>Ga0335078_10003663_pt1 | contig 22862 bp, 16 predicted proteins | sample Lox_Sample_32_FD_206711 | JGI IMG/M metagenome (GOLD analysis project Ga0335078, IMG submission 206711) | Soil microbial communities from Loxahatchee National Wildlife Refuge, Florida, United States - Lox_Sample_3.2 | ecosystem: Environmental > Terrestrial > Soil > Wetlands | place: USA... | reverse complement strand
AGCCGGCCGGACGTCGTGGGGGCGATACACCGGGCTTACCTGGAAGCGGGGGCCGATGTGGTGGAAACCAACTCGTTTGGCGGAACCGCCTTGGTGCTTCGGGAATATGGGCTGGAGGATAACGCTTACGAATTGAATCACGCGGCCGCGCGGCTGGCCCGGGAGGCGGCCGACGAGTTTTCCACGACCGCCAAGCCCCGCTTTGTGGCGGGCTGCATGGGGCCGACCACCAAGGCCATCACCGTAACCGGTGGCGTCACGTTCGCGGAGCTGGTTGAAAACTACTACGCCCAAGCCAAGGCGCTGATCGAAGGCGGCGCGGACTTGCTGCTGGTCGAGACTTGCCAGGATACCCGGAATGTGAAAGCGGCGCTGCTCGGGATCGAGCGGGTCGGGCGCAATATCCCCATCATGGTCTCGGGCACGATCGAAGCCATGGGGACGATGCTGGCCGGGCAGACGGCCGATTCGTTTTGCGCGTCGATGATGCACGCGCCGCTGTTGTCGATCGGTCTGAATTGCGCGACGGGGCCGGAGTTCATGACCGACCATTTGCGCACGATCAGCGAAATGGCGCCGGTGCGGGTGTCGTGCCATCCGAATGCCGGGCTGCCGAACGAGGAAGGCAAGTACCTGGAGACGCCGACCTCTCTCGCCGCGCAACTGGAACGATTTCTCGACAATGGATGGCTGAACATCGTGGGCGGCTGCTGCGGCACCACCGCCGAGCACATCCGGGTGATCGCGCAGATGGCCGAACGCAAGAAGCCGCGCGTGGTGAAGCCACCCGCGCATCGCGCCTACTACTCCGGGATCGACTTGGTGGAAGCCGATCCGGACAGCGGCACGTTGATTGTGGGCGAGCGAACGAACGTGATCGGCTCGCGTCTGTTCAAGGACCTGGTGGCGCAGGAGAAGTGGGACGAGGCGACCGAGATTGCGCGCTGGCAGGTGAAGAACGGCGCGCATATTATCGATGTCTGCCTGCAGAGCACCGAGCGCGACGAGCAGCAGGACATCCAACCGTTTTACGAACAGTTGATCCGGAAGATCAAAGCGCCGGTGATGATCGACACCACCGACCCGAAGGCCGTGGAACTGGCGCTGACGTATTGTCAGGGCAAGAGCATCATCAACTCCATCAACCTCGAGGACGGCGAGGAAAAATTCGAGTACGTCTGCCCGCTGGCGCGGCGGTATGGCGCGGCGCTGGTGGTCGGGACCATCGACGAAGACAAAGTCCAGGCGCAGGCGTTCACGCGCGAGCGCAAGCTGGCGGTGGCCGAGCGCTCATACGGGCTGCTGACGGACAAATACGGGATTCCGCCGGAAGACATCATCATCGACCCGCTGGTGTTTCCGTGCGCGACCGGCGACGCCAACTATATCGGCGGCGCGGTGGAAACCAGCGAAGCCATCCGGCTGGTGAAAGAGCGGCTGCCGCACGTGAAGACGGTGCTGGGGATTTCGAATGTGTCGTTCGGGCTGCCGGCGGCGGCGCGCGAGGTGGTGAACTCGGTCTTTTTGTATTACTGCACCAAGGCCGGCCTCGATCTGGCGATTGTCAACGCGCAGAAGCTGGTGCGGTTCGCCTCGATTCCCGAGGAGCAGCGGCGCCTGGCGGAGAACCTGCTGTTCAACCGACCGCCGGTGAACGCGGAAGACAAGAGCCTGCGGGTGGCGCCCGAGGATTGGCGCGAGCAGACGCCGGCGCAGCGGATCGCCATCAACCAGTTTCATATTGCCGCCATCGCCGAATATTTTCGAAAGACCGGCAGCCAGGTGAAGCGGCGGGCCGACGACTTACCGCTCGACGAGCGGCTGGCGCACTACATCATCGAAGGCACCAAGGACGGGCTGATTCCGGATCTCGACCGCAAGCTGGCGGAAGGCGCGACGCCGCTGGCGATTATCAACGGGCCGCTGATGGCGGGGATGACCGAGGTCGGCCGGCTGTTCAACAACAACGAACTGATCGTAGCGGAGGTGCTGCAATCGGCCGAAGCCATGAAGGCGGCGGTCAGCCACCTCGAGCAGTTCATGGAAAAAGAAGAGACGGCGACGCGCGGCAAAGTGATCCTGGCGACGGTAAAAGGCGACGTCCACGACATCGGCAAGAACCTGGTGGAGATTATTCTGGCGAACAACGGGTATCGGGTGATCAACCTGGGAATCAAGGTGCCGCCGGAATCGCTGATCGCGGCCTACCAGGAACATCGGCCGGATGCCATCGGGCTCTCGGGGTTGCTGGTGAAGAGCACGCACCAGATGGTGACGACGGCGAGCGATTTTCAGGCGGCCGGGATTCGCGTTCCGCTGCTGGTGGGCGGGGCGGCGCTCTCCGAGAAATTCACGCGGACCCGGATAGTGCCGGCGTACGGCGAAGCGGTGTGCTATGCGAAGGATGCGATGGCGGGGCTGCGGCTGCTGAACCGGATCATGGACCCGGCGGAGCGGGAGACCGTGCTGGCGGCGAACCGGACGGCCGAGGCGCCCGCGAAAGTGGCTGTGGTGGAAGAAGCCCGCGCCGCACACACCACCCAGCGCAGTGAGAAGGTGCGAATCGAAATACCGATTCCGGCGGCGCCCTACCTGACGCGTAAAGTGCGGGACGTGCCGCAACTGGCGGAAGTTTGGAGTTACATGAATCCGTACATGTTGTACGGCCGCCACCTGGGATACAAAGGGAATTTCGAAAAGAACCTGGCGGAATATGAGCCCAAGGCTCTGGACCTGTTCCACAAGATGGATGCGCTGCAGCAGGAGGCGCTCGGGTTCATGAAAGTGAAAGCAGTCTGGCAGTTCTTCGAAGCCGAGCGCGACGGCAACGCGATTCACCTGTTCGGGCCGGGCGGCGATTCGCCGATCCACACGTTCCAGTTCGGACGACAGGCGCGGGACAACGGTCTTTGCCTGAGCGACTACATCCTCGGTGCCGAAGAAGGGCGGCGCGATCACATCGCATTGTTCGTGGTGACCGCGGGCGCGGGGGTTCGCGAGAAATCGGAAGAATGGAAGCAGGCGGGCGAGTTTTTCAAAGCCCACGCCATTCAGGCGCTGGCGCTCGAGACCGCGGAAGGCTGCGCGGAGTGGCTGCACCGCCGCATTCGCGAAGACTGGGGATTTCCAGACTCGCCCTCGATGACGATGCAGGAGCGGTTCACCTCGAAGTATCGCGGCAAGCGGTATAGTTTCGGCTATCCGGCATGCCCCAACCTGGACGATCAGGTGGGACTGTTCCAGTTGCTCAAACCCGAGGAAATCGGGATCGCGCTCACCGAAGGCATGATGATGGAGCCCGAAGCCAGCGTGAGCGCGCTGGTGTTCCACCATCCGGATTGCGCGTACTTCACAGCGGATGAGGTGGAGACGGTGGTAGCGTAAGACAGACCTGTTATTCGCCAGAGAGATTGAAAGCTCAACGCAGCTTCGGCAAGGGAGTGAGCTGCTTTGTAGAGGTGCGCAATCAGTTTCAGACCGGCCGCGCTATTCCGCTTTTACGAAGAGGCCTAACTCCGCGTTACATTGATCTTTAATTCAGTACTCTTATCCAGTACTCTTAGAAGTTCTAGTATTTCGAATTCGGCTCGTCGCGCCAGACTGCGCGTAAAATCAGGAGGACTATGTACGTGATGGGGGAGAGGGGTGGAAGCGCTGGCCACAGAATGGAAAATCCTCAAAGTCCCGGGGCCGGTCTGAGAATACGAGAGCACTTTCTCTGCCCCGCGGAGTTCATCCGAATTGAGTCAAAGGTCGATAGAGCGCAGAGTCAAGGCTATTTTCGTCTGGGTCCTGATGCGATCTGTTATGGCAGCTATTCTGCCGGTGTTGCGCCGAAACTCGTAACGGATCATCTTCCTGATGCCCTTCCAGAGGTGACCGTCGGTCGATCGATTGTCGGTCTACCGTTTGATCCGGATCAAGTCGTCGACAATCTTCGATGGGAGCAGTACCACGCGCATGGAGTCAGATCGCTTGCGGGGGGGAGTCCACTTCGGCGTATGTACTACCTCCTCCGCCCGCTTATGCCGGTCGGGGCTCGGAAGCATCTTCAGAAGAGATACTTGCGCGGCTGGGATGCGGTGCCCTTTCCGAAATGGCCCGTAGATCAGACAGTAGAGCGCATTTTCGAACGTCTTTTGATGCTCGCCATGCGCGCCGGCGGCGTCGACAGGATCCCTTTCATTTGGTTCTGGCCAGGCGGCGCGCGTGCCTGTGCGATTTTGACCCATGACGTCGAGACCCAAGCCGGTGCAGATTTCTGTTCGAGCCTGATGGATTTGAATGACCGCTTTGGTTTTAAGAGCTCGTTTCAAATTGTTCCCGAGAAACGCTATTCGTTCGGGTCTCGGTTTTTGGAGAACATCCGCCAGCGCGGATTCGAAGTGAACGTTCATGATCTCAATCACGATGGACAGCTCTTCAGCGAGCGCGAAGAGTTTCTGCGGCGAGCCGAGCGAATCAGGGACTACAGGCGGGAGTTTGGCGCCGAGGGATTCCGATCGGCGGTGATGTATCGGAACCCACATTGGTTCGACGCACTCGACTTCTCCTATGATATGTCAATCCCGAACGTCGCCCATTTGGATCCGCAGCGAGGCGGCTGCTGCACCGTATTCCCGTATTTCATTGGCAACCTCGTAGAACTGCCGTTGACAACCATACAGGACTATCCTCTGTTTCACGTTCTCAGTGATTATTCGATCAATCTCTGGCGGAAGCAGATTTCCCTGGTGGCCGAAAAACATGGTCTTGTCAGCTTTATCATTCACCCCGACTACGTAATTGATGAAAGACCGCGCCGTGTTTACACGGAGTTGCTTCAACATCTCGCAAGGTTACGGGATCGCGGTGAGGTTTGGGCCGCTTTGCCCAAGGAGGTAGCTTCCTGGTGGCGACTTCGAAGTCAACTGAGGCTGGTGGAACAAGGCGGTGAGTGGCGGATACACGGACATGGTAGTGACCGCGCCAAGTTGGCGTTTGCTGTCCTCGACGGCGATAGAATCGCCTACGAGGTCTGATTGCGAATCGAGGATACTCTGACCTGCGGAATTGGTCCGTTATGCAGTTAGCAATTCGACCTGAACCGGTCACTCGTGTGCGACCAGAAGTTTCTGCAGGAACGCAGCGCGATCGGATTTTTCATGCCGTTGACTGCAGTGACTTGCGGACTATACCGACGCTAAGGCGTATTTGTTGTACAAAGATCGCGCCTAGCTATCCGAAGCGTCCGCCAACAGTAGTCGGAACCTAGCGCCACGAAGCGTCTCAGTTCCCGCAACGCTGGGAGCTCAAATCTCCTACCCACAGCCGCACGGCTGGACGCCGGTCGCATGCCAGCCGCAGATAGCCGTTTCGGGTTCGAGGTACGATCCAATCCGCCAAGACTGCCCCGAGATTCGGCTGCCTTTCGAGCAAATCCTTCACAACCCAGATAGCACCTGCCCCAGATCCACCGGTCCATCCGAATTCGCGTTCCAGCACGGTTAACGCTTGGGCCAATACGATGGTATCCGGAATCGAGAACAGTCCCCGGATTCCTTCCCAGTGTTGGCGAGAGAAGAGTATTGCTGGCGATCTGAATTTTTCGAGACCAGCGGGTGAAACGCTATCGAAGTCGAACTTCTTGAAAGTATCGACCAGCGTTCTGAGGTTAGCCGGAGCGGAAGTTGAACTAATATCGCTCATTACATCACCGTTACCCTGAAATAACTGCTGTTCCCTGTTACCGCATCGACAGAAGTCAGTTGCTCCTAGAAGAATGATGCCGCGATCAACTCGTTCTTTCAAAGGGCTACCAGTACTAAGATCGGGCAAACCGGGTGAGTTGTAATCCGACCCAAGTTACAAGGGAGGGCGCGCATTGTGAGCCACCTCCGCTCGTTCATTTGACTCCTCGGCGCCCGCGTTTTGTGATCGGCTTTCTCTTCGGACTCAAGAATGTCGAAAAGTAGCGGCGCGTCCTCCAATCAATTGGTGATAGTACTTCGCGTGAGGTCCGCGGGCGCGAAGGCGTCGCAGTTTTTCCGCACGCTCTCGATCCTCCGTGACGAACATCCCGCCCTCTCCGACACCGTCCAGCTTCTTTTCGGGAAAGAACGAGAAACACCCGTAATGGCCGGTCGATCCAGCACGGCACCCTTCCATCCGTCGCGCCAATCGCCTGCGCGTGTCTATCCAAAAACGCGCACGGAACAATTTCGGTTTATTCGTCACCTACGCGGCACTCTGGGCGGCTCGATCGACAAACATCGGCACCGCGCCAACCCGGGCAATCGCTCTCGCTGTCGCAAAGAACGTATCACGGGTCGTGACCACCTCGTCATCGCGGACGCGTCCCCTTACGAATACATAGAACTCAGTGCCACAGTGCTACGGCATTAAATGCCACTGGCAGTGACATTCCTGTCCATCCTCGGCGACACGGTAGTCTGTTCTCGAAGTTTGGAGATCCTTTCCCAAGTACTGTATCTTTTCATGCTCTCCGGTGGACCTAATCCTTCAAATCCCTTACGGCTTCAGGCGTATAATCGAGCGTGCTTGGGAGAAAATCGATCAAGATGCTGCCGGAATTGCTGAACCCTCCCGCTGACACACAGCGCGCGCGCTGGAGGATTCCCGATGGCAAACGTGCACGGCTTCCCAAATGGGTTGTTGTCGTGGTTCCAGTTTTGCCTCTCGTCATGCTGGCCGCAAGGCCAATTCCGGCACCCAGGGCCCCGGCCGTTCAGAGCAGCAGAGGCTACATCAGCACAACGCCGCTCAGCGAACATACGGCGGGCCCTTTCAACTCGGTCGGAGCGTCTACTTTAGTTGTATATGTGTCGAGCCATCCGTTATGGAACAACCGCACCGTCGAACTTAATGGAATAAGCGACAACAAGGGCAATGCCTGGAAACTTCTCTCGGGACCTAGCTTGTGGAGCGGGCACAGGTTCACGTTAATGTCCGCCATATATTACGTGAACGCTCCGAATACCGCCATCATGCACAGTGTCTCCGTCAAATTGTCCAACCCAGCGCCCCTGGTGCTGCACATTGTAGGAGTATCAGGCTCCGACTCGAATGTGAACCCGATTTATTCCCCAATCACAAGTCCGGGCGCGAATGGCACCTCGCCAGATGTGAAAACGGCACCGATAACGGTTCCCGAAAACAGCCTCTTACTAAGTTGGACCAAAAATGAAACACCCGCAGATGCGATTGCGACCGGCGATGAGCACCTGGATGAGGAATCGACCGGATTTCTATGGGCCGCGTCGCAGACGTCTTCCAGCGCGGGTTCCTATGTCGGCCGGTTTGAATACAACAGGCCAATCGGGTGGCAGACTGCAATCATCGCCTTGAAGCCGATGATCAGGCACCATCTGAAGACGCTCTCTGCAATTCACGACGACCGTACACATCTACAACCACGGGTTGGGGAAGCTCGGGCCTATTAAGTTATTTTCTCCTGTAATGACATATATCCGGACGAATCAAGAAGTTATTCCGCTCGTGAAGACATTCAGCCGACGGTAGCGATCGGCGCGAATCCGCCCTCCTCAACTTCGGCTGAATCGCGCGAAACCCACGTATAACCTCGACTTATCATCCATTTAAGAACTTAGTGCAGATTTGCTGGCGTCGTGAGCGATGCAGACCAATTCGTCGACCTCCCCCTCCGAGATCACGAGTGGCGGCGCAAAAAGAATGGAATCGCCAAGCGCCGGATGCGGACCGGCCGCGGGGAGTGTCCGGGTGATCACGCCGCGCCTCCGCATCTCTCCCTGAAGCCGCTTTGCGAATTTTCGTTCGCCCGGGAAATTCCTCCTCGATCTCTGTTCTTCAACAAACTCCACGGCGCACAAGAGCCCTTTACCACCCCGGATTTCGCCTACATTCGGGCAGTCCGCGAATGCCGACTGCAGCCCCCTGTATAGCCGATTTCCCATCCTCTTGGCATTTTCGCAAAGGCGCTCTTCCTCTATGATTTCCAGGTTCTTCAGCGCGACGGCACAGCAGGTGGCATGACCGGAGTAGGTGTAGGCGTGCATCCACCGGTCTTCGGGCTTCACTGAGTCCATGACCTCTTTGATCGCCTTGCTGACGATAATTCCGCCGAGTGGAAGATACCCCGAAGTCACGCCCTTTGCGAAGGAAACCATATCCGGCTCCACATCCCAATGCGAGAGCCCGAACCACCTTCCGGTCCGGCCGAAACCGGTGATCACCTCGTCAGCGATCATCAAGATGCCGAGCCGCGAGCAGACTTCTCGAACGCGCGGCCAGTAGTCATCATCCGGGTAGAGCACGCCGCCGGCCCCGTGAATCGGCTCCGCCAGGAATGCCGCTACGGTGTCCGCGCCCTCTCTGAGAATCGTTTCCTCCAGTTCTCGGGCCGCTGCCTCCCCGAATGTTTCGCCGTCTTTCGCTCCCTGATATCGATACGGATGACAAGGTTGAAGATGAACGAAACCCGGGACCCGCGGTTCAAACATCTTCCAGTAGGAACCCATTGAAGTCGCGCTCATCGCCTGCAGCGTAACGCCATGGTAGCCCTGGTGTCGGGCGATCACCTTCACCTTGTCGGGCTTGCCGCATGCTTTCCAGTAAAAGCGGGCCGTCTTCAGCGCGGACTCGTTCGCCTCTGCGCCGCCCGATGCGAAAAAGACGGCCTGCATGTTCGCATAGGTGATTTCGACGAGCCGCTGCGCGAGCTGGATTGCCGGAACGTTCGACGAACCGATATAGGCGGAACAGTACGCAAGGTTCTTCATTTGTTCCGCGGCGACGTCCGCCAGTTCGGCTCGTCCGTGACCCACATGCACATTCCACAGTCCGGACAGCCCGTCAATATACCGCCTTCCACAGATGTCCTGAACCATGACGCCGCGTCCCCGAACGTAAATGAGGGGATCCGCATGGTCAACCGGATGATGTAGGGGATGGATCAGATGTTCCTGATCCGCCTTGAACACTTCTGCAGCGGATAAGTCCATGGTTTACCTTTTTCTTCTTGCAGGAACGCAGCCGTTCCTGGCCAATATCACGGACAAAAGACAGCTCCCTGCGATGATCCACTGGACATTCGGTCCCGTTGCTCAGTCTGACACAAATCTGGCCTCCGCAACTCACCGTCGAAAACCCGGCGACAACTGACAGCTGCCAATCGGCTCGAAGCGAGCACCATGAAGCTACCAAATTGCCTCGATCCTGCCGCGAGAGAACTGGGCCCCTCTTTCAAGTAGCAATAAACTGGCTATCCGATCAAGGCGCGCCCAGTACTTTCGGACATAGTATTCCGTACGCTTCAGCCGGAGTGGGACGCATGTTCCGGCCATAGGCCGTCTTAACCATTGGCGCATCCTTAAAGATCTGGCTGATAATGTTCCCAGCTGCACTCATGACTTATACGTATCAGCAAAGGATCGGCGGCCGCTGGCACGATTCCTACAACGGCGGAACCTGGGATGTCCTGAACCCCGCGACCGAGGAGATCATCCGTACGGTGCCATTCGGCAACGCCGTCGACTGCCGGCTGGCGATTGACGCCGCCGCTTCGTCATTTCCGCAGTGGTCACAGCAAACGGCGTACGAGCGCGCGGGCTGCCTGAATCGCGCCGCCGAATTTATGCGTCAGCGGAACGAAGAGCTCGCTCGGACTACGGTGATCGAGAGCGGCAAGCCGCTGGTGCAGGCCAAAGGCGAATGGGGAGTCGCGGCCGATCTGTTTGAGTGGTATGCCGAAGAGGCCAAGCGCGCCTATGGCCGCTGGGTGCCGTCCCGGAGCCCGGGCAAGCGCCAACTGGTCATCAAGCAGCCGGTGGGCGTGGTCGGCTTGATCACGGCCTGGAACTTTCCGGCCTACAACATCGCACGCGCCGGAGCCGCGGCATTGGCCGCCGGTTGCACGGTCGTCATCCGCCCGTCTGAGTACACCCCGCTCACCGCCATGGCGATGGTGAACATTCTGGTGGAAGCCGGGCTTACGGGCGCCGAAGTAAACCTGATCAACGGAGAGCCGGAGAGCATGGGACAAGAAATGTTGCGGCATCCCAAATGCGCGAAGGTCCACTTTACCGGCAGTCAACACGTCGGCAAGTTGCTGATGGATGGCGCCTCGAAAACCGTGACGAGGCTCTCTTTGGAACTGGGGGGCAGCGCACCGGTCCTGATCTTTCCGGATGTCGATCTCTCCCAAGTCGCGGCCGGCGCCGTCGCCGCGAAGTTTCGGAATGGCGGCCAGGTCTGCATTGCGCCGCAGCGCTTCTTCGTGCACGCCGATATTGCCGAGGAGTTTACCGATCACGCGGCGGGCATCGTGTCCAAGCTTCGCGTGGGAAACGGGCTGGAACCGGAGTCCAATATCGGTCCGCTCATCAATGCGCGCCAGCGAGACCGGGTGGAAGCCATGGTGGGAGCCGCGCGAAGCTCGGGTGGCGAGATTCGGGTGGGTGGGAAGCGGCCGCCGGATCGTCCCCGAGGTTACTTTTTCGAGCCCACGGTCGTGAGCCGTCTCGCCGCCGGAACACCGTTGTTTCACGAAGAAATCTTCGGGCCGGTAATGCCCATCGCTACCTTTGAGGATGCCGAACAAGTCATCGCACAAGCGAACGACACACGATACGGGCTCTCCGCCTATGTCTGGACCAACGACCTTCGCATGGCGATGCGGACCGCAGAACGCCTGGAGTTCGGGCTGGTCGGCGTCAATGAATGGGCGCCACAAAGTGTGGAGGTGCCGTTCCCGGGCTGGAAGGAGAGCGGATTAGGGCGGGAATCCGGCCCGGAAGGACTGGAAGAATATATGGAAACCAAGCTCATCGCCTTTGGCGGGCTGGTGTAGTCAGACCAGCAGCCCGGTCGCGGCGAGCACGATCCCGCCAAGACCGGCAATCACGCCGAGCGCGGGGAACATCTTCTTGCGGGAGATAAAGTATAACGAGCTTAATACCAGCGCGATTTCCAGGAAGCCTTCGCCCAGATCGTAGCGTAGCGCCCGGTGTTCATCGCGTTCGGCTTCTTCCTGGGCCTTGGTGGCTTCCTCAGAAATGTCCGCTTGCTGCTTCTCGTACTTCTTCTTCTGAGCCTTGTAATCGGCCAGCATCTTGGCGGCAGCGTCATTTTTCACTTCCAGCACTGTCAGCAGGTTCTCTCCGAGCTCCAGGTTGTGATACTTGACACGCGTCGATTGGTAATGCGACCAAGCGTCATTGGAATTGGCCTTATGGATAATGGCGGCCGTATGGGTGCGATGCGACGCAATGGTGACAATCGCCAGTAGAACCGCTAGAACGGCCGCCAGAATGCCTACGCTTTGTCCTGTCGGATCAATCGCGTGCTCGGCTTCGTGATGGATTTCGAGTTCAGCCATATTTCGTGCCTATTATAAGGCTTGGTGATGCCGGATCCTGAGGAATGCATGCGCGAGGCGCTGATCCTGGCGCGCGAATCCGCGGCCGCCGGAGAAGTGCCTGTAGGCGCGGTCGTGGAGCGCAGCGGCGCGATCATCGGCCGCGGCCGGAACAGCTCGATTGCGCGAAACGATCCGACGGCCCACGCCGAGATCCTCGCGCTGCGGGAAGCCGCGGGGCGGCTAGGCAATTACCGCCTCGAAGGCGCGACGCTCTATTGCACCTTGGAGCCCTGCGTAATGTGCGCCGGGGCCTTGGTGGCGGCGCGCGTGGACCGTCTGGTCTTCGGCGCCCGCGATTTGCGCTTTGGCGGCGTGCGGAGCAAATTTCAGGTGGCGGATTCGGAGGTCTTGAATCATCGTGTGGAGGTCGTCGAAGGCCTGCTCGGGCCAGAATGCGTCGAATTGCTGCGCGAGTTTTTTGAAGCACGGCGGTAGCGCTAGGGACATGCGCTCGCTTTTTGGATAGCTTTGTCCATCGTCAACAGTCGGCAGCCGGGTTTCTCAATCTGTTCGAGGGGCACGCCGTTCCAGTTCAGCGTTCCGGGAATCCATTGGGCCGGAATTTCCACGCGCATCTCGGTCACCGTCCGGCTGACGATCTGAATTTCCTTATCCTCCGGTAAAAACTCCGCCTGCGCGCGCGCGGTGATGCCGGACGGTGCCTTGGGGAACACAATCCGGGTTTCGATTCGGGTGCGTTCCTTGCCGCGTTGCAGCATGACTACAGCCGGCCGCTCTTCGGTGATCTGCGCCATCAACACGATGTAGCGTGGTGCATCGGGAATGTCTCTGCCGTCAACGGCAATGATGCGGTCGCCCATTTTCAGCGGGCCCGAATATTTCGAGGGAAGATAGCTGACCAGGACGCCGGGCCCCGGGTCGTCCTTTTTGAAACCGAATCCACCGAGATCCAGCGCGGCCGTGATATGCGGTTGGATGCGGGTCGAATCCAGAACGTCATTTCGTTCGCCGGCATCGAATTTCGTCATGTGGATCCAGTAACAGCTAGCGAACTGGGGCGAGTTGGTCTCGCAATCGATCGCCGCCGGAAACGGCTCGCGGCTGTGTTTCGCCAGCCAGTCGAATACCGTGCCGGGGGTCAAGCCCACGGCCGGACGGAACTCCAGTAAGAGACCAGCGGCCCGCAAGATCTCCGCGGTCGCGGAATCATCCGGACTGGCGCCCGCCCAAAGAATGGGCACGTTGCGGAAATTCGCCGAGTAGAGACCGCCGCTATCCATGGCCGGCTGCGGCGAGCCGCCGAGGGCAACCGCGGCGGCCCAAAGATCGGGCACGCGAGACACGGCATAGAAGACGGCGGCGGTGGCGTCGCCGCGGCCCGCAAGATAAACGCGTGACGGATCCGCGGAGCCAGCCTCGATGGCGCTTTGCACCGCCTTCTCCAGAGCTTGCACGCGGGTATCGATTGTGGCGTTGGGCTCGGCCGGGCTCGCGATTACCACCCAGGCCCGGTCCTTGCTCCACGATTGCCACTGCGAACCATCCGCGGAGTCCAGCAAGGCAACTACAGGCGTTTTCGCCTGCGCCGCGTGAGACTCCGCACCGGCACCCAGCAGGCTAATCGTGCCGCAGGCGAGAGCGAATTTTCTTAACCAGCTTCTCAATTTCGTCGGTCTTCTTTAGCGTCGAGAGCGACAGAACGTAGCGGTCATCTTTTTCCAGGCTCTCCTTCAAATCCTGCGTCAGTTCCACCAGTCTGGCCGCATCTTTGAGATTTTCCTGGTGTTCCGCTTTGAGAATCTCGTCGCGTTGCAGTTTTCCGTTTGGCAGACGAACATCCGGTTCTCCCCTTGTGATCGGGGGCTCATCGGCGGGTCCAGGTGATTGAGCGAGGCCGAGAACCCCGGCCAAAGACAAAACAAGAGCAGTGCGCCGCAGAATGTTTCTCATGGCCAGACCTATAGGTATGATATCGCCTTGATATCATGAAGCGATCATGGAGGAAGTGAACGTCGGGATCGTCGGACTGGGCAACGTGGGCTCGGGGACACTTGCGATTCTTGCCGAAAACGCAGACCAGATCGCGCTCAAACTTGGATTTCGATTGAAGGTAACGGCGGTGTGCAGCCGATCGGTGCACAACAAAGATATTCCGGCCGCGCTCGGGCCGGTCGTCAGGGCTACGAACTGGCGGGATGTCGTGAGCCACCCGGGAGTGCAGATCGTTGCCGAGTTGGTCGGCGGCACGGGAGTGGCTCGCGAACTGATTGAGGGCGCCATCGCACACGGCAAATCCGTCGTGACCGCCAACAAGGAACTGATGGCCGTCTGCGGTCCGGAAATCTGGGACCGCGCCATTCAGGCCGGCATCAATCTCGCCATGGAAGCCAGTGTCTGCGGCGGCATTCCCATCCATGCCGTGCTGCGCGAAGGAATCTCGGGAGATCGCGTTACTGCGCTTTACGGAATTCTGAATGGAACTAGCAACTACATCCTCACCGAGATGGAGAGACGCGGAGCATCGCTCGATGCAATTCTGGCCGAAGCGCAAGCCATGGGTTACGCGGAAGCCGATCCCAGCGCCGATATCGACGGTTTTGACGCGCGTTCGAAGCTGGCGCTGTTGGCCGCGCTAGCGTTCGGGGAAAAGATCACGCCGGCTGATATTTTTGTGGAAGGCATTCGCCGCATTTCGCCGATGGATTTTCAGTACGCCCATACGCTGCATCACACGATCCGTCTGGTGGGCGCGGCGCGCCAGACCAGCGACGGCCTGATTCTCTCCGTGCGGCCGGCGCTGATTCCGCAGGCGACCATCCTGGCCGGCGTGCAGGGAGCGTACAACGCCGTTTGGGTCAAGGGCCTCTACGGCGACGATACCTTCTACTACGGACGTGGGGCGGGGCCTCGGCCCACCGGCGTGGCCGTCGTCAGCGACCTCATGCGGGTGGCGCGCGAGATTCGCAGCGGCAGCCCGGAACGTGTCTCGCCGTTCGCCCATGAGCGCCTCGGCGAGTATCAGCCAGTTCCGGTGACTGTGCAGAAACGCGCGTATTACCTGCGGTTCCGCGTGGACGACCGGCCGGGCATCATCGCGAAGCTTGCCGGCATTCTCGCCAGCAAGCACATCAGCCTGGAAGCGGTTTTACAGGAACCTTCTGAAACCAAGCACGACCTGCCGTTTGTGATCACGGTCGAGCCGACCAGCGAACAGTCGGTCCGCGACGCCGTGAACGAGATGGCCGAGCTCGATTTCCTGCGGGAAGCACCGCTCGCCTTACCCATGGAGACCGCGTTGTGAAGGAAGTTAAAAGTCAAGAGTTCTGTGCGGCGCTTTGCGTCGCTCTTTTTATCGCCTGGCCGATTTCGGCGCAGGTCGCCAAGGAAGCCAATTCGCAGTATCAGACTGAGGAAGGGCGAAAGACCGTGGCCGCCGGACTCTCGGCTCCCGATCGCGACCAGCGCCAGAAACCGGGCGAATTGGTTACCGAGATGGGCCTCAAGCGCGGCATGAGTGTGGCGGATGTCGGGACCGGTGTCGGTTACATGCTGCCCTTTCTCGGCCGCCGGGTCGGTCCCATGGGACGCGTTTTCGCCGAGGACATCTTTGACGATTATCTCGCGGCCGCCAAACAGACTGCGGAAAGTCAGCACCTGAACAATGTGGTGTTCATCAAAGGCACGGACATGGACCCCAGGCTGCCGGAGAACACTCTAGATCGCGTGCTGGTGCTCGATGTGTATCACCACTTCGATTATCCGCAGGCCATGCTAGCGGGTATTTCTAAAGCGCTCAAACCCGATGGAAGGCTGGTGATCGTCGAGTATTACAAAAACGAGACCGCCATGCCGAATGGCCGGGCGCTGACGCACATTCGCCTGAATAAACCGGACGTCATCAAAGAGGTCGAAGCGAACCACTTCCACCTGTTATCCGAAGGCGAACAGATTCCCGATGTCCAATATATGCTGATGTTCGAAAAACGGTAAGCTGAGAAGACGCGTATGAATCTCTGGACTCGATTCGCGAAATGGACGGTGCTTCCGTTGGCAATTCTTTTGCCTTTGAGCGCCGCGGACAAAGGTATTACCAAAGAGCAGGCGGACGAGATACTGAAAGAGCTGCGCCAGATCCGGCAATTGCTCGAAAAACAGCAGGCTCCCGTTGCCGCGGCGCAACCCGAGCAGCCCACACGGGCGAAGGTGGCTACCACCGGCGCCTTCGCAATCGGCTCTAAGGACGCGCCCATCACGATGGTCGAATTCACGGACTTCCAGTGCCCCTTCTGTTACCGTTTTCACGTGACCACGTTCGGCGAACTGAAAAGGAACTATATCGACACGGGCAAAGTGCGGTTCGTCAGCAGGGATCTGCCGCTCGATTTCCACCCCAATGCGATGCAGGCGGCCGAAGCTGGACGCTGCGCCGGCGAGCAGGGGCAATTCTGGCCCATGCGTGAGAAGATGGGGGGCGATCCAGAGCATTTGGATATGACCCACCTCCTGGATGACGCGAAGGACCTGAAACTCAATGTCGATAGTTTCCGCTCCTGCGTAGAGGGTGGCAAATACAAGGCCACCATCCAGAACGATGTTCAGGAGGCCCTCAAGGTCGGCGCAAACGGAACTCCTTCGTTCGTGATTGGCAAGAGCACGCCCGACTCGATCGAGGGTGAACTGGTGATCGGCGCCCTGCCGTACCAGGTGTTCGACGAAAAGTTGAAAGCCCTCGCGCGCTAGCGTTGGCAAGCGGCGAAACCCGGCCCCAAAGCAGATACCTGCCTAGAGTGGCTTCTAGCTGGTTCCGCCGAAATGGAGGCCGCGGTGCTCGCGGCTGAAGGTGGTCGCGATCGCGGCCAGGATGAACACGGTGCCGGCAGTCGCGGCCATCGCTACCGAGTAGCTGGTGCGGCCGGCAAACACGGCTTCGATGTAGGCCACGGTTCCAGCGATCAGAACGCCGCACTGGTAACCGAAGCCGGGCAGGAAACCACGCACCGAATCTGGCGAGAGTTCCGATAAGTGCGCGGGGATCACGCCCCATGCGCCTTGCACCATGAACTGCATTAGGAACGCGCCTGCTACCAGCAGCGCCATCGATGGGGCGAATGCCCAGAGCGGAATCACCAGCACGGCTGCGATCAGGGCCCAGATCATCGCGCGTTTCCGGCCCATCCGATCGGAGAGCATGCCGAACAGCGTGCCGCCGATGATCGCGCCGATGGATGAAATGCCTGTCATGAGCGCGATGGTTTTCGACGAGAAGTTCCACTGGCGTTTGAGGAACGTCGGATACATGTCCTGGGTGCCGTGCGAGACGAAGTTGAACGCGGTCATCAGCACAACCATGAAGGCCAGCGTCTTCCAGTGCGAAACGATGGCCCGGAAAAGATGACTCCAGCTTTCGCTGCGCGTCTTCTCCCACACCTCGGACTCTTCTACGCGGTACCACACGAACACGGCGAGCAGAGCGGGTAATCCGCCAAGAAAGAACAGCGGACGCCAGCCGATGCGGTCGAACAGGAAATAAAAACAGATTCCCGCGATGAGATTACCGGCCGCATACCCTTGCTGCAGCACGCCCGAGAGCAACCCGCGAATCCGTGGCGGCACTTTCTCCATCGCGAGTGAGGCGCCCACACCCCACTGGCCGCCCATGCCGATTCCGAAAAGCGCACGTAGCACCATGAAGGTGGCGTAGTTCGGCGCCAAACCCGACAGCACTTCCACGATGGAATAGAAGATCAGGTTCAGCATGAGAGGCAGGCGGCGGCCGTAGCGGTCCGCCAGCAGCCCGAAGAGGAAAGCGCCGACAGGGCGGAATGCAAGCGTCAGCGACAGGGAAAGCGCCATCGCCGCATCCGACACCTGGAAATCGTGCCCGATAGCGGTGAGGCAATACACCACCAGGAAGTAATCGAACGCGTCGAGGGTCCAGCCGAGGAAAGTCGCCGACACCGCAGCGGCATGACCGGTAGCGGCGGCGGCGGCCGGGATCGACGTGGATCGGGTGGCGCTCATCTACTGACCCCGCTGCGCGGGGAGTTCGTTATTTTCCGTAGGTCACGTGCCAGATGGAGCCGGAACCGTCATCGGTCACGTACATCGAACCGTCTTTGGCGATGGCCACGCCAACCGGCGTGCCCCACTTCTTTCCATCCGGCGTCACGAAGCCGGTCAGGAAGTCTTCGTAAACTCCGGTGGCCTTTCCGTTTTGGAGCGGCACGCGCACCACTTCGCTGCCGGACCGCATCGCGCGGTTCCACGAACCATGCTCGGCGGCGAACAGATCGCCTTCGTATTCTTTCGGAAATTGCTTGCCCTCATAGAAGGTCAGGCCGAGCGAGGCGCTGTGCGGCTGGATCAGCACATCGGGCACAATCGCTTTGCCGACCAGATCGGCGGGCGGATTCGGCTTGCGCGGATCCGGGTGGTTGCCGATGTAGAAGTACGGCCAGCCGTAGAAACCACCTTCTTTCACCGAGGTGATGTAGTCGGGCACCAGGTTGTCGCCGAGCTCGTCCCGTTCGTTCACCGAGCACCAGACTTCGCCGGTGGTCGGATTGACACCTAGCCCCACGGGGTTGCGGATGCCTGATGCGTAAATCTTCACGAATTTGCCTTCCGGTGTGAATTCCAGAATGTTGGCGCGCATCTGGTTGTCGCCCTTGGCATCGATGTTGTCGTTGGAGCCAACGGCGACGAACATGCGCTTGCCGTCCTTGGAGAACACGACATCGCGCGTCCAGTGATTGCCATTGGGCTTCAGATCGGGAACGATGGTCTCGGCCGCGCCGCTGGCCTTCAAGTCGCCGTTCTTATACGGATAACGCACCACCGAGCCGGTATTGCCCACATAAACCCACTGCGGATTCGGCCCGGGCGGATAGAAATTCACACCGAAGGGGCGCGTCAGGCCGCTCGCGAAGACCGAGACTTCGACCGGCTTGCCGTCCTTGTTGCCGCGAAAAACTTTGACGTCGCCATTGGCGCCCACCGGGCCGCCGAACGCGTTGGCCGAGCGCGGATAACTTTCGACGACGAACAGATCGCCGTTAGGCGCGGTCCGAATCTGGCGCGGCGTGCTGAGCTCGGTCGCATAGAGCTCGACTTTGAATCCCGGAGGCGCTTGCGGCATCACGCCTTCCGGCCGGGGGACCACCGCGCCGAAATTCGCACTCGATTTGGTCGCGAACGGCTTCGGCAAGTCCTCGACGGTGATTTTATGGAACGTCCCGGGCTTGAGCGTTTGTGCGTCCGCGAACGTTTGCAGGTCTTTGGGATCAATCTTGACCCCGGCCGCCTGCATGATGAAACCTGCGGCCAGAGCTAACACTCCGCCCGCAATCATCCAGCGAAGTTTTTTCATGAGTCCTCCTGAACGGAATCAGGAGTGATTGTATCATGCGCAAAAACGCGATTTCCCAGGCATTTCTTAACACTTCTTTACGTGCCGGAGGTTCTGTAACGCGTCTACAGCTACGAGGCGCGCGTTGACGAGCGTTACTCTATGGGCATGGAGAAGCGGCTAAATGCCTGGCTTCCGTGGGCGTCGGTTGCCCTGCTGGCCGTACTGTGCGGCGTGCTGGCGGTGTTGCAGTACCGCTGGACGGGGGAAATCAGCGAGGCCGAACGGCAACGCCTGGAGGAGGACCTGCGGGACCGCCTCGACCGTCTCCAAAGAGAATTGAACGGCGATCTGGCGAGCTCGGCGCGAGCCTTGCAACCGCCGGCGTCTCTGGTGGAACAGCTTGGCTCGGAAGGCGCGTACGCGGAGCAATTCGTCCGCTGGAAATCGGTGCACGAGCCGATCTTCCGGCGCATCGCCATCGCGGTGCCGTGCGGCGAGGACGTTCAGTTATACAGCCTGGATTTCGGACGCGCGCGGTTTTCGGCGGCGGCGTGGCCCGATGAATGGAGCGCCACGCGGTCGCGCCTCCAGCATCGGCTGGGCGGCGAGCCGGCTGGCCCGGCCGAATCCGCGCTGTTGGAGATTCCACGACCCGGCGAGGACGGCCGCGAGCCGGAATGGCTGCTTCTCGAACCGGATCTTGATTATTTTCGCGCACACGAGTTGCCCGATCTGGTCGCGCGCGATCTCGGCGACAGCGGCCGGCTCGAGTATGACGCCGCGGTGGTGGCGCAAGCCGATCCTTCCACCATCATCTATGAAAGCAGTGCCGGCGCGGCACAGCGGACCGTGCAGGTGGCGGATGCCTCCGTTTCTTTGCTCAACCTGCGGTTTCCGGCCGGGCCGCCGGGAGAACCGGGTGCGCGCTTTGCGGGCGGTCCGCCTCCTCCGCGAAATTTCGGCCGCGGTTTCGGCCGGCCCAGCCGGCCGCCGGAAATGCCCGCGCTCTGGCTGCTGCGCGTCCGCCATCAAACCGGCTCGCTCGAAGCTCTGGTTGCGCAGGCCCGGCGGCGGAACCTGGCCGTCTCGGGCGGACTGCTGCTGTTGATCCTCGCGACCGTCACCATGCTCGTGCGCCTCTCGCGTAAGGCCCAGCAACTGGCCGATCTGCAGATCCACTTTGTGGCCGGGGTCTCGCACGAATTGCGGACCCCGCTGGCGGTGATCCGCACCGCCGCGTACAATCTGCGCGGCCAGCTCGCGCACCGCCCCGAGCAGGTGGAAGAATACGGTGAGCTGATACAAGGCGCGTGCCAGCGGCTAGGGGGCCTGGTGGAGCAGATTCTTCGCTTCGCGGGCGCGCAGGCCGGCCAGATCATCCGGCATCGCGAGCCGGTTGATTTGAAAACTCTCATCGAGCGCAGTCTTGCGTCCGCCCAACCGGCGGCCGGGAATTCGAACCTGGTTTTCGAAACGCACATTCAGCCGGGCCTGCCGCCCGTGTTTGCCGACCCGGAAGCCTTGCACCACGCGTTCCAGAACCTGATTGAAAACGCGATGAAACACGGCGCCGCGAGGGAAGCGTGGATTGGCGTTTCGGCGCGCGCGGTGGACGACGCCGCCGGCCTGGCGGTGGAAATCTCGGTGACCGATCGCGGGCCGGGCATTCCGGCCGAGGAACAGAAGCAGATCTTCGAGCCGTTTTTCCGCGGGCGGCGCGCCGTCGCGGATCAGGTGCATGGCACCGGGCTTGGACTCGACCTGGTGCGGCGCATCGTGGAAGCGCACGGCGGCACGATTCGAGTCCAGAGCGCGCCGGGCGCGGGGGCCGCGTTCATCGTGCGGCTGCGCGCGATGGCGCCTGAGAAACAGGATGAGCTTGCGCATTCTCTTGGTTGAGGACGAGCCCGGGCTGCGCGTTACCGTCACGGACCTGCTGGCCGGAGAAGGGTACCAGGTGGAAACCTCGGCGGATGGCGAAGGCGGATTGGCGCGCGCGGTGTCGGGAGCGTTCGATTTGCTGATCCTCGACGTTATGCTTCCCAAGCGATCGGGCTTCGAGGTGTGCCGCGAACTGCGCCAGCGCGGCATCGACCTCGCGATCCTGATGCTCACCGCGCGTACGCAGGTGGTGGACCGGGTGGTGGGATTGAAGCTCGGCGCGGATGACTATCTCACCAAGCCGTTCGATCCCGCCGAATTGATTGCTCGCGTGGAAGCGCTGCTGCGCCGCATGCGGAAAAATGGCCGCGCGCCGGTACGGCAGTTCCGCTTCGATGAAATCGAGGTGGATTTCGAACGTGCCGAAGTGCGCAAGCGCGGCGAACCGGTGAACCTCGCGGGCAAGGAGCTGCAGCTCTTGCGCTACCTGGTGGACCACCGCGGCACCGTGGTTCCGCGCGAGGAATTGCTGCAACAGGTTTGGGAATACAGCACCGATGTTTCTTCGCGGACGCTGGACGTGCACGTGGCTTGGCTGCGGCAGAAGCTCGAAGACAATCCGCAAAACCCGGTGCACATCCAGACTGTGCGCGGCAAAGGCTACCGGTTCACGCCCTGAACGGGCCTCACCTGTTAAGCCACGCTAAATCTGGGTTAAGAACGTAAAGCTTGGGCCTCATACTGGGACGAAATCGGGGAAGCCCGCGTCGTTACTGGTGAGAGGCGTCATGAAACGATTCCGGAGTTCCGATCCGCGCTGGCTGGTTGCCTTCCTGGCAGGCTTCCTGGCGGCGATGTTGTATTTTCAGGCCGGGAGCGCACGGGCACGTCCCGCGGCTCCGCGTTCCACGCCGCGCTCCATTCAGGCGCCGAAAAAATCGCGCGCGGCCGCGGCTTTCCAGATCGCCCAATGGCAAGGCGCTTCACCAATTCCCGTATCCCCAGAGAAGGAGACTGTATCGACGATATGAAGCTTTCGATGAAACTGAGCATGTGCGCCGTCCTGCTGGCCAGCGCTTTACTGGCGCAGCGGCCGTTCGGTGTGCTGACCGGAGCCACTCCGCCCGACCCGGCCACGGTCGTGGCTGACCAGGTGGCCCACCTGACCAGTCTGCTGACCCTGACGACGGCGCAGCAGTCGCAGGCCACCACCATCTTCACGAATGCGATCACCGCGGTCACGCCGCTGCGGACGAGCGAGCAGGCGGCGCGGCAGTCGCTGCCGGCGGCGGTCAAGAGCAACGCGACCGCGACCATCGATCAGTTGGCGACGACCATTGGCTCGCTGGAAGGGCAGATCCTGTCCATCCAGAACAAAGCCGATGCGGCGTTCTATGGCATTCTGACGGCCGATCAGCAGAGCAAACTCAGCCAGACGAGTTTCCCGGGCGGGCCTGAATTCGGCCCAGGGCCGGGATTCGGCGGGCCTCCGCCGCGTTAGTGCCCCGACGGGCAGGCCGACGTTGCCAGACGCTTCCGCCTGCCCGCGGCCCAGCCCATTAGAAGGTGATTCCCACCATGGCTTCGACCTGGTTCTGATTGCTGTTGTAGCCGGTCGCTGCGGAAAAGATGCCGCTGGTGATGGTGCCGGCGGTGAAGTGCGCCACATCCCAGTGCGTAAACCGGATCTCCGGCGAAACGTGGACGAACGGCACATGAATGTCGAGGCCGCCGCCAATCACGAAGCCGGCGGTAGTGTTGTGAGACGGCTGATTGTAGTTACTCGGCGCGGTTATCGGGATCGGGCTGACCACGGTGATGGCCTGCTTGAAGCCCTGCAATGTGTCCCAAGCCACGCCGGCATCGAGATAGGGCCGCACGATCTTGGTGGGGAACCGGTATTTGGCAAGCACGGGAAATTCCCAGGCGCCCGTGCTGCCCGCGTTGGTGATGGTGGCCCCCGGCGTTGCCAGCGAACCCACGGTTTCGAAATTGTAGTGCCGGTAGAGCGCGTCCACTTCCACGCTGAGTCCGAAAGGAAGGTGAATTTCTCCGGTGGGGCCGACGAGGTAGCGGTTGGTGTAGCTGCGGAAATTGAAATTCTGGCTTTCGACGGTGTTGAGGAAGTCACTGGCCGGCGTGCCGATCTTGACCCCCAGTGTGAACGGCTGCGCGGCGGCGCAGAGAGAAAAGAGCGCAAGTAAAGGCAGTTGCTTCATGAATTCCCAGTTTACTGCGGAGGCTGCGTTTCCAGGTAAGATGGGTGTCGCT
>Ga0335078_10003662_pt1 | contig 22862 bp, 12 predicted proteins | sample Lox_Sample_32_FD_206711 | JGI IMG/M metagenome (GOLD analysis project Ga0335078, IMG submission 206711) | Soil microbial communities from Loxahatchee National Wildlife Refuge, Florida, United States - Lox_Sample_3.2 | ecosystem: Environmental > Terrestrial > Soil > Wetlands | place: USA... | reverse complement strand
ACGCAAATACCGGCAAAAAAGTTTGGTATCGAGATAAGTGGCCTTGCTGCTCGGGAACGTTCCCGCAACTCGCTGCCGACTACCACATCAGCACATATCTGCGTTCCGCCGACGGAGTGTACGTCAACTTATTTACCCCATCGCGACTGCGCTGGAAAGATAGCGGAGGCCAGTACGGATTGGAGCAACAAACGGCGTATCCGCTCGACAACAAAATCCGAATTCAGGTTTCGGCGTCGCAGCCGAAGGACTACACGCTCTACATTCGGATTCCCAGCTGGGCCGCGCCCGACCCTGTGCTCTCAGTGAACGGCAAGCGCGTGAAAGACCAAGTGCAGGCGGGCAGCTTCGCCGCGCTTCATCGCACCTGGAAGGATGGCGACCGAGTCGAACTGGAGCTTCCGATGCCGTTGCGCGTCGAAACGGTCGACGCGAACCACCCAAGTCTCGTCGCCCTGATGCGTGGTCCTCTGGTGTTGTTTGCTGTCGCAAACTCGCAACCTACTTTTGAGAAAACCGAATTATTGCGCGCCAAGGGAACTAACAATGCTGCGGGAGACTGGACTGCGAACTCCGCCGACGGCAGCAGCATCACGCTGCGACCATTCATGAATATCGATAAGGAGTCCTACAGCACGTATGTTCTGCTGAGGTCCTAAGCGTTCGCCTCACGAAAACAGGTTTCAGACACCGTAAAAGAATTCGCCAGATCATCTGCAAATGATCTGGCGAACTTGCATCCAGGAGTATCGACTGAGCTCGCTTTAGAAGGTTAGCTTGCCGCCAATCTGCCAGTTTCGTGGCAACTGCTGTTGCGTGGCTTTGCCGAAATTGCCGTCGGGCAAGTTCTGGTCGACGGCGGTGAGGTTGACGCGGTTGAACATATTGAAAAACTCAAAGCGCACCTGGAACAACACCCGTTCCGTGATGTGCGTGTCCTTGTAGAAGTTCACGTCGGTTTCGGCAAAATTTGGAGAACGGAAGGGACTAGCTTTTTCGTTTCCTTGAGTTCCAAATGCCGGCGCGGAAAATTGCCCGGATGTGAACATTCCGTTGAGGAACGCCGTTTTAGATGTTCCCTGCGTGTAGGCTCCCACGTTGGGATAATCGAGGCCCACACCCGCCACGCCACCTGTATCTCCATCAGCGTTATAGTCACCGCTTGTCGGAGCGTAACCCACCATCGTGTTTCCTGCCGATGGGCACGCCAGGTTCGGGTTCGAGCAGATCGGCTGGAACGAATTCAGGTTCCACACCATCAGCGGATAGCCACTCTGGAAAATACTGGTTCCGCTAATGCCCCATCCGCCGGTGATATGCCCTAATAATCCATTACCTCCTTGTAATCCCGGAAGCTCGTAGTTGAGTGTCAAAGAGAAGCGGTTCGGCACGTCCCATGGGGATGGGCCGTAGTATTGCGCTGGATTGGCTTCGGCCGGATAAGCTGAAGCGTCGTCCTGAGATCGCGAGTGCGTGTAAGAAGCGTCAAAGAATCCGCGGCGTGCGAATCTGCCTTTGAATTCAAAGAACACACTTTCATAGTTGCTGTAGCGAGTGTTATCGGTGTAGCCGATGGAACCGAAACTTTTATTCAATCGGGTCGGCGCCAAGCTGTTGTTCTGGATCAGGTCACCGGCAAAGGCGTTGATGTCTTGGCCGTAGCTGACGATACCCGCCTGGTCCCCGCCACCTACCAGGTTGTAGCCGTGAGAACCGGAGTAGCCGACGGCCGCAGAGTAGTCGCGACCGACTTTTCGCTCCATCGTCGCCGACCAGATCACTGCCTTTGGCGACTTCAGATTGGGGTTGATCGCACCGATCCCAAAATTCGCTCCGACAATGCCGCCTTGCGAATCAAGACAGCCGTTCGCTCCGAGTGTCGGACACAATGGAGATCCAACCAGAGCCGGATAGGTGAACCCAAATGGAGGCTTTCCACCAGTACCTAGCGCAAAGAGAGGAGGCGTCGCCGTTCCAGTCGTAAATGTAGGCGTGACTGGCCCTGGAGGGCTACCGCGGAATTCTTCCTGCACATTGGCTTGTGTCAGCCAGTTGTTGTAAAGCCCGGCTCCGCCGCGCACTACCCAATTCCCGCTGCCGGTCACATCCCAGGCAAAGCCGCCGCGCGGACTCAACAAATTATTGACGGTGTGATTCAGAGCATTGTGCGTTGCCTTGGCAAATCCATTCGCCACCTGCTGGTCGAAGGTTTGTCCGGGCCCGAGATAGAAGTTGCCGAATACCGTTGTCGGACTCTTCGACCACGGATTGCCGCTATCGTCCCATCGCAATCCAAGAGTGAGCGTCAGGTTTCTTCGCGCTTTCCACGTATCCTCAGCAAACATGCCCCAGGTTCTCGAAGCGGCATCCCAAGACCACAACACAGGTTTGCCGGTGATCGGATCGTACATGACATGGTTTTCGCTAGTCGGTGCGTCCTGGGCTAACGTGAGGAGGTTATTGAAGTTAAAAGTCGGCTGCGAATAAGGCCCTTGGAACGGCTCGACGTCATCTCCATACCAGCCTTCATAGCCGAACTTCAGAGCATGCGAACCATGAACATGAGTCAGCACGTCGCGCCAGTGATAGTTGTGTTGGATGAAATCACCCTGCGCGAATCCCACGCCAAACGCCTGGCCACCTTCCGTACTCACGCCACTGACCGCGATGGAGGGCACGCTGTAGTCCTTGGCGCCGCTTCCCAAGACACCTTCCACGCGATTGGCAGCAAAAATCGCTTCGTTCACCGTGGTCGGTGAAAACGTGTGGGTGTAGTTAATCTGAAATGCGCGCTGCCAGTTGTTGTTGAGCGCCGAAAAATCAGGGATCGCCGAGGCGGCGCCGTAGGTGAGCAAAGTGCGATAAAAGCTACCGTAGATGCGATCGTTCTTGAAATATTTGTCGACTCGAACAAAGTATTGCGTTCCGTTCCGAATCTGAGGCGCGCTGAAATTGCCCGTATCGATCATGGGGAGCGAACAAGGGATAAACGAAGTAGCCGCCGTATCACAACCGGTTGCTCCCGTACCAAACACGCCGGCCGCCGTGCCGTTATTCGCGACCGCGATTCCCGAGACGTTCGTTGGCAAGTAGGTTGACAGTACGTGCGTGCCGACGGTCGACGGGAAATTCGTTTTGGCAAAACTGATGAACTGCGGGTCTGCGAACGTAATCGAGGAATTTGTTGCCAGCGTGGAGCGCAAGGGCTCTACCGCAAAGTAGAAGAAGAACTGGTGACGCGGAATGATCGGGCCGCCGACCGAGAATGACATGTTGTTGCCGTGGAAAGGCAGATAGGACGGCCCCGAAAAATGCGTTTTTGCAAACCAGTTCTGCTCATAAAACCAGTCGGCAGCCTCGCCGTGGAACTGATCTGCTCCAGACCGGGTTGTCATTACCTCTTGCACCCCGGTGGCCCGGCTGTATTCGCTGGAATAGGTGTTCACCTGAATGCTGGTTTCTTGAATGGATTCGGGATTCGGTGTGAGGTTGAGAACGCCTTGGCGGATTCCGCTGGTGATGTCGAGGCCGTCGATCACATACATGTTCGACATTTGCCCTTGGCCATTGGCGCTGGCGTCAACCTGCGTTTCCGTGGAATAGTTGTCGACTCCGGAGCCAGGGGTGCCCGCCTTGCCTGGTTGCCCGCCGCCCATTGTGCCCAAACCTGAAACGCCCGGCGCGAGCGTGGTAAGCGTGACCAAGTTCCTGCCCGCCACCGGCAATTGAGCAACACCGGAATTTTCAAGCGTGAGTTCGTTGCGGCTATCGGCGGTGTCCACAACCGGAACCTCAGTGGTCACCGTGACAGCTTCGGTTGCAGAACCAATCTTAAGTTTCACGGGTACGTTCAGGTTTTGCTCGGTGAGCAAAGTCACGTCGACTTCCGTTTTCGTGAAGCCGGAGGCTTCTACGGTCACCTTGTAAGCGCCCGGCGCCAGGCTGATGAACCGATAATTTCCCGAACCGTCAGAAGTGGCGGCGGAACTCACCTGCGTGGATCCATTGATCAGTGTAATTTTGGCGCCAGCCACAGCGGCGCCGCTCGGGTCCTGAACGCTTCCTTGAATGCTTCCGGTGAATTGCGCCAACGCGGACGTGGAGGCCAGCAACACAGTCGCGGCAAGGCAAGCCAGCAATGCGAGCTTCCTATTTCCAGCCATGAATCACCCCATTCACGGTTTTGATTGAACGAGAAAACGTTTTCTCGCAGCAGAGAACTTATAGCTCCCGTCCGTTGTGACTGTCAAGAAATTTCTAGTAGGTTTGTACTAACTGAGGTTCCGATAACGCGGATCAACTGCAGTATTTGTGATCGATTATCGCGTTTTGCCCCAGTTCTTTGTAGGCACGATTCCTGCCCCTTCGCGAACGGTTATCAGTTGGTTTACTCCAACGGATTTGAATGTCTCGTGCGATCCATTCGGCCAATAAACATCGAGATCAACCGAAGCATGCTGACCAAGACCGAAGTGCAATCGAGGGTCATTGCATGAGTAAAAACTGGATTGACTGAGCACGCTCTGCGCCTGATGTTTCCCGCCATAATGGGCCACAATACGCGTTCCGATTGCGCTGCGATTCGACTTCACGCCCTCCAGTTTTAGCTTGATCCAGTTCTGTTTTCCCTGGAGATCATTTCGCAACAGGGAGGGAGGCTCATTCAGATTTACGATGAGGATGTCGAGGTCGCCATCGTTGTCGAAGTCGCCGAAAGCACAGCCACGGCTGCAGTGGGGGTCCTGAACGGCGGCTCCAGCCTGCTCACCTAGTTCTTCAAAAGTCCCATTGCCGAGGTTTCGGAACAAGGCCCTGGGGGTCTTGTTTGCATACTGCGGAAGCTTACGCTCGACTTCCGGGTAAACGTTACCGGAAACCACGAAAAGATCGGGGTATCCATCGTTGTCGAGATCGACGACGCCAGCGCCCCAACAGATGTAGCGTGTCTCGACAGCCAGTCGCGAAGACCTGGTCACATCATCAAAGTTTCCCTTTCCGTCATTGCGATATAGACCATTTGCGTCGTCCGCGAAGTGCGTCTTGAACAGGTCTAAATGACCGTCAAGGTTGTAGTCGCCCACGCCCACACCCATGCCGGCCTGTTCCATTCCGTCGTCGCTCAGAGCCACGCCGCGTAGTACGCCTTCTTCGCGGAACGTTCCGTCATGATTGTTCATGAACAGCAGACTCGGAGTGGAATCGCACGCGACAAAAATATCGACCCAGCCATCCTCGTCGAGATCGGCAGCAACTACGGTCATGCCATAGGATTCAGTTGCGCTCGCGACGCCGGCTTCCTTGCTCACGTCGGTAAAAGTTCCGTCGCCATTGTTGCGATAAAGCGAATGCCTGCCGGTTGGCAATCCGCGAGGTCCGCACTCTACCGGAACACCTTTCCAATTGCAGTTGACGTTCTCTCCGGGTACCGGGGCATGTTCGAAAGAAAAGCGGACGTAATTGGAAACGAATAAATCGAGATGCCCGTCGCGGTTGTAATCGAGGAAGCTGCAACCCGCGCCCCAACGAGGTTGTTCATTCCACAAGCCTGCCGTTTTGGTGACGTCCGTGAAAGTACCGTCTCCATTGTTGCGATACAGGCGGTTCTGACCAAAGTAAGTGCAGAAAAGGTCCTCGAAGCCGTCGTTGTTGTAGTCTCCCACGCAAACGCCAGATGCCCAGCCCACTGCGGTTAGCCCGGCTTTCTGGGTAACGTCGGTGAAGGTGCCATCCCGATTGTTTTTGTAGAGGCGGTTGGTTGCTCCGGGCGGGTCCCCGGTCAATCTTGTGCCGGACAGGATGAAAATGTCCATCCAGCCGTCGTTGTCATAGTCAAAAAACGCACAGCCGCAGCCGGTCGCTTCGAGAATGTACTTTTTTGTCTCGACGCCGCCATAGATAACCGGTTCTCGAAGACCGGCCGCCAATGCGGTGTCCTCGAAGTGAGCAAAGAACGGACGGCCCGACGGTGCAGCTCGAGCGACAGGTTTCACCGTGTGCGTAGAAACGCCCTGCCCCCACAACCGAGGCGCTGCCAACAACGCCGCTGAGCCCAGCGACTTTTTTATTAACTCACGACGGGTCCATTTCAAGGTTGCTGGCTCTCTGCAGAAGGATTCTGTTCGACGAGCTTGTAACGATTGTGTTCCGCTTCTTCCTTCGTACTCTCTCGGCGAAGCTCAGCCAATTGCTTCAGTAACCCGGGAATCTCGTCTTTCTTCTCACCACTCTTCCGCAAAGCCTGGATCAAGTGGTAAAGCGCGGTCTGATCTTTCGGATCGCTGTTCAGAGCCTTGCGGCATTGTTCCATCGCGGCTTCGTTCTGGCCCGACTGGAGGTAGAGCTTTGCGAGGACATCGCGAGCCGCGGTGAGCGTTGGACGCAAGGTGATCGCTTTTCTTGCAGACTCCATCGCTTGACGAAACTCGGCGCTACCCGGCTGGGGCCCGCTTTGGGTCAGAATCTCCGCCTGCAGGTAGAGGAGAAAGGGATCGTTTGGCTTCTGAGCTAACTTGGCCCGCACGGTTGCCAAGGCATGGTCGGGATCATTCTTCTGAACGGCGGCTAGGCCTTCCGCCGCGGAGCCCAAAGACTTGCGCGGATCCAGTGCATCGGCTTTTTCGAAATCCGCCTCGGCTTTGTCGTAATCCGCGAGTTGGACATACAGCACACCACGCGCAACGTACAATGGCGCAGATTTGGGCTCAGCTTGAATCCCTGCGTTGATCATGTCCACACCGACGGAGAATGACTGGTGATCCAGTGAAATGTTGGCAAAATCCAGATAAAGATTTACGTCGTGCGGATTGGATACGATCGCCTGACGTAAAATTCCGACCGCCTCCGGAGTGTTCTCGTCGGCTTCATAAGCAAGGGCAGCCAATTCAAGAATGTCGGACTCTTTGCTGCCGGACTGTAGCAGTGGCTGCAACGTAGCAACTGCGTCCTTCGGTCGCTGCGCCATCATTTGGAGGCTGGCGAGGCGATATCGCGTGTCAGGATTGTCTGATCGTGCCACCATCCGGCTGAAAACAGCGATCGCCTTATCGGTCTGCTTGATTCGTACCAGACAGATCCCATACTGCTCCATGGCTTGCGGTTGAGAATCCAGCAAAGGCCCGCTTCGCTCAAAATGAGTCACGGCTGCAGCGCAGTCCCCTCGCTTGAATAGCAGGACTCCAAGCATGGCATGGCTGGTCGGTTCATCGGGACGCAATTGCACGACGTGCTCCAGCAACGGAATAGCTTCCTTATCGCCACTCTCGTAGGCAATCTGCGCCGCACCTTCCAACGCGGGCAGATAGTCGGGCGATATTTGCAGGGAATGATGGAATGCAACCGCCGCGTCCTTTTTCATTCCTTTTCCGCTCAGGGCGATGCCGCGTAACGTCCATAGTTGAGCGCTTTTCGGGTTCTTCTCCAGTTCTGGCTGAAGCAATTCAAGTGCTTCGTCGAATTGCCCCGCTCGCAGTGCAAAGGTGATGGACGTTGCTGGAGATGTCTGTCCGCCGAGGAAACTGCACAGCATGAGCAGGATCGGGAGAACCATGGGCTGGCGGAAATGAGGCATGCAAGTGATTAGCGAGCAGAACCTAGATCATAAACCGAGAAAATGTTTACCAGCCTTCTCGCAGACGGGTTCTGCGTTCCATTCATGCGCTACGATCCAACTACTTTGTTATCTTGGGACATGTCTGAGATCACTTGCAAGGCCATTCTATTTGATATGGATGGCGTGTTGATCAATTCTACCCCGGCCGTCGCGAGGGTGTGGAAGAACTGGGCGATCGAGAAAGGTTTCGATCCGGAGGAGGTTGTGAAACGCGCTCACGGCCGCCCCAGTCTGACGACGGTACGCGAGTATCTTCCTCATGCCGACCACGAAAAAGAAAATCGCGAGGTAGAGCGGCGCGAAATGACCGATTTGGAGGGCGTGATTCCTCTGCCGGGAGCTCTGGAACTCTTGCGCGCGTTACCGCCAAAATCATGGACAATCGTGACATCCAGCACTCGACCGTTAGCTGAAGTTCGATTGCGGGCAGCCGGGCTGCCGGTGCCGGATCGAATCATTACATCGAGTGAAGTACGCAACGGCAAACCCGATCCTGAACCTTATCTCAAAGCCGCCGAGATGCTCGGCGTTTCCGCTGTTGAGTGCCTGGTCGCCGAGGATGTTCCCGCCGGAATTTTGGCAGGAAAAAGAGCGGGAGCGCGGGTCATTGCATTTCGAACCACCTACCCGGAGACGGAATTGGCCGCAGCCCACCCAGACTGGATTCTGAACGGTTGCGCTGACATTGCGGTCTCTCCATCAAGCAATAACCACAAGATAATCTTGCAATTCGCGTTATGATCTCCGACGCAGCCAAGAAGGGCTAACTCATGCGGTGCGGAAATCGTTTACTAACAGTCGCGGCCGTGCTGGCGGTCATTGCCGCGGGTTTGGCAGCGGAATCGGCGGTAAAGGTACGCTATCCCGACGAGGACATGGGCAAAGACTCTCTGGCTTCTCGTCAGAGAGCGCAATTCGAAGCAGCCAAGCAGTTCAAGGTCTTCCATCAATTTCAATTTGCAGACAAGCTGAAAGAGAGCGGCATTACTTTCAAATATCGTGCGGTCGATGACATTACGAAACACATGCGGATGGGACACTACGATCACGGAAGCGCGGTTGCAGTGGCCGACGTTGACGGGGATGGACTGTACGACATCTTTTTTGCAAATCAAGTCGGAGGAAATCAACTTTGGAAGAACCTGGGCGGTGGAAAATTCAAGAATATTACTGATGAGGCCGGCGTCGCCCTCCCTGGTCGCGTCAGTGTGGGAGCAGCATTTGCCGATGTCGATAACGACGGTAGTCAGGATCTATACGTCACGACAGTCCGTGGCGGGAATGCGTTGTTCCAGAATGACGGCCACGGACATTTCACCGACATCACCAAAGAGGCGGGAATCGAGTTGTCGGCCCATTCCTCCGGCGCTTTCTTTTTCGACTATGACAATGACGGCCTGCTGGATCTCTTGGTCTGCGACGTCGGCAAGTACACTTACGACGACAAAGGTCCGGATGGGGAGTATGTCGGGATACCCAATGCCTTTTCCGGTCACCTGTTTCCCGAGCGCTATGAGTATCCGGTCTTATATAAGAATCTCGGCCACAATCGGTTCAAGGACGTGACCACCGAAGTCGGCTTGCATCCGCATGGCTGGTGCGGAGATGCCACCTTCGCCGATGTAAACGGGGATGGCTGGCCCGATATTTATTTCCTCAACATGCAAGGGCACAACCACTTCTACGAAAATGAGGGCGGAAAACAGTTTGCCGAAAAGACAGATGCTGTCTTTCCAAAAACGCCTTGGGGCGCGATGGGGATCAAGTTCTTCGATTACGACAACGATGGACGCATGGATCTGTTCATTGTCGACATGCATTCGGATATGAGCCAGGAACCGGGACCAGAGAATGAAAAACAGAAATCAGAGATCACCTGGTCAGACTCGTACATTCAGGGCACAAAATCCGATTACATTTGGGGAAATGCGCTTTTTCACAATCTCGGAAACGGAAAGTTCCAGGAAGTTTCGGACCGCATGGGCGTGGAAACGTACTGGCCGTGGGGTCCGAGTGTGGGCGATCTGAATGCTGATGGATGGGAGGACATCTTTATCGCCTCAGGAATGAGTTACCCGTACCGCTATGGCATCAATTCCCTTCTGCTTAACGATCGCGGCGAGAAATTCGTTGATGCCGAGTTCGTGCTCGGAATTGAGCCCCGGCCAAACCTGTACACCCCCTGGTTTGAAATCGACTGTTCCGATCCGCAGGAGAGAACGGCGCAAGAGAAGCTCGATAGCAAAGTTTGCGCCGGACAAAGCGGGAAATCGGTGGTCATGGCGCCGCGCTCCAGCCGCTCGTCGGTGATCTTCGACTTGGATAATGATGGAGACCTCGACATTGTCACCAATGATTTCAACTCCGAGCCACAGGTGCTGGTCAGCAACCTTGCGCAGAAAAAAGAGATTCACTGGATCAAAATCAATTTGATCGGAAGCAAGTCGAATCGAAACGGCCTGGGCGCGACGGTTCGGGTCCACGCCGGTGGGAAGACCTACACAAAATACAACGACGGCAAATCGGGATACTTAGCACAGAGTGTCTTGCCGTTATATTTCGGCCTGGACCGGACGACGAACGTCGATCGCATTGAGGTCGACTGGCCGTCCGGACAGAAACAGGTCGTAACCCAGGGTCTGCATGCCAATCAGACTCTCGAGATCACGGAAACAAAATAGTTGAACTTCTGTCTATCTGGTTTTGATCCGCACCAGCACTACGCCGTGGCTGGGAACATAGGCGCTGAAGCCGTCAGTGAACGAGCCGAGATCTTTCTTAAGCCACAGATCGCGAACCGTAGCTGATTTCTGGATCCCGATCTCATTGAACTTGACGTTCATTTGTTCCGTTGTGCGCTGCCGATTGAAGAGCCCAACCACTTTACTCCCGTCGGCCATCGGCTTCATCCAGACTTCAAACGGACCTTCCTGACTGATACGAAACCCTTGCTGGCCTACCGAATCCTGATCCACGGCGATCACTTCGCGATTGGTGAGTAATTCGACCGTGTATGGCGTCATCTGGGAAAGATCATTTCCGGCAATCAGCGGAGCGGCGAGGATCGCCCACAAGCTCATGTGGGTGCGGTACTCATCTTCGTTCATGCCACCATTGCCGACCTCGAGCATGTCGGGATCATTCCAGTGACCGGGCCCGGCAAACTTCTGCAGGCCATTCTGATTGAATCCGATCTCCGCCATGGCGCGATATTGGTCCGTAATATCTCCTGTCGTGCGCCAGAGATTTCCGCCAACCGAGGGTCCCCACTCCCATACTTTGTGCCAGCCATACTGGCAAAGGCTGAGGACAATGGGGCGGCCGGTCTTGGTGAGCGCGTCGTGCATTTTGGTGTAGGCAATCTTCATTTCGTCGAGCGTGCCACCCGACTGACACCAGTCGTACTTGAGGTAGTCGATGCCCCACTTGGCGTAGGTTTGGGCATCCTGCTCTTCGTGGCCGAGGCTCCCGGCATAGCCAGCGCACGTTTTGTCTGCAGGCGACGAGTAAATCCCAAGTTTCAGGCCTTTGCCGTGAACGTAGTCGGCCAACCCTTTCATGTCGGGAAACTTGCTATTTGGCTGGATGAACCCGTTCGTATCGCGGCCCGCTTCCCACGTGTCATCGATGTTGATATACGTGTATCCGGCGTCCTTCATGCCGCTCGAAACCATGGCGTCAGCCTGGGCACGGATAGTTGCAGCATCCACACGTTCGGCAAAATGATTCCAACTGTTCCAGCCCATGGGCGGAGTTGGGGCAAGCGGACTCTGCTGCGCGAGAGACCCTGTCGATGCGATCAGAAGAAGGGAGAGAAGCAAGGCTAAGCTAGTAATTTTCACGGGCGATATTGTAGCCGCAATTTTGCCAAGCCTTGCTCCTCGAATTTTAGAATTCAATGTTGGCTCGCAATTCAATCAGGCGAGCGCCCTGGTTCGGAGAAATCGGAGGATAGTTTGGAGAGATTCCTCCGATCGCAAATCCTTGTTGCTGGACGTTTCCCGTGAAGCCATTGGAGTAGCAGAAGTACGTGCACCCGTTGGCGGTTCCTGGTTGGAAGTTCGGGTGATTGAACGCATTCAGCATTTCGGCCTGGAACGTAAACTTCCAGTTTTCGTGGATTGGGATTGTCTTGGTGATGGCAATGTCGTCATTAAAGAATCCCGGTCCATGCAAGTACACCAAATCACCAATTGTCCCTGGGGTTGTGTTCGGCGTGATGAACTGCGGGTTCGCGCCGCCGCCTGTCGGACTGGCGAGATATTTCGGATTCAAGAACGATACGGTCGCTGTCCCTGGAATGTGATACACACCCACAGCGCTTTGCAGCTGCGACGCGGTTATTCCGTTCAGTACCACACCGCCGTCGCCAACGCCGTCGTTGTTGGGGTTTGCGTTGAACGTGTTGTTGCCGCCCTGAAGCAGGAACGGTGTCCCGGTCTGGTAAGTCAGAACGGTTCCGATTGTCCAACCACCGACTACTTTATCCAGAGCGTTGTTCGAATTGAGATATTGCTTGCCGGTGCCGAACGGCAGGTCATAACTGCCATTGATGTTGATGGCATGGCGCACATCGAAGAGCGTTGGCCCATAGCTTAATCGCAGGTCGCGCAGCGTGAATTCATTGACCTGCCCCTGCCAGTTGTTAGGCGTCTCAATTCCGAGCGTGTGACTCCAGGTGTAGTTGGCATCGAACTGCAAGCCGTGCCATTGTTGCTGTCGGAAATCTAGTTGCAAGCCGTTGTAGTTTGAATATCCCTCGGCAACCAGGAAACTAGTGGCAAAGCCCGCACCTTGCGCGTATGGATTCGCCTGGAAGAAATTAATCGGATAGCCGGCGCCGGCAGTAGTGAATCCCAAGCGGGCGCAAGGCGAGAATGCGGCGCTTCCAACCATATTGCAGAAGTACTGCGGAGTTGAAGCCATCGTGTTGGCTAACAATCCAGCTTGCCCGGTGTTGAGCTCGCCCACATAACCGGTATTCGTGTAGTCAGCCAGACTTCCATCCGCACCAGTGGACTCCCCAGCAAAAGCCGCGTCAAAGATTGGCGTCTTCACCTGCCCCGGCAAGCCATGATTTGCAAACGATCCAGCGAACGCGGCGTTGCCGCTCGCGTTGTTCGCAGCCAGATTCGCTTGAGCCGCTTTGAACTGCGTGAGGAATCCGTTTTCGAAGATGTTGACCTCATTCGTGTCCACCGCCATCCACTGCCGCTGTGTGCGGTTGCCCACATACCGAACTTCGAGCGCTCGGCTGCGACCCAACTGGCGTTGGACGCCGACATTCCAGGATTGCGTATATGGCTGCTTGAGATTCGGATCAATACCATTGACACCGGGAACCGATCCGCCACCATAGGTAAAGTCAGATTCGGCTTCGGTCTGCTGATAACTCTGCGGCAGGAATCCGTACGCCGGGAAGGAACTCCCGAGAATCAGCGAGCCGGGCTGGAAGCTGCCAGGGGCTGTTGATCCGGCGAAGGGCTGAAGGAAAAATCCTTGATAGTAGAAGGATCCGTAGTCCGAAGCCTGATCCCAAACGTATTGCTGGGGTTCGGTGAACTTACGAAGCGAGTAGCCTGCGCGGACGACTGTCTTTCCGCCGCGAGGATTCCAGGCAATCCCAAAAGCCGGCTGGGGTGCGACAAACCAGTTGTTATAAGGCTGGCTGTTCTGGGTGAGTACAGGATCCGGAACGCCCGACAACGATCCTGGATTGAATTCGTTCCACACACCTGAGGGCCCAAATTGGTTCGGCGGCGTGGCTGAGTGATAGAGATTGGTCAGATCCCGATCCGCCCAAGTGAAGTCCCAACGCAGTCCATAATTCAACGTCAGGTTCGGACGGATGCGATACGAATCCTGCGCGAACAGGCCGATTCCCTTGGTGAGTTCGTCGAGATTGTAAGCACCCAACTGATGTACATACTGGTTGGTACTCGGATTGTAAGGAAACTGTCCGTTGATGCTGTTGATTCTGCCGGTCAAGATCGCATAGAGGGATTCGGCTTCCTGCTGAGAAACGGCGCTCGCGTTCGGCAATGTCGTGTTGTTGAAAGCAGCCAAAGCTGGATCCTGGGTCGCGAGACCCGGCGCAGTTCCCGTGTTGCTGCCAAGCTGAATCACGGGGTATCCCAGGACGCCGTTGTAGTAGTGGTCCTGCTCGTGCCACCACGACGCACCATAGCTCAGGGTATGAGCCTTGTGCTGCCAAGTCATGGTGTCGGACGCGTTGAACAACGGATAGTAGGACCCGGTGGGAATCTGGAAAAGGGACCCGTTCATTCCCTGTACCGAAGGATTTCCAGCGGGCGGGAACGACGCCAGGTTCGGCAAGTTCCATGAGATTTGCGCCTGCGTGCCGCTCGGTATTTTCCCGTCGAAGCCGAAGTCGCTGAAGTTGTAAAGGAAGCCGCCGCGGAACGAATTCACCAAGGTGGCCGAAAACGTGTAATCAAAACCTAATGCGGCGGTGTAATTGATGAATTTGTTGCCGGCGCCTGTGCCGGAAAATGCATCGCCAGGAAGATTTGGCGCGCTCACGTTCAGGTCTGTTTCCTTAGTCTCATTGAACGCAAAGTAATAGCGCATTTTTTGCGAGGGGTTGAAATCCACGCGCACGGTCGGGAAGTAGTAAGTACGAGGCTGGTGAACCTGCCATGTCAGCTGTTGCACGTTGGGATCGCTCACCGTGGAAAGGCTGCCCAGATTCAGAACTCCGTTCACAGCTTTCAGAGTTGCCGCCGTTTGAGAATTCACTGTCGAAGGAAAACCGGATCCTCCGGCTGCCTGCAACACATTCACGGTGCGAGTCGTGCCATTGTTGTCGACGTAAGTAAAATTGCCTGCCTGTGCAGCAGGGGTGAATACCCACTGAGAGGCGTTTGCGCTTCCCGGCTGTTTCGCCATCGCAAACGTGCCAAAGAAGAACAGCTTGTTCTTGATGATCGGGCCGCCGAGGCTGCCGCCAAATTCATTTCGGATGAAAGGATTTTTGCGCTGCGGGGAGCTTGGATCCAGTGCCGTCAACGTGTCATTGACCCAGCTATTTGCGTCCAGGACAGTGTTTCGAAAGTCTTCATAGATACGGCCATGAAACGCGCTGGTGCCGCGGCGGGTAATGAAGGTGACCTGCATATTCGACTGCCCGTAGCCCTGGTTTAGGTCGAGTTGATCTGTTTGGACAGTCATCTCTTCGATGTCTTCAACTCGGGCCTGCAACCCGGGAGTGGCGTTGCCACCAAATTTCATGCGGCTGGTGCTGCTAATAACCCCATCGATGTTGTTGCCCTGGGCGATCGACGGCAGACCGTTCCATGTGCCACCGCCGTTGTTGATATTGCCGGTGTAGCCGGGAGCCAGAGTGCTCAGCGCTGAAAGATCTCGGCCTTGCAGCGGCAGATCCTCCACTTGCTTGAGGTCAATGGTGGTTCCAATGGCGTTCGAAGATTCTTCCATCACCGGGGTTGCGGTCTCTTTGACTTCCACGACCTCGTTGACCGCGCCAACCTTGAGGGTGATATTGAGATCGGTCGTCTGGGCGGCCTGGACGACTACATTTTCAAAAACCTGGGTGGCGTACCCTGATTTCGAGACCTGCAACTTGTACTTTCCGATGTTGAGGTTCACAAAGCGGTAATTTCCGGAACTCTGCGTCGTAGCCTTGGTAACACCGTTGGTTGCCAAGTCTCGCAGCTCCAGATCCGCGCCGGGCACGATTGCGCCGCTCTGGTCCAACACGGTAACTCCGACGGTGCCCTGAGAGCCGTGTTGTGCTACAGCAACGGGCACGGTGAGTACGCACGCTATGAGAAGAATTGCCAGGACGCCAAAGCTGATTCCGGAAGTGCTACGAGGCATGACTATCTCCTTCGCAAGCGGAGGGGAGCAGGCTCCGCGATTGTGTGGCATCGGTTGGTTTGCGGCTTGCAGGTACTGTTTTTCACCCCGCGGCGCTCCTGATGTCTGCCATCCTCAGTCTGGGCGCGCCGGTAAACGTTATCTCACGGAGCAATTTTGTATACTTTATTCGGTTTGATTGTCAAGATAATTCAAGAGATTCTTTCCCGGTGACACGCTTTTCCCGACGAGAACTGCTCAAAAGAATGGGTGCGGCAGCCCTGGCTGTACCATTTGGCCGCATAGGAGCTATTTCCCCGCCCGGGATCGTGTTTGTCGATGTCGCACAAAAGGCGGGCATCATTTTCCGCCACGAGAATGCGGCTTCTTCAGAGAAATACCTCATTGAGACCATGGGCTCCGGATGCGGCTGGATCGACTATGACCAGAATGGGTTGCTGGATCTTTACCTCGTCAATGGGGCAGCAACTCGAGTCCATACGCCCAAAACCAGCGTGCGCAGCGCACTCTATCGGAACAATGGGGACGGAACGTTTACGGATGTCACAGAAAAAGCGGGTGTAGGGGCCGCGGGCCTTTTCGGGATGGGGGTTGCGGTCGGTGACTATGACAACGACGGTTTTCCCGACCTGCTCGTTCTTGGCTACGGCCGTTGCATTCTCTATCACAACAATGGCGATGGAACGTTTACTGACGTTACCCGGCACGCGGGAGTAGAGAACCGGGGACGCTGGGCTTCCAGCGCGGCGTGGTTTGATTTCGATAGCGACGGGAGACTGGATCTGGTTATCGCTAACTACGTCGACTGGTCCCCTGAACGCAATTTTTACTGCGGCGACATGGGTCCTGGCCTGAGGAGCTACTGCCACCCGGACGATTTTCACGGCGAACCTCCGACGCTTTATCACAACAATGGGAACGGAACCTTTACCGACGTGAGTGTCGCGTCAGGGGTGGGCCTGAAGCCGGGGAACGGCCTCGGCGTCGTCACTTTCGATTACGACAACGATGGTTGGCAGGACATTTTCATTGCCAACGACCACATGCCGAATTTTCTCTTTCATAACAACCGAGACGGAACGTTTCGAGAGGTTGCTTACACCGCAGGAGTCGCGGTCAGCGCCGATGGCGAGTTTGAAGCCGGCATGGGCACCGATGCTGCGGACATTCGCGGAAACGGCCGCATGGACCTGATCGTCACGCACTTGGACATGCAACTCGCACGGCTTTATCAGAATGCTGGAGATCAGACGTTTGATGATGCGACGCTATCATCCAAAATCGGTTACGCAACCTACCACATGAGCGGGTTCGGCACTCGCTTCATGGACTATGACAACGATGGTGCACGCGACCTGTTCATGGCGAATGGGCACGTGCTGGATAACATCGAGCGTTATCACGCCGACACCCATTACGCCGAACCGAAGCTCATGTTTCGAAATAAGGGCCGCGGTATTTTTGAGAATGTCAGCGACCAACTGGGTCCGGATTTTGTCCGGGCAACGGTCAGCCGCGGCGCGGCAATCGGCGATTTCGACAATGACGGTGACCTCGACATTCTCGTCAACAATAACGGGCAGACTCCGCAGTTGCTGCGGAATGACGGTGGCAATGCCAACCACTGGCTCGAAATTTTTCTTATTGGCACCAAATCGAACCGGGATGCTGTCGGAGCCCGCGTGAAGATCGTGGCTGGCGATCTTGTTTCCTTCGATCAGAAGAAAGGCGGGATGAGTTATCAATCGGCACAGGATCCTCGGCTTCATTTTGGATTGGGACAGCGCAAACTCGTCGACTCGATCGAAATTCTCTGGCCTAGCGGCGCTGTAACTCGGCTCTCGAATGTGCCAAGCGATCAAATTATCTCGGTGAAAGAAGGAACGGGTATTGTCGAACGGCCGTTTCCGCGCGTGAAAACTCTTTGAGATTTGCCGTCAGCCGCGGTGGGTTCGTTCCGCGAGATGGGATCTAATGAGGCGCTTGGCCGTAGCCGACTTTTCGATCGCCTGGAGCGGAACTGATCTTTTCTGCTTGAGCCTGGTTTAGTTTGGCTAAGGCTGAGAGCATCGCCTGCGCCTGCACCGGATTGCCGCTTCGCTGATAAGCTTTTGCCAAATTGGAATAAACGGCGGCGTTGTTCGGATCAAGTGCGCGGGCCAGTTCGAGTTGAGCAATTGAATCTGATGCACGATCCTGGAGTAAATACAATTTGCCCAGCGCGAGGTGAGAACCGGAAAATTGAGGCCGTAATGTAATGGCCTTCTCCAATGAGGACTGCGCCTCGGCAAATTCGGGTTGACCGGGAGACACTCCCGACCTGAGAAGGCTCTCGCCAAGAATCGTCAACAAGCGGAAGTCGTTGCTGTCCTTTTTTACTCCCGCTCGGGCTGCGGTTACTGCTGAGGTGATTTGCCCTGCGTAAAGGAGTTTCTGCGCTAAAGCCACAGAAGCCAATGCCGAATCCGGCGTAAGCGTCCCAACTTTATCGAAATCCGCTCTTGCCAAATCAAATTCATCGAGAGACGACAAGAACATCGCTCGCTCGTAATGCAAGCGGGCGGAATTCGGGAGATTCTTCAGACCGAGGTCAACCGCTTTTAAGCCCAGCGAGTAGTTTTGATGATCAGTGCAGGCATCAGCCACAAACACATAGAGCTTTTCGTTGTTCGGCGTTTGTTGTGCAGCTTTCTGAAGGGCCGCAAATGCAGCTTCCGGCTGGGCTGCACCAATGTAGGCTTGAGCCAATAAGTTGTTCACATCGGCCGTATCGTGACCAGCGCTTTGGAGCGCATGAAGGATCGAAATCGCGGATTCGTATTGAGCGGTCCCGAGATAACACAGCGAGAGATTGAAATTTTCAGCATAGACTTCCTTCACCTTCCCTCGGGCCGTCAGGAAATGCGGAATGGCATCCTGGAATTGTCCCGCTCGGGTGAGAGTGATTCCAGTTTGTAGCTCGCGCTCCGCTTCGGGAGAATTCTCGTTTCCCGGATTCTGTGCTTGAACGGCCAGCAAAAGCCAGAAGACGGCCAGCAACAGTGCGCCAACCCTTTCGAATGCGGGTTTGCTTACTTCCACTTTCCCTCGCCTTCGATGATCGTGACATAGCGATCGATCGGTAACTCGGCAAATCGTTCTATCTTGTCGCTGGGCTGAGGCCATTTCACTTCGAGCCAATCGATTTTCGACTCCTGACCGAGGCCCAGTACGACGCGCGGATCATGACTCGAGAGATAACTCCCGCCGCCGACTTTGAAAACGTGCCTTTGCAACTTGCCCGCCTGGTAGCTGACTCGAGCGCCGATGGCGTCGATGTTTGCTTTGCGGCCAACTAACCGCAAGCCTAACCAGTGATTTCCACGGCCGGCGTTGTTGCGCAATAAAACCGGCGGCCCATCATTGACTGCGACGAGAACGTCCAGTGCTCCGTCGTTGTTAAAATCTCCCAGCGCCATCCCGCGGGCGGCGAAATTCTGCGTAAAAACCGTACCAGATTGCGCGCCCAGGTTTTCCCACTTCGTTCCCGTGTTTCGGAATAACAGCAATGGCTCTTCGTACTGGACTCCCTGCAACCGCATCTCCACCGACAGGTCGGGATGACCGTTGGCAAGCAGCAGATCGAGATTGCCATCGTTATCAAAATCAAAAAACTTGAGACCCCAGCCGCTCATGAGTCGCGTTGTGCTGCCAATCCCAGTCGGGATGGCCTGGTCATCAAAGGTTTCATCTCTGTTGTTGTGATAAAGCGAATACATTTCATGGTCAACGTTGGAGACAAATAGATCAACCCAACCGTCCTGATCGTAGTCGGCCGCATCGACACCCATTCCTGAGCGCGCGAGACCGAAGGAACTCAACGCAACTCCGCTGAGCGCCCCAATCTCTTCGAATCGGCCCCGGCGATTGGCAAACAGAAAATTGCCGACCGTGTCATTCCCAACAAACAGATCCATCCAGCCGTCATTGTTCACGTCCGCGGCAACGACTCCCCACGCTTTTCCCAGAGCGCGTTCGATGCCCGATTCCCTGCTGACATCCGTGAAGGTCCCGTCCCCATTGTTATGGAACAGCCACGACGGCATCGGTTTGTAGACGTTCGGCTTGCAATACCAGCGCTGGTTGGTCGGGCCATAACCGCAGTAGACATTCTTGGAGCGATCGAAATCGACGAAGCGGCAGACGAAGAGATCGAGCCGCCCATCGTTGTCATAATCGAACCATACTGCGCTGCTCGACCAACCGGGAGCCGAAACCCCCGCCTTGGCCGTGACATCGGTGAATGTGCCGTCACCGTTGTTGTGATACAGAATGCTGTTCGGATATTGAGTGACGTACAAGTCTGGAAAACCATCCCCGTCGTAGTCACCAACTGCAACACCCATCCCGTAAGCATTTCCAGACACGCCCGCCTTTTGGGTTACATCCGTAAACGTGCCATCCCGGTTGTTGTGATAGAGCGCGTTTCTGAGAGGTGCGGGCGGAATATAGAAATCGCACCGCCCGCTGTTCACCAGGTAAATGTCCATCCATCCGTCTTTGTCGTAATCGACAAACGCACAGCCCGGTCCAACCGTTTCGGGTAAGTACATTTCCGGCGAATGGCCGGCGACGTGGGTCCACTTGATCCCGCTGGTGGAAGGCGAGACTTCCTCAAAAGCAGGACTGCGAGATTCTGCCGAGAGCGGCAATCGAGCCCACAGCGCAGCGCTCATCGCAGAAAACCCGAACGTTCTCAAAAAATGGCGACGGGAAACTTCGATGAGACCGTTGCGGCTACGCCAGATCATGAGTGATCGCTGTTTTCGCGGCCTTAATGTTCAGCCGATTCTGGTTTCTTCTCGGTGCTTTCACGTTGCAGGTCCATTTCGCGTGCCGCTTCTTGTTTCCGCCCGGTTCGGGAGTACGCAGTCGCCAACTGGTAATGTCCTGCTGGATCGGACGGCTCCATTTTCGCGTACTGCTCCAAGGGAGGAATTGCATCCGAGAACTTACCCGCAGAATTCAGAGACATCCCCAATGCGAGAAAGGCCTCGGAAAAACCAACATCCAATTTGGAAGCGCGCGAAAAATGCGTGATCGCGTCGTCCCATTCTCCGGCGCGACGGGCCAATTCCCCTAAAACGAATTCAGCTGCAGCATTATTGGGGTTGATCTTAAGTTCCTCTTGCATCTCCTTCTTTGCTTCGTCGGTGGCGGGAGGATTCTTTGAGAGCAATACTTGTCCAAGGCGATAGTGCACGTCGGGCAATTGCGGATCCTTCGCGAGGATGCTTCGGTATTCGGCTTCCGCTTCGTCCCATTTTCCTTGGGACTCCATCGCCTCCGCACTGAGTTTGTGGGCCTGATAGGACGACGGATTGGTGGCTGCCAATTCCTGGGAAGCGCGGTTCGCTAACTCCGAGTAGTAATGGGTCGTTACGTAGAGCACTTCGGCGTCGTGGGGAAACTCCGAATTCAACAGCAACAGCATTTCGACAGCGGTTCGGTTTTCACCTGTACCCATGGCGCACCGCGCAGCCGCCATCGCCGATTCGTATTTCAACTTCTTTTCGGACATATGAGGAATGCTCTTTTTCAAAATCGGCAGGGCCTTCTTGCAATCCCCTTTTTCTGCCAACTCCAGCCCCTGTTTGCTAGAGTTCGCAGGGCTGGTCGCGGGAGACGCAGTGGACGTGGGAGCTTGAGCCTGCAGCAGAGAAGTTGCTAATAAAAAAACCCAAGCTAACCTGAGGTGGTGGACACTGTACATACCGTATTCGGTCTGCGGGATCGCCGACATCTCCTGATTCGGCGATGGCGAGCCTGACGCATTCCTCTAAGCCATGGGCTCAGCAGGCACGGTTGAGGCTCGCCCAACGCAGCCTCAGACGTTAGCACAAAAACGCGGCTCGCAAAAAGGCTTCTTGCCCAAAAGTTGACGCCAGCGATCGTTCCGGAAGATTATCTCCCTACCCCAGAAGGGGCACGTCTATGAATTTCAGGTCAACTTCCCTTCGCGTTCTGGTTCTGTTGATTCCTTTGCTGTTTTCGCTGACGACTTATGCAGCAAGCTCGCCACCATCGACAGATGAACATGCTCTCCACATTTTTTTCGTCGATGTCGAGGGCGGTCAGGCCACGTTATTCGTAACTCCGGCCAAAGAGTCTCTACTCATCGATACAGGTTGGCCAGGAAATAACGGTCGGGATGCGGATCGAATCGTCGCCGCTGCAAAACAAGCAGGGATCACCAAGATTGATTTCGTTCTGATCACACACTTTCATGAAGACCACGTCGGAGGACTACCGAACCTGGTGGCACGCATTCCGGTCGGAACCGTCATCGATCATGGTGATAACCGAGAGAGCACCGATGTGGCGACGGTGCAGAACTGGCAGGCGTATCAGCAACTGTTGGCAGAGAAGAAATTTCAGCGTATGACAGTCAAGCCGGGAGACGAGCTTCCACTGAGAGGTCTCGAAACAACTGTTATCAGTTCGGACGGGGCTTTGATTGATCACGCGCTCACCGGGGCAGGCCAGGAGAATTCCTCCTGCAAGGACGCCGAGACGTTTCCGTCCGACAAAACAGAGAACCTTCGCTCCCTTGGGACGTTACTGACTTTCGGCAAGCTGCGAATTTTGGACCTCGGTGACCTCACTCGCGATAAAGAAATGGAATTGGTCTGCCCGGCCAACAAACTTGGACTGATTGACATTTACATCGTGTCACATCACGGCTGGTACCAGAGCAATAGCCCGGCGTTTCTAAACGCGATTGCACCGCGCGTGGCCATCATGGACAACGGTGCCAAGAAAGGTGGAACTCCTTCAGCGTGGGAGATCATCGAAAAGTCTCCACGTCTGCAAAATCTTTGGCAACTTCATTTTTCCGATGAGGGAGGGCCGGCACACAATGTTGCTGCCGAATTCATTGCCAACCCGGATGGACCCGATTCCGGCAACTTCCTGGAATTGACCGCCTGGCCGGATGGTCATTTTGAAGTGTTCAACTCAAGAACACAAAGCACTAAATCTTATTCTGCGCAGCCTGGACGCCCCTGAAATGAGCTCATCCGCGAGCTCGAATGTTGAGAACAGCGCGCGCCGCAGAATTGCCTTACGTCTGCTTCCCTTTCTCTGGATTCTGTTCGTCATCGCGTTCCTCGATCGGGTGAACGTCGCTTATGCCGCGCTGGAAATGTCTCAAGACTTGGGGTTCAGCGACCGAGTGTTCGGGCTGGGTGCCGGAATTTTCTTTATTGGCTACGTCGTGCTCGAGATACCCGGCGCGATCATCGTCGAGCGATGGAGCGCGCGGCGGTGGATCGCAAGAATCATGATTTCCTGGGGAATCATTACGGCTTGCGTAGGATTTATTCGTACACCGCACCAGTTCTACGGGTTTCGG
>Ga0335078_10003661_pt1 | contig 22871 bp, 23 predicted proteins | sample Lox_Sample_32_FD_206711 | JGI IMG/M metagenome (GOLD analysis project Ga0335078, IMG submission 206711) | Soil microbial communities from Loxahatchee National Wildlife Refuge, Florida, United States - Lox_Sample_3.2 | ecosystem: Environmental > Terrestrial > Soil > Wetlands | place: USA... | reverse complement strand
TGACTTGGTTTCCGTATCCTGAATTATCTACTTTACTAATGCAGGCGTATCTTGCGCGAATCGCGAAAGTCAATCCAATTTTGAATGCAATTATCGAGACAAATCCAGAGGCGATTGAGATGGCCGCTAGTCTGGATTGTGTCGGCGGTAGTCGGACGAGATTGGGACCGCTTCATAGAATTCCGATTATCGTCAAAGATAATATCGCGATCGCGATGAGCAATTCATCCTCGATGAATACGATTGCAGAAAGTTACGCGTTTCTCAGATCGGTCCCGCCGGTGATTCTACAGTCGCCGCCAAATTGGGGGAGGCAGGCGCAATCATCCTCGGCGAAGGGGACCTTTTTCAGCGGGCCAATTATAGATCTACAAACAGGAAGCATCTCGTTCTGCAAGCTGATTTAGCACAAATGGAGGGAGCGCACGTGGTGGTCGAACGATAGGCGCTTATTACCAGGAAATGGATCCGTCTGGGTCACGTTCTGGTTCTTCCGTTCCCTCGTCAATCGGACTAGCGCCCGCGTCTCTCAGGACGGAAACTCCGAGATCTATTCTTTCGCCTTCTTCGCGCGATTGTCTTGCGGGGATTAAACCAAGCGTCGAATTGACAAGTCGCTATCTCTGTGTTCCAATATCTCACGTAGTACTGCTCGTTCGTGGCTGATGGAGAATCAAAGTACGGTTGGTCTGATGGCCCGCACCGTCAAAGATGCTGCTACCATTCATAGCGTAATTGCTGGAATCGATCCTAACGTTCTGCATTCTCGTAAAGGACTTGGAGGATAATTATACTTCCGCCGCTCCGTTTCCAAATGGAAAGATCCCTGATTACGCGGCTGCATGTACAACAGAGGTCGTCGGCGCAAGAATCTGAATTCCCCAATCATTCATAAATACAACATCATTGGCGCCTGCCATCGATTATGCAGCCAAGTAGCTCAGGAAAGGTATAAATAGGGCCATGTAGTTCTCATAGGAAATTATGTTGTTTTCTCAAGGTACTACTTTACAAGCGGTAGATATAGGATAAGATATAAGGTTTGACGAAGTTCGAAGCTAAAGAACTGACCATGAACAACAATGAAATATCAACTGTCAGGGGGTCAGCGCGCCGTTGCGCTAGGTATATATAGTAGCTTGAGTGTGGTTAGAGACCGAACATTGTGCCTTTTGGGCTTGTGCTTCAGTGGTATAAACCCAAGCAATCATTGGTCCGCAACATAAACGGAGTACGCGGAGCTGACTTTAAGCGGGACGGTGCGTGGCTCAATGGGGTTGCACCGTGACAGATTATACTTTCGACACCAATACCAAGCAATTAAAAACGTGCATATATTAACGATGTTTAATGAGAAGAAGCATCTACAACGCCACAGAAGATAATTGATATCATAATTTGTCTCAAATTGATAAGCCATCATTGCAATTAACTAAAATGAAGCCACATTCTCTCATCCACATCAGTAGATATCATAGATATTCTGACTGTGATCTTGTAAATACAACGCGTTGTCGAGATAGACGGAGGATTGTCCCCGAGGTTTTGGACAATGACCTCCGGACAATAGAGTAAGTACGGCTAGTCAGTTAGATTGGAAGAAATTAAAGAGAGTTACAAAGAATTTGCAAAATCGATTCTTTTGAGTCGGCACGAAAAGTGCATTTATACATCGCAAACTTCTCCGTTATATGGAAAATACGCCACGTGAAACAATCTGTTAATACACCTGTCATTGCAGCAGCATTTCCACTTTTCACGTCAGTCAAGTCAAAAGATTACGATGTACCGCTTTTGCATCAAGGTCCTGATTTGACCTAAGACCTCTGCCTCCGATGCTGTGATATTCAATGTAGACGTTCTTTTTGCTTCAACAACCACAAGAACAGGATCCTCAGGCGTGCAATAAAGACCACCATCCTCACCGAGCATTTCCCCATCTACAAAAAAGATCAGCTTGTCAAACGAGAGATCAGTTACCGATTCTGCCTTCGCCTTTGACATTGGCAACAGCAAAGTCCGTGATTCCTGACAGCCATCCTAGTTGACCGACCTCTTGAGCTTCAATTTCTGCCTCTGAATAAAAGACGAGGCGAGTCAGTCCATAAACACGCCTCGCCTCTTTGACAGCATGAGAAAGATAGTGACCGATGAACAACCTGGCACCCGCCTCTTTTTCTCTAGTCGCCGATAACGAGAGAACTTGTAATTGCTGGTAAAAAAAATCTGGAGGTTGTGCAATGAACAAAGCTTTGTCGTGAACTATGATGCCTGCATATCTTTCGTAAAGTAAGGGCATGTCCTTTGATGTTAACTGAGTAAAGCAGCGGGTCATAGACTAAAGTTAGCAACCGAAAGAAAGAAAGGAAATACATCTTTCGACAACAGGGCATCCAGGATTTCATTCACTTCCTCATCCGTGACGTAACCGCCAATTTTAAGTTCGATAGCGCGCTTAATCGCATCGATAATTTTGGCACCGGTATCATATTTGGTCTTAATGCGCCGAACCATGGAATGTGGAATTCCAGATTCCGGTGTTTCAGGTCTGCCATGACGCATGGCGGTCATCATAGAGGGATCGAGGGTGGTTCGCCTATTTTGGACTTGGTTGGCATCACCTTGGTTCCGGAATGAAGGAATGCCGCTAGAAGTTGTAGGTCTCGACATACTAAGTGGTATGTAGTTATTTCGGTGAAATGGTGGTGGGTACTTGCCTTCATCAAGTGTGAAGCGGAGGCCATCATCCTCATTCTGCATGGTGCAGAGAAACAGCGGAGATTATTCTGACGTTGGAGCAGTAATCCCTAACCCACGCTTAAATAATAATCATTATTAAAGGTCCTGCTCAAAATTTTTTGCGCAAAACAAATCATGCGTGTGAAGTAGTGCCCGGGTGAAAACAACTGCATTGCTATGGAGAACTAACTACCCTTTTTATACTTATCCAAACCACGTGGGGGTTAGGGTTAAGAGTTAAGCATCTTCTTGATTATCGCTGTCCTGTAAGCTATAGATGTACTATAGTATCTGGTACAAGAAGTTGATTACGAATCTAATTTTAATCACATGCGCTCACGACCTCCAACTATCATATTTTATAGGTCTAAGCCCTGTATATGCTATGTGCTTTACTATCCTAGTCTCACGTCTAGACTCTAATTAAAGATTAGGGTCTGAGGACATATGTATGTCGGAGTTCACTACCAATGTCAGAGGTATAAAGAATAGGCTAATTTATAGAAATAAGGATGTGAACATATTAGATATATTTAAATAAGAGATTATTACTCTAATACAATTACTTCACTTTATTTAAATACATTATTTATATAAGTTTATTGAAATTTCATTCCTTTATAGTTCGAAAGCTATGGAATATTAAAAGGGTTTAAAGGTTTCTCTTTCGACGACATCACACTAGTCCATTGGACTTTCATTTTACTTTCAAGAAGGTACAATTGATTAATTGAATTATTTGAAATCATCAAATCCTAACTCAACTTTCATTTTAAATGATGCCAGCTCCTTCAAAGTACAAAGTCACATTTGACAATGTCTATATGTTAAGTAATAAACACCAAAAAGTTGATAAGCCACAGTCACTACTGCAACTAATTCTATTATGAAGACCTCTCTTTATTTATTTGAAAGGCAACCTGTCAACCAAGTTTTACTTGAGAAAGAAACTCTTAGTTTCAATGATAGTATGGTGTTACATAATTTTATCAATGTTTATACAGCTAAGCTTTTCACTTGTCACAGGCTGGAGATATTCTTATACTATATAAAGCACGCTGACCTCTTGTTACACATTAGCTATCAATCTTTATCTATTTCCATTTCCTGTTTTTCAATATTTTCATCGCTTTGTCTGTGTTCTCCTCTTAATCCACTTTACATATATCTTCCTTTCTAGTCCTGAGCTCTTATCACATCACCTCTGACAATTTTGATAGCTCTACTTACTTTGGTACCCATGAAGCACGTCTGGACCTCCTAAGTGAAAAATCTTTACGTCATATAAATATTAGACTCATCCATCAAAACATCGGCTCCGAATCATCTTTCACATGTCTGGCCTTCAGCATACTTCATCATGCTTTGACGAGAGTCCCATGGATCACTCAGAGACCCTGCCTCTTAAACTCTCTATAGAATCGCCCTCAGCAACTCTTACTCAATGAACCTTAAGGCTTTCCACTATTCAAGACCCTGCCCTTCGTCAAATTCTTCAGGCCCTGTAAGATGACCTTAAAAACCATGATGCCTTGATCCTCGAGCTTAAAGTGAGATTCAAATTCCTGTCCAAGTCCCTGTCCTCTCATGCACCTACCACTGGACCGAGCTCTCACTTACAAGAGCCAAAGGTCGCTCTGTCTCTTGAGTTCACTGGCAAAGTCTCTGAATTCACAAACTTTATGACACAATGCTCTCTGGTTTTCAAATTGCACTCATCCAACTATAGCACCGATAAAACAAAGGTATTGTTCGTTGTCTCTCATTTCTCTAGTTCCACATTCCAATGGGCTTGAAGCATCATCTTTGATCTCTATCATTCCCTTCACAGTGACTACCCTGAGTTCAGATCCTTCCTAGAGGCAGTGTATTCTGATCATACTTATTAAATTACCGTAATGAACAAAATCTCCTCCCTGCATCAAATGAAATTGGCTACCATGTATGCCTCTAAATTCATATCTCTGGCCAACATCTTAAACCTCAATAACAATGCAAAAGTCCTCCAGTTCTAATAAGAGCTATTCCTTGAGTTGAAGAAGTTTCTAGCGATCTCTGGTGTCCCTTTAACTATCTTCAAAACCGATATGCAACAGGCAATTGAAATCAATCAAGGAACCTTCCTAGCTAGCAAGTCCGAACAACAGCCTATTGGCAAACCCTCATCCTCTAGCAACCTCTCGACCTCTAACCATGATCAAAAGAGCCACACCTCATCCTCAGCTTCCTTCGGAAGCCCCAAGCCTAGCAGCTCTCAACCACGTGGCAAAATCATACTAAAAGAGCGAAAATGTTGCATTGATAATAAACACTATCTATACTGTATGGACTCCGAACATTTCACTAACCACTGTATAAGGAGGAACAAGGCAAGTGGTCTCAGCCAGACCCTTGCTCTCCGACAGACTCTCATCCGGATGCTGTTTTCAAAAAATGTCTAACTTCAAAGGCTCGAGAGACTGGCTCCTTGAGATAAGTTTACATCTCAGTCTCACTTGTGTATCTCTTCCTTCTGTGATACTTACCAGTTTCGTTATTTGACTATCCCCTTGTGTACCAAACATTATTGGACTTTGGGGCAGCCATCAACTTCATCCATAGAGATGTCATTCGATACTTAAGCCTTGAAACATCTGAAACCCCTGAACCCCTGTAAATCTTAATGGTGAATGAAAAGACACTATCGATTGTAATGCACTAAGTCACTCTACAATATACCATCATGAATGTCCCTCACGAAGATGCCTTTATGATCACCTTTATTGGCATACACCCTTTGATTTTCGGCATGCTATTCCTGAAATGTACCGACATCTTTATTAAGTGGAAGGAACAAACCATTCACTTCTTTCTTGACCTTAAACCCATTTGTGACTCTTAGGTCGCTTCCTCTAGACCCATTTGTCCTCTTAAGCAGAAGGAGCAAAAGCTTCATCACTCCAAGTGATCAGCCATAGCCCCATCTGAGCCTGCTCCTGTCACCACCTCTGGTTCATAGATGGCCAACCCGGTCATCAAGACTGTTCCTTTCCACATGCTCTACCTCGAAAAAGGTGAACAAGTCTACCTGATCAACATCAACTTCACATTCTCGAACTCTAGCTCCATCACTTCCTTGGAAGAGCTTATAACTCATAGGCATGAGGCTCTTGCCAATCTACCTTCTGAATATCATGACTATTGTAAAGCGCTGTTGCTTTATCAAGTTTTGAGTCTTAGTTTTGACTCAACAGGTGTCTAGGGTTCTGGGGTTCAGGGTTTAGGGTTCGAGGAGTGAGAAATCTGAAGTTCGTATCTAAAATATAACTTACGATCTATCTTCTTCTTCTTCTTGTCCCCCTTTTCAAGGGAGTAGCCCGTCTATTTATACTTATTCTAAACTCCTTCCGTGTAACCATGATTATAAATCCAATCCTTCTAAGCATCTTTCGGAACTTCCTTCTTTCTTCTTTTTCTTCTTTAGAATCCTTCTGGCAATTTCCATCTCTTTCTAGAATTCTTCCGGCAATTTCCGTAGAATTCTTCTAGCGTTTTCCATTCTTTTCTATACTGTATACTTACGTATGCCAGTACATTACATGAGATATATGTCTTGGCCTCAACAGACAATGGAAGAGAAGATGGATGGCCATGCTATGCAAGCATCGAGATATCTTCGCTGGACCAAAAAAGAAGCTAGGCAAGCTGAATGCGAAATACGACATGAAGATCGAAGCTGACGCTAAAGCCATACGTTCAAAGGGGCCATACCCGACCTCACCGGCGAAGAGAAAGATCATCAAGCAATTTGTCTAAGATGCGCTTGACCGCAACATTATCCAACCATCTAATTCTGAGATCTCATCACCCGTCATAGTTGTTATATAGAAAAGCAAACCACGATTCTACATAGACCTCCGAGAGGTCAACAACAAAACTCTTGCCGACAAATACGTTCTCCCACGTCAAGATTCAGTCTTCCGGGCCCTGAGTGGCTCTTGTCGTTTCTCCACGATCGATTGCAATCGTGGTTACCATCAGATGGAAGTGCATGAGGACAGCAGAAAGTTTACTGGCTTCGTTACCGAAGATGGGTTCTATGAATGCTTGCAGGTACCCTTTGGTGTGAAAAATGCGCCGTTGCACTTCCAATGCATGGTGGACTCCATATTGGGGATGTATCGTCTGGATTTTACCTTAGTGTATATCGACAATATCATAATATATTCAAAGACGCTGGAGGAGCACTTGGAGCATGTTGACAAGGTGCTGGAAGCCTTCCGGAATGTCGGTATGACGGTCTCGGAAGAGAAGTGTCATTTCGCGTATGACAATGTCGAGCTCTTAGGTCATCGAGTGAGTTGGTTAGAACTATCAACCTTGAAAGAACGAGTTGAAGTGATTAATGCTCTCCTGTATTCGAAGACTGTGAAAGAAGCATCGACTATCTTCGCAAAATTCAATTATCATCGCAATTTCATTCCACGCTTCGCAGAAATCGCCTTGCCAATCACGAAAGCAATGGGTCAAAATAAGAAATCCAGAGTGGACAATCGCAAGGCATCTGCCATCACCTCGAAGAGGGCAAGCACTGAAGCCAGCGCTGAAACCGGAAAACAACTAATCTCTTTTAAAGAGATAGCCAAAGCTCGTTACGCGTTATCATTCCCCGACACCAAGGAAATCAGAAAAGCGTTTGAAATTCTCAAAGCCCGCTTGTCCTCTGTCCCCCGTTCTGATGCACTCAGACTTCAAGTGAGAATTCATCCTTTACACAGACATATGCAGGAAAGGAATCGGAGCAGGACTATATCAGGTGTCGTTGGAGGATAACAAATTGCATCCTATCCTCTTCATCTCCCGTCAGTTGAAAGACGCTGAAACTCGCTACTCCGCAACGGAACTCGAATGCCTTAGTCTGGTGTGGAGCCTGCACAAGTTACAACATTACGTTGATGGAGCAAAGTTGATGATATACACAGACCATGCAGCATTGAAGTGGATATGAAATGTAAAAGCGACAGTCAACTCATGTCTATTCCACTGGGCATTACTCTTAAATCTGTTACAAGACAAAATCACTATTATCCATCGGCCAGGCCAGTTCCATGCAAATGCTGATGCATTATCGAAGTTTCCTTCACCTTCATCTTTCAACGTCAACCTTGTACATATCGACAACGACTGGCAGAAAGAATTATGGAATGGATATAACAGCGACTGTCATTTTAAGAACATCGTTCTCAGACTCATATGGAAAACATGGACCGAAGCCGCCACTGATTCAACCGCCCCGAAGGCGACGCCTACAACCATATCGACATCCCGCTCGAACCCGACAGCTGATGCATCGAACCCCGTTCAGACATTTACATTCGACCCATCTACCCTATTGACGCCTAAGGAAGAGAAAGAAAACAAAACTCTTACGGAATATACAGAATCAACTGCCAAGCAATCAGTGACGTCGACGGATGGTACCTTCATGCTAATCGGAAAATCACTATACTTCTTCGATCGTCAATTGTCTACTTTGCGATTGTGCATCCTAGAGAAGTGGAGGGAATACGTAACTTTTGAAGAAAAATGACTTGTCATAGGCAAAGAGATCAATAGGACTGAATTCTCATTGACTTCCTAGAGCTATATATAGTTCGAGTAGGACTTCCTAATGTGGTTAAACTAAGTGGAGGAAGATCGTCATATGCATTCATTGCACCCCTCCCTCCTTTAGACTTCCCCATCACTGTTCATTTTCCTCTAGTTCGCTTAAATATTCCTCGATCAGTTCTCGCACGTCAATATGGAGCGAACGTGTAACTTTTGAAGGAAAACGACTTGTCGTGGGCACAGAGATCAACAGGACTGAATTCTCATTGGCTTCCTAGAGCTATATATAGTCCGGATAGGACTTCCTAATGCGGCTAAGCTAAGCGGGGGAAGATCGTCGTATGCATTCATTGCACAATATTTCCCTCATGAATCCATTCATCATCTATATCCGGATATCCTAGCCAGTGAACAAGGTATTGCCGGCCACGTGCAGTGTCCCGATGGTCTCGGATGTACTCGATCTCATATTCGTCGTCAGCTCCATCGATCACAGGGGGTGGTTTAGGCATTGCGCGGGCTGGGAATAGGTCATTGTCATTGTCAATGGCGGATTTTAATTGTTTGGCGTGAAATGTGGGATGCATTGTACTGTATTCAGGCGGTAGTTGAAGCTTGTATATTGACGTCTCGGGTTTGGCGTCGATGATCTCAAAGGGGCCTGCAAAGCGAGGATAGAACTTGGCACTTCGGCCTTTCCATTTAATACCTAAACGAAGGTGTTCTGTATCCAAATAGACACAATCTCCAACTCGATATTCTAGTTCCTCTCTCCTATGCTTGTTTGCTTGAGTCGCTTGACGAGTCTTTGCTTCTGCATGGCGATCCCTGGCGCTGGCAATGGAATCTTCAATCTTGGCAATATAGTCTGCGGTGGCTGGTATCGCGATATCATCTTTAGCGACTGGTGCTGGGAACAAGCAAATCGGGCATCCATAAAGTAGTTTGGTAGACGTTTTGCCCGTTGTAGCGTTGACCGAGTTGTTTATTGCGATTTCCATGTGGATGAGATGATCTGGCCAATCGGATTGTCGCGCATTGACGTATTGCCGCAAGGATTCTATGATCATTTTGTTAGATCGTTCCGACGATCCATCAGTCTCAGGATGGTAGGCAGTCGACATGTGGAGTTGTATATCGAGTTTCTTAAATAGTTCTTTCCAGAATTTGCTGACAAAGAGCTTGTCGCGATCTGATGTAATGGCCGCTGGCAATCCGAATTGCTAGTACCAGAACTGATATACCAAAGTTGCGATCATTGGGGCGGTGGCAGTACGTATGGTGGGTTCTATCTTGATGTAGTTGGTGAGGCGATCTATCATTACGAGGATGGTGTCGAAGCCTTTAGCTTTTGGCAGGGGACCGACGAAGTCCATAGCCAGCTCGTAGAACCGTTGATCAGGGATGAGCATTGGGTAAAGGAATCCAGCGGGGGCTTGCGTAGACGACTTGTTCCTAGAGCAAGGGATACAAGATTTGATATATAGTTCCACGTCATGGGAAAGACCTGGCCAGAAGTAATCCCGATTGATCGTACGGATCGTTTTAATGATACCGAAATGGTTCTGAGCGTCATGATGCACATTGAGCAAGACGTTGCGCAAGGAGCAGTCATTGGTAGGGATAGCCAGACGTCCTTCAAAGAAGATCAACCCATCTTTGAATTCGTATAAGGGGTATCATTCAGGGTTCCGGATCACCGGACCGAAGAATCCGTCATCTTCATAGTGTTTCGCGATGGAAGTTAGAACGTCTTTATCGAATTCTACGATGGAGGTTGCATTGACAAAGGGAGTAATGGGCTCGTGGGCGCTGGATTTCTCGAGATCTTGGGCATAGGGGTATCTAGACAGGGCGTCGGCAGCGGAGTTACTGATTCCAGGGATGTGATAAATATCGGTGTCAAATCTCATCAATGTCTCGTTCCATCGAACTTGATGTGGCGATAGATCTCGTTGAGTCTTTCAGTGTGTCAAAGGGGCGTGGTCGGTCAAGATCTCGAAGCGTGTTCCCATTAAGTGAGGTTCCCACTTCTTCAGGCAGTCAATAATGGCGAGCATTTCTTTGTCGTGTGTCGGATAGTTGTGTTCAGCTGGGTTTAGACTGCGAGAGTGGAAGCCCGCAGGAGTCATCGTCTTGTAGTCCTTGCCTTGCCCATAGTATCCTCCCACTGCACAGTTACTGATGTCAGCGACAACCATGATAGGATCTGGGTTCATATAGTCTATAGGCTTGTAGATTGGCGTGTTCTTGGCAAGGAGCTTGATGTTATCGAAAGCTTTTTGATGACGGGGTTTCCATTTGAATTCAACGCCCTTTTTCGTGAGGTCAGAGAGGACGGTGGACCAGTGAGCAAGGCCGGGGATGAACTGCCCGATGTAGTTGACAAGGCCATTGAATTCCTTGATGTTCTGGGCGGACTTAGGTTCATGTAACGCAAGGATTTTGTCCACCTTGTCGTCAGCGACTTCGATTCCTTGTGAGGATATAATATGACCCAAGAAGGCGATGGCGTCGGTGTATAGGATTGACTTCTTGATCGATGCTATGATTCCATGTTCTTGGAGTGCGCTGAGGATAAGGTGGAGATGCTCGGTATGCTCCTCTATGGAATCTGACCAAAATACAATGTTATCAAGGTATACGTAGCAGAATCGACCTATATATTTGTGGAGAACATAGTTCATGTGCCGTTGGCATGAGGCGGGGCCATTGCATAGTCCTTGAGGCATCACCAGCCACTCGAACATACCAAAAGGTGTCTTGAAAGCGGTTTTAAAGATGTCATTGGGGTCCATTCCGAGTTGAGAGTAGGCGCTAACCATGTCAATCTTTCCTCGGATTCTTCCTTTAACAGCGGCGGTCATGATCTCGTTTTGACGAGGCAATGGAGTGTGATCGGGGATGGTATTCTCATTGAGTGCCCGATAATCATGAACTACACGTCTTTCTCCATTCGGGTCAATCACACCTTGGGCATTCTTCTTTACGACCATCAATGTGCCTGCCAACATGTTGCTAGAGGAGGGTCGGATACATCCCGCCGTTAATTGTTCCTCGATGAAATTCAGCATTTTATTGAGGTACATTCCTGGTATTCTATAGGCGTGGTCATTGATCGATTTGCATTCATCTTTGAGCCGAATGCGATGGAGCGGGGCTTTGGGATGTGAAGGCTTGTTCGGTAGCTTATCGGCAAAGATGTCGGCATATTGTTTAAGCATACATTGAGATAGCTTGGATGCCTCATCTGGATCGATTGTTGGCTTCCATTCTGTATGGGTCATGTGTTCAATTTTGATGTCAACGGGTGATGAAGATGTCGAATTCAGGGATTTGGCAGGGATATCTGGTTTTGTGGACTGCAATGTCAAGGTGCCTCTATCTAGATTGATTTTAGCTTTCTCATTGACCAAGAACGGCATCCCCAGAATGATATCGTGGGTGTTGAGTGGGGCGACAATGAGGCTATGGCTAGATTGACTGGTCCATTCCTTGGAGGGTATACTGACTTTGAATTCTACCTTCTGTGTCGCAATGTGGGCCTTATTATGCAACGTCTGTTTAATCTGAATGGGTGCGCATGGAGTCGTGGGAATCTTATTCTCTTCCACCAATGCCTCGGAGATGGCATTGATAGTTGCTCCGGTATTGACAAGGGCCGATGCTTCCGTATTCTGGATTGCAACAGGGATCTCGATGGGACGACGTCGCACATGATTGGGGTGAAGATAAGCGCCATTGTATTCATTTCCTGCTATATCAAGGGTAACTATAGCATCTACGGCCGCCTCTTTCTTGATAACTGGTGTGCTGGGCTTTTCTCCAGACGTCTCGGGGCAAGTCGATGCTATGTGGTCCATGTTGGTTTTGCGACAGCGAAAACAGCCGTGATTATTGCAAAGGTACTCCCGTTCCATTTCCATGAGCTTCTTAAGGTTGGCAGGGGCAGATGGGTTGGAGCTGGAGCTAGATTGCGAAGGCTGAGAGGAGCTAGCGGGGGCATGAGTCGTGGTACGAGTCGTCGTCGTGCAAGGATGAGCTTGTTCTAGGGCGCGGGAAACATTGTTAGCTCTGGCGATGAGGGAGTCAAGATCTTCATCGCCAAGGAGTGCTGGGGCGAGGGCAATGTAAGTAGCGTCATCGAGGCCCTGGAGGAAATGTTCGTGGACCCAGCGGGTATCTGTATTGCCGAGTTCCACGACGAGCGACTCGAACTCAGTTCCATAGTCAGTGACTGGGTGACGGCCTTGCTTCATGGTTTCGATACGGTGGATGACGGTGACGGCATTATCGGTACGGGTATGATGCTTCTTGAAGTTGGCCAAGAAATCGGTGAGGGAGGGAAGTGGGGACACATCAGCATACTTGTTATTGTACCAGCTTTTGGCAATGCCTGAGAGATAGGTACCAGCCAAACGAGTCTGTTTATTCTCAGGGACCTCAGCCAGATCCATATATTCTTGGATGCTGAACATCCAGTTGCGTACCGAGGTATGGATCACATCGGTGCCATCGAAGATCACAGGTTTTGAGGGTTTCAAAGCCATTCATAATCTGTAATGGCCCTCCTGTCCAGACGCTTCGGTTGGAGTTGGGATGTCGGATAAAGTGGAGCTCTCAGCTGATTCTTGTTCCGAATCCAGGTTGACGGTTAAGGTTGAGGGCGATTCCGATGCGCTGGGTTGACGCGATAAAGATGCAGCAGACACGGTCCGCGGGTTGGTTCTCCTCTTGGGAGGTATCGTGACTAGGTTCTAGGGGTACGAGGCCGTGGAGATGCTCACAACGATGATGAATCGTTGGAATTCAGAGGTTCAGAGGCAAAGTGAAAATTCTTCACTTCTAGGGATAAACGATGATTTGGCAGCCAATTCACTGGCTTCTGGGTTCAATGGTTCTAGGGACGTTGACTAGGTATACGAGGCGATAGACAAGGCTGTTCGAGTCGTTATTGAAAAAAAAGTGGAGCGAACGCGTAACTTTTGAAGAAAAACGACTTGTTGTAGACAAAGAGATCAACAGGACTGAATTCTCATTGGCTTCCTAGAGCTATATATAGTTTGAGTAGGGCTTCCTAATGCGGTTAAACTAAGCGGAGGAAGATCGTCGTATGCATTCATTGCAAGAAGCTTATCTCTGAGACTCTCTGCCTAGGCCACGATGCATGTGGATACCCCTGCATTCATCGAACTTATTTGTTGGCTTCCGAATGATTCTATTTTCTCAGAATGTCATGAAAAATCAAGGAGCTCTGTGACAATTGCATCACTTGTCAAATATCAAAGTACTCCCATGAGAAGCCTGTCGGTCATCTTCATTCAGTTCCTGCTCCGGATGAACTATTCCACACTATCATGATGGACTTCATCAGTGGCCTTCCTCCGTCGCATGGATATAATGCTCTCCTCACGATTACCGACAAGTTTTCGAAAGCGATCAAATCAATTTCATGTAAGACGACAGACTCAGCCAAAGACATCGCCAAGTTATATCTACAACATGCGTACACCATCTTCGAGCTACCAACTAAGATTATCTCGAATCGTGATTCAAAATTTACCTCAGCATTCTGGTTGACCCTTATGAAATTACTCAGAATCAAGATGGGCATTACTGCAGCCTTTCATCCTCAAGCGGATGGCCAAAGCGAGCGAACAAACGCAACAGTAGAGATTGCGTTACATTGTTTCTTGGGTGGTGACATAGATCTATATCCAAAGTGGACAGAATATCTCCCTATCATCGAGCTTGAATACAACAACATTCCTCAGGCAAGTACAAACATCACGCCAAACGATCTTCGCTTCACCATGTGTCCTCGGGGAATCCTCGATGCCTTGTTGCCAAATGACACTCACTCATTAGAACCCACTGAATCACTTACTGAGAACTTGCAAAACCGCCATTCCGAAACATGCGACTCCATTATAGCGGCACAGTGAAAGCAGAAGGAATTGTACGATTTGAAAAGGTGTGATTTCCAGTTTAATGTTGACGACCTTGCTCTATTGCGCTTTCATAGATTCGGCTCCGGCTATAAACCACTACCATTACATCACCACAAAATTGCTTCTGTATCTATATCTATACGCATCCTCGAAAAGCTCTCTCCACTATCATATTGCATTCAACTACCAGCGGGCTCTCGGATCCATGACATAGTCTCAGTCGTTCGTCTCCAACACTATAAAGGAAGCAACACGGACGACATCAAATCGATGCTAGTACAGGTGGATGGTGTGGAAGAATATGAAGTGGAGCGGATTGAAGGAGAACGAAAGATAAAAGGAAAAAAGGAATTTCTGATTAAGTGGAAAGGATACAGTAACACTGAGAGGATCTGGGAACCACTAGAACATCTCGACAATGTGAGGAATGTCCTTGATGAGTGGACTATACAATCATCAAACAGGGCGCCACCCACAGACCAGATCGACATGGATAAATCGAATAAGTCTGACTGCGATGAAGAGCCTAAGTCAGAAGGCAAGTCTTCAATACCACTATGTTATTCCTCCCGCTATAAAAAATCTTCACCTTAGTGAGATGCACTTGGAACTTTTGCTGGATATTCATGTATATTGCTTTTTGTATATTGCTTTTTGGCGTTCCGCCTCTCTAAGAGGGGGGTGCTGTGGTGACATATGATCGATACGATCGACGCCACACTATATATAGCTTATTTCCAAGTAGGAAATACGACATCTTCATTCATCTCATACTTAATTCCGTTTGATACGATCTCTTTTACTACAGAGAAGATAGCGAAACATTCTCTTACGTTATAAATTTCAACGTTATTCATAATAATTATTGATTGTGGGCTGAGGTAAGAGGAGCATCACAGAAGCAGCTCATCTTTGATAAATGTTTTAAATCTCTTTGCAGTAACTACATCTTGATAGACATTGCAAGCGATATATTCATCAATCGTCAAGATAGATAATCTGTTGAAATTTTCATCCTTCTTTTAAAGTACTTTAGATCATACGACTTGGTTCTAAAGACCCTATTCATAGATTCGTTTACTCGAGCGAACATTAATCCATGATTCATTTAAGAAAATAAGTTGGTCAGTGCTCCAACCATCTACCTTTTGAAGCCATTTATCATATAGAACTAGGTTACCTTCTTTAGTTTCTTTCTAAAGCTTTTAGTCAAAAAAAACATTAATAAAGGACAAACCTTATATCAGCTGATTTTTTCCTTTTTAAAAATCTACTTGACTCATTCTTTGTCAATTTCAGTTCGAAGAGATTCTCAATATGAGTTACAAATTCATTGAAATATATACTAAGGATAGTATAGATTATATTTAGAATTTCTTAGATGAATGAGTTTTATGATAGGATAAAGATATCCACATTTTGTATCTTAGAACTAATTTTAAAAAGCCATTCAGGCTTCTATGGAGGTTTGTTGATGTCACTATACTTATAAATGTTATGTTTTGTCTTTCGAATTTTTAATGCGCTAATGCTTAAACTTTTAGAAATGGACTTTTAATTCCTTTTTTTAGATCCTAGATAGACTGTGGCAAATTTGGTCTCTTGTGATACTCTCTAGAATGGCATAGGGATCAATGATTAGCTGATGTCGGTAGTTCACAGAATAAATGCATGGGACATGTAATTGAAATTTGTAGATGGTGGAGCTTACATAAGTTCATCCAATGAAATTGCAACTGACAATACCGCTTCCACGTAATACTGAAAGTTAAATCGGGTTTTTTTCGGGAGTGGGGTTTTGGGTTAATCCACTTAGTCAAGAGAATTCCGTGGGTGCAAACCCAATTCTTAACGGGTCGGGCAAATAAGTAAATAATGGAGTCCGGACTATCCCGAGATGGACACGCACTTCCGAAACGTCAACCATCCTCCCTGAAACTCGATGCAGAGCGAACTTCCACCGGAATTATATGGATTGATCCGCGCACAGTATAAGTCATGGAAGGAACAAAAGGATTTTGTGAAGAACAATTGCCGCAAGACCAGCCAAATGACAGACACGCCTTATCTTGATCCCCAAAAGTGTCTGGGCCTTTCGGAGCCATCGTCTAGTAAGTTTAATGCATCGACCTGTTCTATTAACTGCGTAGACTACTTTTATAGATTTATCCCGCGGCCATCAATGCAATCTTACAACGGATTCCCCGCCGACATCGAAATCGGCGGTCACATGTACACTTGCGGAGTTGTGTATCAAGCCATGAACTACGGCGACCCACCGATATTTTCGGAGCTCCCCACGGGTCCGAAGCGTGAGCAGAGGCAAGATAGATTTAATGCAGCTCTCGTTTACGACTTGGTTGCTCATCTGTACCCACATTCGACGTGGACCATTCGGCGTGAGGACTCGGAGGTTCTGTATAAGGCCGCAAAGTTCGAGCAGAAGCAGACCACCGAGGAGTACAAAGTCTTAAATACGATACTGACTGACCTTCACGAATATAGTAACACCGGTCAGCGGCTTTTCCCTCTCTGTTTCCATGTCGTCAACATCATAAAGTATCTTGACTTTCTGATCAAAGTATTGAAAGGGAACTCCGAACCAGTAAAGACCTTTCGATCCGAGATGACCAATTTCTGGACTGATCAAGCTAGATACGGTAAGGATGGGTCGGCTGAAGCAAATGTAATTAGCGAAAAGGAACTATGGTGGGGTTTATATTCAGCGGAACAGAATGTCAACCACGCACTTGGGCTGAGTTTGCATCAGAATGAACGGTTTCACGACCGCGAGGTCCTGTGTAGGCAATTCGGAATCAGTGTAAATTATGGTTCAGAGCTACGAAAACTTGTTTTGAAGGCGGCAGGGCTAAATGACGTGAGCGTAAAGGACATCAGTGGACCGTTGGATCATTTCAGCGCATCTAATTTGCATTCTGGGTCGTTCATAGTCGCATTGACCGAAACTCCCTCTAAACATCTTACGATTGAACGTGGGCTCGATCCGCGTCCCAAAATTTTGCTTCTCAATTTGGAAGTCATTTTTGAGAGGTTCTACACTCTGCAGCGCTGCGGAGTCGCCAGGTGTCCTTCCTCGCCAGTTTTCCTAATTGTTTTTAGTGCAGCGGGAATTCCAACCATCTTCGTAGAATTGCTTTATGCGCACGGTTTGTTTTTCTGCCAAGATCATGTGTCAATCAAGGCCGGCGAAGTTCTCCGAGTCCAGAGTAACGGTCTCGGCGTCGAAGTCTCTCTCGTGAAAGAGTTTTACAAGTCGTACACCGTATCCGAGTCGGATGCTATCAAGTTAAGGTTCGAGGACTTCCCAATCTATGCCACCCGCCTCCAAGAACTTCAGGAGAAAATGAACAATTGGCGTCCCCGTACCATACGTGGCCGATTTTTCACGAGACCGTATCAAGATCCTCTCAGTTTCTATGCAGTATGGTTCGGAAGCATTATTACGGTTGTGACCATTCTGGGGTTCGGTGCAACCTTGGCTGGAACTTACGCCACTTTTAAAGCAATTCCCGTGTCTTCAACAACTAGTGGATAAGTAGAGTCCGAGAACTGAAATGTATTGTTTGACCCCGAGTCTAGTCTAGGCGTATCGAATACCCAGATATAGTTAGTGTATAAATTTCGGCGTTATGAAGTGACAAACTCTTCAGGATGTCCAAGTTGGAGATGTTGTGGATATATCCATTATTAGTAATGTAACGCCAGAATATGTATATAAAAGCCCTGTGGCCCTCCGAGAAATCGAAGGCTTTTTCTCCCGCAATCGTCTATTCCACAACAGGAGCACACACTTTCGCAGCTTTAAGATTTGAGCCTTTATTACTTGCTATGGGGGTGGAGATGAAACTGACCCCGGCTTCGTTTATTTCTGACTCCAGTAAACTACCACCAGTTGACAACTATGCGCTGTCTTCATTTGGGTGGCGTTAATTCTTACTATGCCATACATTTATTGCAAAAGGGTGATTTCCCTATATTAAAAGCTTCATATATCATATCCCCTATGCATCTGGTTTCGTAGCTCTCACAATCTGGACAATCCTCTTTATATTTTGCTTGACGTTCGCGTCTCCGAGATATTTGAGTGTTTCCTGCTCAATACGGTGTCGATATTTGTGTTCATCGAGTCCCAACTTTCCGATGTCTGGTATATTCAAGCGCCAATACTTTAGGTTGGGTTGACTCCGGTGGAACCTTCGATGAGTGTCTTCGCACTTGCTGATAATGTCCAGATGATATTCGACAGACTTGGAGCAAGACGAACCACCCTTTCCTCCACGTAGATCAATATCTTTCGGCATTCCAGACGATCGTATGGCAGTACCAGTGCCGATACTGAGAAAGCACGCAATGTTCCCGTTATCTTGATTTGTCCACTGGAGCCTGCGAGCTTCTTCCAGAGCAACGGTTGAGGGATTGTAATCGTCTTTCCCGACATCGCTGAACTGGAGGTCGGTTGAATCGTCCAACCTCAAGTTAAACGGGGGAAGGTACTTTTGACACACCGCTGTTGCTCTTCCAGCTTGCCACACTCTGAAATCGATCGTATCTATCGAATCAACTGTCGATGCGGTAATGTAGTAGCTTCGAAGTTTAACGGAATCGTCTACACTCGCTTTCCGGGCGATCACGACTGTATTCACGCGTTTGTCGCTTTTGTCCCACAGGAACAATTCTTCGCAGTCCTCAAGGGAAATATCTTGCCCCCTCGAAATAGTGGACGTTTGTATGGCTTCGCAAATATATTTTTTGAACGCTTCGGGATTGCATTTGTGAGACTTGAAATGCCGACGCACGCTGATGATTGGAATATGAAACACCTTTCTCGCGATCCGCTGATACTCCTTGATACAATCCTCGATGCGCTACAAGATTAACTCGGAAAAGAGGAACTGCAGCCTACCATACGTAGTCTCCCAAGCATTAAAGCAATCAGTCCGCCCATACCTGTACCGCAAATCAGGTCGAAGCACTCGCAGGGTAAAGGAAGATCTTTCTTGCTGGGGTCGCGTAGCTCTTCCATTATGCCTCTCAGTATAAATAACGACGACAATCCTCGCATCCCGCCTCCGTCCAGCGAGAGAATTAGTTTCCCAGCATTGCGTTCGTGATTCCAAGCGGAACGCTTGATACTGTGTCGATCGAGGGGCCTGGAATTCATACCTCAGGTGGGTCTGAGGTGTGCCGGGGGTGGTCATTTCTTCCCGGAGGCGGCTATCTAAACTTTTGAAACTCATGCGACCTTGTGACCATGGTTTGTACCAAGAAATCAGGTGACACCGAAACCTTAATAGAAGACTCACCAGTGACTATCGGAACTCCGGCCACGGGACACACAGGTCTCTCCTTATTGGCCTACTTTATCTAGTGATGAGATAATTAGAATTTCAAAACCGGAAGAAACCGGACACTGCCCACCGAGCGAAGAGTGACGACGGCTTTCCGGTTCTGAGAGCACCTTTCTGTCAACCAGTTCGAATGGCAGAGATTGAAACTGAAGTCCTGATCACAAATACCCTGCGAGCTCTAGAGGCCATCCGTAAGATAGCCCATACTTATTCCAAAGAGCTCGGAGTGTTGGGCGATGAGCTTTCGGGATTACGAATTACGACACAGGTGCTCTCTGCGGCTATAGAGCATGACCCACTTTTCGACAGGTCAGGTATAGACAAAAATCTGGTGAACGATATTAATTATGTTTGTAGACTTGACAAGCAGAATCGTGGAAGCGACAAGGATCGTAATTGCCACGACGGAGGCGTTGTTACGGCTGCATGAGGCCGAGGGGCAAAATCCTTCCAACGGATGGAAGTCTGTTCTAACTGCGCAAAATGTGGCAAAATCACGAAAGCAAGTTCTTATGAAACTCGCGCGAGAGGTCGAAAAGGAAAAGTCCTCTCTGCGACTTAGTCTTCAGAATATCCAACGAGGTATTTCTTAGGAGGTCTTCCGCTGAGCCAATAGAAAGTGAACGACAAACTATCAAGGAGTGGCTAGCTGCGGAATTCGGCACCAGGAATCCAGTGCACGCTTTGGAAGGACATTTGCCTGGTTCCTCTTATGCTCTGGAGAAGTTTGAGAAATGGAGGACGAACCCAAGTTCGAAACCAGTTCTATTATGCACGGGTGGGGGTAAGAGTCCTCCGGGTTACCAGCTAATTTGAAAAGCTGGTGTGGGAAAGACCTTCCTGATGTGAGTATGCCTTTTTCTACTGCTAACCCCAGGTCTATGATTATTTCATCTCTGTCACGAGAGAGTGAAAGGGTCACGATCATTTATTATTACTGGGATTGCAGAGTGCAAGAGCAGACGTCAGTAACATTTGTTGGAAGTCTCGTAACCCAGTTAATATCCGCCGGCCACGCAGTTCTCAAACGATTGGAAGCACTTTACAACGAAAATTCACTTCGTACTACTCATCTTGATTCGAGACATTTTCGAGTGCTCGCAGACATTTTTTTTGGAATGGCGGCTGCTTCGCCTCAGAAACCGTTGTTCATTGTCGTAGACGCTTTGAACGAAGTTCCAAATGCCCAATGGAAGGAGGTCACCGAATTCCTTCATCGCTGCATAACTCACTCTCACCCTTCCATAAAAGTCGTAGCGACAACGCGCCCTACCACACTTCAACACGAGGATAATGTTCTCGTCGATAACTCAGACCTTCTCAAAATTGAAGCCAGCGAGGACGAAATGAAATCCTACGTAGATAAAGCGCTGAAAGATGTCAAGCTTGATCCTGAGCGGAAAGTCGCCCTTGTAGACAGCATATGTGCACATTCAGGAGGATTGTAATCATTTCAACTGCCGGAGCTGATTAGTTAGGTTTCCTCTTGCCCAGCTTCGTATCCAAGAGATTATCCAAACCCCAGGAAGTCATGATATCCCCTTGGATGCGTCTCCTCAGGATCTAGAAACAATATATGGACGGGTGATGAAACGAATCATGGAAAACGATTTTAGATCAGAGGCTTGTGCTATCTTTTCATGGATTACGCAAGCTTGCCGCGCGCTGACGACGGACGAGCTTTATGAAGCGGTATCTGTGAGCCTAGGTGAGAGTGTCAATGCAGTTCGCTTGGACCCCGAAAGATTGGTCGCCAAGTTCGGGGGCCTCATTGCCGTAGCAAGAGATGGGACAGTATTGTTGGTACACGGGGCGGTCTCGGAGTTCCTCAAAACCCACTACAGTTCTCACCTCTTCTCTCCCACCAAGATCGCAATCTCGTGCTTAAGATACCTAGGCCTCGATGTGTTTGACGAAGAATGTTTGGACGGGAAATCGTTAAGAGCCAGGGTTGGCACTTACAAGTTCATCAACTACGCGGCGGTGCATTGGTCAGCTCATGTGAAAGAGGCAGAAGACGATCTCGAGGTTCAACGTGAAGTGTTTTTGCTCTTCCAAGACGAGGTTCGGAGGACGGCGATACGGCGGACGGAACGATACATCACTTCAGGATCTGAAGATATAGAAATCGAATCACTTCTGGCAGTGATGGCCGAAAAGGGTCTATCCAGAATTTGCTCCCTGATTCTGAAAAGAGAAACTTCTTGGCTCCCGTACACCTACCCGGTTGATGAGTAAATCTAATTGCAAGTTTAGGGGCTGTAATCACAGCAAGAGATGAAGCGACGGAGGCAACCGCCCTGGAAGTGGCTACTCTATGTGGACAGGTTGAAGTAGTGGAGGTGATGCTCCAACGCAACGTTGGCAACCTGGAAAGACGAAACGAAAGAGGTCGAACAGCGCTTCAGCAGGCGGTTTTGGCAAATCAGGATAGAATTGTTGAGCTGCTACTCCGGCACAATGCGAACGTAGATGCGGAAGACGATATGAAATGCACGGCTCTGCATTACGCCTCATGGAACGGCTACCTTCAAATCATCGATCTTCTGCTCAATGCAGGCGCGTGCGTTTGGCCAACCGACAGTTATGGAAGCACTCCGCTACATCTTGCGTCCTCGAACGGACACGATATTGCCGACAAAATGTTGATTGGGCATAGAGCTCCAATTGAAGCGATGGACCACTCTGGAAGCAGGCCGCTGCATGAAGCCGCATGTAAGGGGCACAAAAAGGTTATCGAGATACTCACTGGTGCCGGGGCACAAGTAACCGCAAGAGACGCATATGGGAGAACTCCGTTGGAATTAGCGCGGATAAATGGACACACCGAGGTGGAAAAGCTCTTGTCAATGCGAATCCGAAGGCGCGGTTTGTTTGCGTGATGCTCAGTACAGCGAACTATCTCGCAAGTAAGTGATGATGTCATTCCAGGATTCGTACGCCGTCCAGGGTTTCGGAGAAGAGACAGTAAGTCGCAAGCGGATAATGAGGGCGTCCGTAGGGAGGGCTGGACGGAGGACAGTGGACGTTTCATAACTGGGAATATCACCGCGCAAGTCGGACACGGAGAGACAAAGTAGATTAGGGTCGGTCGGACGCGGTACCACATAAGTAGGATATTCTGATACTGTCATATCCATAAATCGCTCCGTTTTAGATCGGATTTCAATAAGGTCCAACATCACGAAATCTTTTGATTAGGTCCAACTTAGGGTTAGGGTTA
>Ga0335078_10003660_pt1 | contig 22873 bp, 24 predicted proteins | sample Lox_Sample_32_FD_206711 | JGI IMG/M metagenome (GOLD analysis project Ga0335078, IMG submission 206711) | Soil microbial communities from Loxahatchee National Wildlife Refuge, Florida, United States - Lox_Sample_3.2 | ecosystem: Environmental > Terrestrial > Soil > Wetlands | place: USA... | reverse complement strand
GAACACATCCACGAGCAGCGGAGTGACGGGCGCGGTGAATGGGGCTTCCTTCGCGAAAGGACAAGGGCTAACGCCGGGTGCGCTCGTGTCGTTGTTCGGATCGGGATTTGCGACGGCGAACGCGCAAGCGCAAACGATCCCACTACCGCTTAGTTTGGGTGGGGTTTCCGTTACCGTAGGCGGGGTGCCGGCGCCGCTGCTCTTCGTTGCATCGAACCAGATCAATCTTCAGGTGCCGTGGGAGATAACGTCGAGCACGGCGAACATTGTGGTGACGGCGGGCACAACGCAGCTGCCTGCGTTTCAAGCCAGCGTCGCGCCGGTGGTGCCGGGCGTGTTTGCTACGCAATCAGGTGTTGGGCAGGCGATCGCGATCAATCCGGATGGATCGCTGGCCGGGCCGTCGGGGTCGATTCCGGGTATCGCGGTGCGCCCGGCCAAGGTCGGCGATCCACTGGTGATTCTTGCGACGGGGATGGGCGCGGTGACGCCAACGGTCGTGGATGGTGCGAACACGTTGGATGCGACACGTTATACAGTAGCCACGCCGGTGGTGACGATTGGTGGAGCTTCCGCGCCGGTGTCGTTTTCAGGGCTTGCGCCACAGTTTGTGGGCGTGAATCAGATCAATGTCACGGTGCCGAACGTGTCGGGGGTGGTGCCTTTGCAAATCCAGGCGGGCGGTATCACGACGTCGAATCAGATCACGATTGCGGTGTCGCAGTAAGTTTGCTATTTGCGAAATTCGCGCGTGAAAGCGGCGCGCAGGGTCTCGCTATTGCGCTTGGCGATGGAGGACTCAATGCGCTCGCGCACGGTGTCGTCGCGGGCGTAGAGACCAAGGGCTGCCATGGCGTCAGAGGCTGGGCGGTCGCTGTCTTCGCTTACGCGGGTCAGCAGAAAATCGAGCGATTCATCCAAACGCAGCATCGCGATCGCGAGCAGTAAGGTTCGCTTGCGCGCGGGATCGGCCGTGGCTTCCCAGGATTTGCGCAACAGTTCGAAAGCGGCTGGCAGGTGTGATTCTCCCAAAGCGAGAGCCGCGGCTTCCGCGATTTCTTCGGTGCCGTCGTAGAGGAATTGACCCACGAAGGTCAGCGAGGGGGCGGAGGCCATGCGGAGCAGAGCGGCAAAGCATTCCAACATGACCTCGATGCTCGCGTCGCCGGAGAGGGCTTTGAAGCGCAGCAGCAGGACGCCTTCGCGCGAGCCTGTGTCGGCGATGGCGCGGACGGCTCCGGCTCTCGCGGCGGGTTCGCGGTCGGCCAGGAGCGTGACGCATTCTTCGAGTGCGTCGGGATGCAGCGTGCGCGCCAGACCTTGGGCGCAGACTCCACGCAACTCGGCGGCGGCGTCCACCGGCGGTCCGAAACTGCCTTCCATCTGGATATGGCGGATGCCGGCGAAGTAAACCTGGGCGGCGTGGTGGTCGATCGCGGCCAGGGCTTTGGCGATGGCCAGCAGCGCTTTACAGCCGGGGTCGCGCTTGGCCGGATCGCGCATGAGAGTCTGGAAGGCGTCCACCAACTCTTGAGCGAGCGAGGATGCTTCCAGCCGCTCGGCTGTGTTGGCGGCGGCCGCGATGACGTGGTTGCTTTTGTGGCCGAGCAAACGTCCAAGATCGCGTTTCAGATCATAGTTCTCAGGCGAGTTGCGGACGGCCAGAATGAACTTCAGAGCGTCTTCGGTGGCGGGCGCCCGGGGCACCTAGCCATTATCTCCATAAAATCAATGGTTTACAATGAAGAAGTGCCCTTTGGAAGAGGGGCGTACGGCTAGAACTTCCTATGCACAGGTGGCCCGCGTGCGACGTCAGAGATATTGTGACCCGATTTGCGTTCTGGGTGTCCCTCGCCTTGGCGGCGCTTCCGCTCCAAGCGGCGGACATGGATTTAAATACCCTGCTGAAGGGCGTCGAGCAGCGCTACAACCGTGCCAAGACGTTGGAGGTTCAGTTCAGCGAAGCCTATAGCGTGCAGGGGCGGCCGCGCAAGAGCGAATCGGGCGATCTGACCTTACGCAAGCCGGGCCGCATGTTCTGGAACTACACGGCGCCCTCCGGCAAGTTTTTTCTATCCGATGGCAAGGATGTTTACCTATACACGCCGGAGACGCACCAGGTCCAGAAGACCAAGCTCAAGGCGAGCGATGATCTACGCGCGCCGCTGGCGTTTCTGCTAGGTAAGCTCGATTTTGGCAAGGAGTTTCGCGATTTCAACCTGAAGCCGGAGGGTGGAGATTTCGTAATTTCGGCCAATGCGAAGAGCGATCAGCTTCAGTACAACAAGGTGGAGATGACGATCACACCGGAGTACGAGATCCGTCGGCTGGTGGTGAGCGGGCAAGATCAATCGGTGCTGACGTTTCAGTTTCAGCACGAGAAGCTGAATCCGCCGGTGAACGACGCCCTGTTTAAATTCCAGCCGCCGGCGGGAGCGACCGTGGTTGACGAGGGGGGCGCGTAGTGGCCGAGTTTGTACTGAAGTACGCCGACCCGCGCGGCGAAGTCCATCAGCAGGTAGCCGAGGCCGCCACCGAAAAGGATCTGCGCGAACGATACCAGCAGCAGGGTTTCCTGATTTATTCCGTGAAGCCGCGGCATGCCATCGCGGGCATGACGGGCGGCGGGAAGAAGAAGGTCAATCTCGAGAAATTTTTGATCTTCAACCAGCAGTTCGTGACGCTGGTGCGCGCGGGTCTGCCGATTCTGAAAGCGCTGGATTTGCTGTCGGAGCGGTTGACTGACGCCAAGCTGGCGCCGTACATCAAAGCAGTGCGCGATGAGGTGAAGAACGGATCGCTCCTTTCGGATGCGTTTGCGCGGCAGAATGTGTTTCCTCCGATTTACGTTACGTCGGTGCTGGCGGGAGAAAAGAGCGGATCGTTGGCGGAAGTGCTGGACCGGTTCATCGCCTACCAGCGGCTGGCGCTGGCGGTGCGCAAAAAGCTGACGATGTCGCTGATCTATCCCAGCTTGCTGATCGTACTGGTGATTGGATTGATGGTGTTTTTGGTGACGTTCGTGGTGCCGCGTTTCGCGGAGTTGTACAACAGCATGGCGGTGAAATTGCCGGCTGCAACGCAGCTCCTGATCGCGGTTGGCACTACGGCGCGCGGGTACATCTTATTCGGATTTGTGGCCTTGATCGCGGGGATTGTGGCGTTCCGCTTCTGGTCGAAGACCGAGCACGGCGAAGTGGTGGTGGACCGCTGGCGGCTGAAGATGCCAGTGGTGGGCGAGATCTGGATCAAGTACCAGGTGGCGCAATTCTCGCGCGTGATGGGCACGCTGCTGGTGGGCGGAATTCCGCTGCTGCAGGCCATGGAAACCAGTGCCAGTTCACTGGGCACGCGGCTGCTGAAAACCACGGTGTCGAACGCGGGGCAGATGGTGAAGGAAGGGCAGTCGCTGTCGTCGTCGCTGGCGCAGACCAAGATTTTTCCGCCGCTGTCGATCGACATGATGGAAGTGGGCGAATCCACCGGTGCGCTGCCGCAAATGTTATCGAGCGTGGCGGAGTTTTACGAAGACGACGTGAATACGCGCATGACTGCGGCGTTGTCGCTGATCGAGCCGGCCATCATGATTTTCATGGGGTCGTTCGTGGCCTTCGTTCTGGTGGCATTGTACCTGCCGATTTTCTCGCTGGCAGACAGTTTGCATTAAGGAAATTTCGATGGCGACTATTGAACAGCCCCGGCTTACCGAACCGATGGACGAGATCGCGCAGTCCAAGGCGCTGGCCGCGCGCTACCGTTGCGAGTTCGTGGATCTACGCGAGGCGCGCATCGATCACGACATTTTCCATTCGGTGCCGGTGGATCTGATGTTCCGCTACAACTTCGTGCCGATTCAATCGGAGGGACGGCACCTGGACATTGCGCTGGCCGATCCGCGGAATCCGGCGGTGATCGACGAGCTGTCGGTGCTGTTGCAGAAGAAGCTGCGGGTAAAGGTGGCCACGCTCTCGCAGATTTCCGATCTGCTCAAGAAAACCGAGCAGTCGCAGCGCGTGCTCGAAGAAGTCACCGAAGGCTTCACGCTGGACGTCATCGGCGAAGAAGAGAATCCCGAAGAAACGCTTTCAATCGATAAGCTCACCGCCGATAACGACATCGCGCCGGTGATCAAGCTGGTGGACACGACGATTTTCAATGCGCTGGAGCGGCGGGCGAGCGATATTCACATCGAGACTCGCGATCAGGAAGTGGCCATCAAGTATCGGATCGACGGCGTGCTGCACTACGCGATGCCGCCCATTTCGAAGGACTGGCATTCGACCATCATTTCGCGCATCAAGGTCATGTCGGAGCTGGATATCGCCGAGCGGCGCGTGCCGCAAGACGGCCGTTTCCGGGTGCGCTATAAGAAACGCCTGATCGACTTCCGCGTTTCGATCATGCCGACCATTCATGGCGAGGACGCCGTGCTGCGCGTGCTCGATAAAGAGTCGATGAGCGAGAAGTTCGCGAAACTTTCGCTCGAGGTCGTGGGATTTTCGGACATCGACCTGATGAAGTTCCGGCGCTACATCAAGGAACCGTATGGGATGGTGCTGGTGACGGGGCCGACCGGGTCGGGTAAGACGACGACGTTGTATGCCGCGGTGAGCGAGATCAAGAACGATGAAGACAAGATCATCACCGTCGAAGACCCGGTCGAGTATCAGATCAAGGGCATCACGCAGATTCCGGTGAACGAGAAAAAAGGCCTGACGTTCGCGCGCGGGCTGCGCTCGATTTTGCGCCACGATCCGGACAAGATCATGGTCGGCGAAATTCGCGACCAGGAGACGGCGCAAATCGCGATCAACGCGGCCTTGACTGGCCACTTGGTGTTTACCACCGTGCACGCGAATAACGTGTTGGACGTGCTCGGCCGATTCCTCAATATGGGTGTCGAGCCGTACAACTTCGTGTCGGCGCTGAACTGCATCCTGGCGCAGCGGCTGGTGCGCGTGATCTGCGCGTACTGCAAGGCGCCGGTGAAATATCCCGATTCGTATTTGTTCGAGAGCGGCCTGAATCCGGAAGAGTGGCGGGATGTGCCGTTCTATGAAGGTCCGGGATGCTTCGAGTGCGGCGGCACCGGGTTCCGCGGGCGCACCGCGATCCACGAGTTGCTGGATTTGAGCGAGCGGATTCGTCAGATGATTCTCGAAAAACGGCCGGCGACGGAGATCAAGCGCGTGGCGCGCGACGAGGGCATGACGTTCCTGCGCGAGTCGGCGCTAGAGAAAGTGCGCAAGGGCATTTCGACGCTGAAGGAGATCAACAAGGTTACGTTCATCGAAGGATGACGTAGACGGTTCGCCATGGGCTCGTTCGCCAATTTACTGAAAGACCCGCCGCCGACGCATGTGTTCGAGTTGTCGGAGCGAGGGATCGCATTTGCCGAGGTTGCCGAGCCCAAGCACTCCGGGTTCACGCCGTTCGATGCGGGCGTGCTGCAGGTGACGCCGGTACACGACAACGTCCAGCAGCCGGGCGCGGTGGAAGAGCGGATCCGCGTTTCGATTCCGGCCAACGGAAAAAGCAAACGCCGGGCGGCGCTGATTCTGCCGGATTATTGCGCGCGCGTCGCGGTGCTCGATTTCGATGCGTTTCCCGAAACTCACGAAGAGCGCCTGGCTCTGCTGCGGTTTCGAATGAAAAAGGGCGTGCCGTTCGATGCCGAAACGGCCATGGTGAGCTACGCTATCCAGCCGCGCAGGAAGGACGCCCGCGATGCCCAGGTAGACGTGCTGGCGGCGATTGTCTCGGCGGAGATCGTGACGCGGTATGAAGCGCCGTTCCGCGCGCTGGGCTTCCAACCCGGGATGGTGACCACCTCCACGCTCGCGGCCTTGAACCTGGTGGACGCCGATGAGAGCAGCATGTTCGTGAAGCTGAGCGGCCGCGTAGTGTCGCTGATCGTGTTGCAGGGTAGCGCGATCAAGCTGGCGCGGTGCATCGAGCTCGACACCGATCAGCCCGAGGAAATGGACTCGATTCTGCATCCGACCGTGGCTTATATTGAAGATGAGTTGAAGGCCGTACTGCGCAAGGTTTGGCTGTGCGGATTCGACGATCAGCGCCTGGCTCTGGTGCAGCGCTTTCAAACCGAGTGGCGCGCGGCGGTGGAACCGCTGCGGTCGCAATTCGGAACGCCCAATGCGAACAATGCCGGGCTGCTGGGATATCTGGAATCTGTAGCGGGTTAACAAGCATGCCGATTCGTGTACCAATCAATCTGGCGAGCGAGCCGTTCCGGCGGGACCGGCCGGCTCTGGTGGGCTTGGCGGCGGCCTGCATCGCGCTGGTTTTGCTGCTGGCGTTCCTGTCTTTGCGGATCGTTTCCGAACGCGGGCAAGCGGCCCAAATGCATCAAGTGATCGCGCGGCTGAACAAGCAGATTCACGATATCGACGCCGATCAAGCCAAGTTGAACGGGCTGCTGCGCAAGCCGGAGAACGCCGCGGTGCTGGAACGCAGCGTCTTTTTAAACACGCTGATCGACCGCAAAGCCATCAGTTGGACCAAAATTTTCGCCGATCTCGAAAAAGTGATGCCGTACAACGTGCGGCTCATGTCAGTGCGGCTGCCGGAGGTGAACTCCGACAACGAAGTGCTGCTGGATATGTTCGTGGGGGCCAAGGAAGTGCCGCCGGTGCTGGAGTTTTTGAAGCGTCTGGAAGGCTCGCCGCAATTCGGACCAGCCTCGGTGCTGAATTCCGCGCCGCCTTCGCAGACCGATCCGTTCTACCGCTATCACGTGAGTGTCAAGTATGCCCAGAAACTCTAGCATCTGGCCTCCGAACGACCCTCAGGCCCTGCTGCGCCTGGCGGTGGGGCTGCTGGTTGCGGCAAACTTGGTGGCGGCGTATTTCGTCATCTGGCCGATCGGCGGGTCGCCCGCGCAATTGCGGCAGCAGGCCGCGAACATGCGTATTGCGATTGTGCAGAAGCGCGCTCTTCTGAAGCGGACCCAGTTGCTCTCGGGCAAGATCGAGACCGGGCGCGTGCAAGGCGATCAGTTTGTCGGAGGTTATTTTCTGCCGCGGCGACAGGCCTTTTCGATGATCGTCGCCGAGATGAACGATCTGGCCAGCAAGGCCAAGATCACCCCCAAGGAAAGCTCGTTTCCGATCGACGGTGTGGACGGCAGCGACACTATGCAGATGATGCAGGTGACGGCCAACTTCGAGGCGACCTATCAGGATCTGATCCACTTCATGAATCTGCTGGATAAATCCGACAAGCTGCTGGTAGTGGAAGGACTAAACGCCTCGCCGCAGCAGAACGGCTCGAAGCTGAATGTCATGTTGAAGCTGGATACGTTCGTGACGGAGGATTCGGCCACGCCATGAACCTGAAGCCGAGCAAAATCGGGGCCGAACCGAAGAAGCTGGCGATCCTGGGGGGATTGCTGGCGGTGGCGGGATATTTTTATTTTTCGAGCAGCAACCCGGGCTCCACGGTTTCGGCCACGCCCGGAACGGTGGTGCAGATTCCAGCCACGTCGGTGCCGGGGCCGGCGAAGCATCAGACCAAGAGAACTCAGGATGGCGTTGCAGGCAGCGGGCCGCGCGAGTTTCGGCCAATGGTTCCAAAGAGCGTCGATCCATCGAGCGTGGATCCAACTCTGCATTTGAGCGAATTGGCGTTGCTGCGAAAGGTGGAGGTCGAAGGAGGGACGCGGTCGCTGTTCGAAATCTTAGCGGCGCCGCCGGCTCCAGTTGCTTCGATCAAGGATGTCGCGCCCATCAAGCCGAAGCAGCTGTTCTCCGGTCCGTTGCTGCCTCCGCCTCCGCCTGGTCCGCCGCCAGATCCGAAAGCGCCGCCGATTCCGCTGAAGTTCTATGGGTTCGTGAATCAGACCAAAGCCGGCGCGGATAAGCGCGCGTTTTTTCTGGACGGCGAAGACATCGTGATCGCGACTGAAGGCGACATGATCAAGAAGCGCTACAAGATCATTCGCATCGGGGTGAATTCGGCCACCGTGGAAGACACAAATTTTAAGAGCAACAACCAGCAGACGCTACCGCTCGAAGCCGAGATGAACGGATGAAACGGCGCACGGCGAAACGCGGCGAATCCGGATTCGCGATGCTGCTGGTGTTCGTGATGGCGGCGGTGATCGCCATCAGCATGTATTACGAGATGCCGCGCGTGGCGTTCGAATCGCAGCGTTTGCGCGAACAGCTCGCCATCGATCGCGCCAACGAATACAAGCGCGCCATCCAGCTTTTTTATCGGAAATACAAAACCTACCCGCAAAATTTGGACGATCTGGAGACTGCGCGCAACATCCGTTTTCTGCGGCGGCGCTACAAAGATCCGCTGACTGGAAAAGATTGGCGGCTGGTGCACGTCGGCCCAGGTGGGCAGCTCACCGATTCGACGGTTCAGGCCGCGAATCCGGCAGCGAACGGGCAAAATGGGGCCAACGGAGCGAACGGCACAAATCCAGCGAACGGCGCGGCGGGCACGGGGACAGCGGTCGCGACTGGTGCCGCCACTACCGCCGCTGCCGGAGCGAATCCGAACGCGCCGCAGATCGACCCAGCGACCGGATTGCCGATAAGTCCGGGATTGAACATGGCGGCGCGGCGCCCGAGCGATCGCGTGATCGGGGGCGGACCGGAAGTGCCGGCGAATCCGAATCCGCAGGATCCATCCCAGACGCAACAGCCGCAGTATCCTGGACAGCCAGTGCCAGCCTACCCGGGCCAAACCTACCCGGGGCAACCCGTGAGCGGACAGCCGGGACAACCGGCCTACCCCGGTGCGCCACAGGTTCCGGGACAACCGGTGCCGCAGTACCCTGGTCAGCCATTGCCGCAAGATCCGTCGCAGCCACAGCCATTCAATCAACAGCCTCCGCAATATCCGGGGTTGCCGGGGCAGTCGCCAGGACTTCCGCCCGGGTATCCGGCACAATCCGGCGGGTTCTCCGCGCCTGGTGCCACTTCACCGGGTTTCGGAACGCAAACTACGGGCGCCCCCGGGATTCCGGGCGTTCCCGGTGTGCCCGGCACTCCCGGAATCCCCGGAGCACCAGGTGCGAATCCGGCGGCGGGATTGATCCAGCAGATTCTCACGACGCCGCGGCAGCCTCCATCGTCCATCAGCACCAGCAACGCCGTATCCGGAGGGATGACGGGCATCGCTGGCGTGGGCGGAACCGCCGACGGCCAAGGAATCCACGTAATCAACGACCACAGCAAATACAAACAGTGGGAGTTTATCTACGACATCAAGAACGACAAGACCGCGCTCGGTGCGGGCGCGGTGATGCAAAATCAATTACTGCAACAACAACAGCAGCAGAATCAACAGCAGCCGAACTCGCCGTTTGGATCGCAGCAGGCGCAACCGGGCCAAACGGGAACTACGACTCCTAGTCCCTCCACGCCAACGGTCCCGCCGTCGCAGTAATCGCTAAGAAAAGACTGCGTTTGCACCGGCTGAATTCATAGTTTACGACAGCGATTATTCGAATGGTATGGCGTCCAATGTCTCGATCGAGACCGATTGGAGCTTCACTGGCGTCACGGCAGCGTTCAGCACTGATAAAACGACGGCCACTGGAGGCGCGAACTCCACCACGACTGTTTCGAGCGATGGGTTGACTCTGAATCCGCTGTTGGACCTTCCTCCGGTTCTCCTCGCTGGCTTTTATGATGACGTGACAGGATTCGGTACTCCGACGGTGAGTTGGTCGAACAAGGCGGATACAGGCACCGCTCTGGAGGCGACGGGCTATGCGGAAGTGGTTTACGCCATGAATGTTACGGGTCTCAACCCGGTTCCTGAGCCAGCCACCATCCCGATCGTCGGAGGCGCTTTGCTCGCGCTCTGCGTCTACCGGCGGAAGAAGCAAGTCACCGCTTAACGTTTTTCACTCGCATCTGAGCGCTACCAGCGGATCCACTTTGGTGGCGCGCCGCGCAGGGATTGCGCACGCAAGCACCGTCACCGCGATAAGCACGAAAGCAGTGGCGGCGAACGTAAGGGGATCGAACGAGTTGATTCCGAATAGCAATCCTCGGATCAGACGAGTGAGCGCCAGCGCGCCGATGGCTCCAGCCGCGACGCCGATCAGTGCGAGACGCAGCCCCTGACCCACTACGAGGCCGAGCACGTTGCCCGCACCGGCACCGAGGGCCATGCGAATGCCGAATTCCGTGGTTCGCCGAGCGACGGAAAACGAAATTACACCGTACAAGCCGACCGCCGCGAGCACCAGCGCGGTGGAAGAGAACAAACCGAGCAGCGCGGTGAGGAATCTGGGCCGCGATTTCGCCGAGGCCAGCACTTCTTCCATGGTCCGCACCTGAGTGAGCGGTAGCGACGCATCGAGCTCGCGCACCGCGTTGCGCACTTCGCCTGTCAGCGCCTTTGGATCGCGCGTGGTTCGTACCAGAATATAAACCGCACCACCGGTGAACGTTGACTGGAGTGCCGGGAAGAAGACTTCCGTTCCCGCCGGCTTATCGAGCGCTGCGTTCTTCACATCCTCCACCACGCCGACGATGGTGCGATAAGTCTCCGGCCGTTTCGGGCCGCCTTCGGGGTTGATTCGACGCCCAATCGGGCTTTGATTTCCGTAGTAGACGCGCGCCATGGTCTGGTTGATAACGGCGGTGAGCGCGCCGCCGGGGCCGTCGCGCGCATCCAGGCCACGACCTTCTATCACGTGAATGCCCATGGTCTCGAAATAGCGGTCGCCGACAACTTGCCAGTAGTCGAGGTTGTGCCCTGGCCCGTTCGGAACGGCAGTGAACCCCTCGATATATGTGTCATTGGCGTTGATGGGGCGCTCTGGCGGAAGACCGTTCGTTAGACTGGCCGATTGAACGCCTGGCAGAGCGTTGACCTTTTCCTGCAGCGCGCGCCAGAACTGGTCCACCTGTTCGGGTTTCGGATAGGTGGCCTGGGGAAGGTTTACGCGCATCGTTAGGAGTCCTTCGGCGCGGAAGCCGGTGTGGACGTCGCTGAGTTTCCGGAAGGCGCGGATCATGAGGCCGGTGCCGATTAGCAGGATGAGCGCGAGCGCCAGTTCGCCGGAGACGAGCGTGGAACGGAAACGGCTGGATGTCACGGATCCGGCCGTGCGGCCGCCGGCGGCCTTCAAGGCGTCGTTCAGATTGCCTGTCGCGATTTGCGCGAGCGGGGCCAGGCCGAAGAAAAGTGCGGTGAGCAGCGAGACGCCAAGAGTGACTGCGAGCACGGTGGGGTCGATGGCGACTTCGGCCGCGCGCGGAATGCTCGCCTTTCCGGCGGCGACCATGATACGCAGACCCCCTAAGGCAAGCGCGAGGCCGGCGAGCGCGCCGCCCGCCGACAGAAGCAATCCTTCGATGAGAAACTGGCGCAGCAATTGTCCGGCGCCCGCTCCCAGCGCCTTCCGGATGGCTATTTCACGTTGTCGCGCTTCGGCGCGAGCGAGCAGCAGGTTCGCGACATTGACGCACGCGATCAGCAAGACGAATGCGACCGCGCCCATAAGCATCCATAGCGCGGGGCGAATGGAGCTGACCACCTCGTCGTGCAGAGGATAGGTCACGATGGGATGGAACTCCGGGCTGAACGGGTGATTCTTTCCGATTCGGGCGGTCGATTCCCGCACGTGCCGGTCGATTTCCTGCTGCGCCTGCGATGCCGAAACGCCCTGCTTCAACCGGCCGATCACGTACAGGAAGTGGCTGCCGCGGCGCTTCGGATCGGGAGTGCCGAGCTGGAGAGTGGACCACACTTCGGGCGCATCCAGCTCACCTGGGGGAAAGGCGAAGCCGGGCGGCATCACTCCCACGATGTTGGCATTGCGTCCGTTCACCTGTAGGACCCGTCCGATCACGCTGCGATCCCCAGCGAACGCGCGCTGCCATAGGCTGTAGCCGATCACGATGACTAGGGGCGCGCCCTGTACATCATCCTGCTGAGTGAGCGACCGGCCGAGAATAGGCGAGACCCCGAGAGACGGGAACAGGCCGCCGGTGACCGAGCAACTGGTGACACGAATCGGATCGGCAGCACCGGCCAGGTTCACTCCCGTGGTCAGCCAGGCATCCAGCGACTCCCAAGATTGGAGCTCGTGCGAGAGCTCGTAGTATTCCGCTGGCGAAGTCCAGAATCGGCGCAGGCCGCCGTTGGGGAACGTCGGGAACTCGGTGTACAACCGGATCAAGCGATCGGGTTGACGGTACGGCAGCGGCTTTAGCAGGACTGCGTGGACCACGCTGAAAATCGCGCTCGTCGCCCCGATGCCCAGGGCCAGGCATACCACCGCTGCGGCAGTGAATCCAGGGTTTTGCAGGAGCATCCGAAGGGCGTAGCGGATGTCTTTGAGGATTGTGGTCACGGCGGGTTAGAGCAGGCAAGCGGTCTGCCGCGTCTAAACAGTTGACTCCGAATTCGCCGATCGCTTTGGTTTGTTCGTTTCAGGGAACGATCGTTCGGACTCGGACAGCGCGGGCACTCTCTAAACTGGAGAAATCATGAGGACGCTACGGGTATTCGAGTCGATCTCGGTGGATGGGTACTTCACCGACGCGAATGGCGATATGAGTTGGGCGCACGCGGGTCGCGAAGATCCCGAGTTCGCCGCCTGGGTCGGCGGGAATGCGAGCGGCGGAGGCGAGCTGCTGTTTGGGCGCAAGACTTACCAAATGATGGAAGCTTTCTGGCCGACGCCGATGGCCGCGCAGCAGATGCCGGAGGTCGCCGCGGGTATGAATGCCGCGAGAAAGTACGTAGTGTCGAAGACCATCCAACCTGCCTGGAAGAATACGCAGCTTTTAAACGGAGACCTGATCCAAGCGGTGCAAGGCCTCAAAGCGAGCGGCGGTCCGGACATTACGATCCTCGGCAGCGGGAGCGTGGCTGCACAACTTGGCGAGGCGGGCCTAATCGACGGCTATCAGTTCGTGATTATTCCGGTAGCGCTGGGGAACGGGCGAACAGTGTTCACGAAAGGCGGCAAGCTGCGGTTGATCGATCAGCGGATCTTTGGCTGCGGGAACGTGGTTGTGACTTACGAGGCGCGGCTCAGATGAACATTTCTTCGTCGCTGGTGGCTTGATCGACGTTGGGGCGATTGCCGCGCGACAGATACGCCAGCGCCGTCTTGATCCCGACCGCGATGCCGTTTACCTCGCGCAGCGGGCGCATGATTCCATCGTGCACGGTGGCCACCGTCTCGTGCGCGCGGCTTAGCGTGTCGTCCAGGACCAACTCCACGCGCTCCAGTTGGACTTTCGCGCGCGACGTGGCGTCGTTGACTACATCCTCCACTTTGCTCATCTGCTCCTTCGCGGAAGCGAGGATCTCGTTGGCGGTTGTGGTGACGTCGACGATCTGCTTGCGGCTCTGTTCCACGGTAGTTCTGGTGGTCTCCACCAGCGACTCCACTTTCGGGAGCAGGGGCTTGATGTCGGCCTGGAGCGACTTAGTGGTTTTGTACATGCCCATGAGCATCCCGGCTTGGATGCACAGGGCAATTGCGGCGATGATGACGAACGCCGTCATCACGTAGAGAAGTGTCATTTGGTCCATGGCGAACCCTGCCTCGTCCTGGCTAGATGCCTTCGACTTCGTTGCCCGAGGGAGTGCGAACCGCGTCGCGATAGGCCGCTTTGCCCGCTTCCACGGCGGCCGACAAATTATCGCGCTGGCTGCGGACGGCCCCGCGGCCCCGCTCGATGGCGTCCGTGGCTTGATCTTTAAGATCGGCGCTGGCGCGCTTGAGATACTCTTTACCTTCGTCGGCTTTGGAGCGGATCAAATCGCGGGTTTCGGCGCCGGTTTTGGGAGCGAAAAGCAGGCCCACGGCCACTCCCAATCCGAGCCCTAGGAAGAAATACGAGAATCTGTTATCGTCGTCCATGGTGACCGTCCTTTGTGTTCAAGTCGATGGCTACCATTTACAATAGCAGCCTCGGGCCGAAGAGCCTCGTGCCGAAAAAATTGTCCTCAATTTAATGACGCAACACAAGCCCAAAGTGCTTCCTCCGGACCAACTATTCAGTTTGGCGCTCCGGGCTTTGGGGGGCCGGGCGCATTCGGTGGGGGAGTTGAGAGAGAAGCTGAGGCGGCGGGCCGAACGTCCCGAAGACGTGGAGGCGGTGCTCGCGAAATTGAAGGAATCGGGGTATTTGGACGACCAGCGGTACGCGGAATATTACGCCGCGGCTCGGCTCGAGAACGAAGGGCTCGGCAAAATCCGCGTGCTGCGCGATCTGCGGCAGCGGCGTGTGGCCGGGAGCTTAGCCGAGCAGGTTACCGAAGCCGCGTATCAGGATACCGACGAGACGAAATTGATCGAGGCATTTCTCGAGCGAAAGTATCGCGGCAAACAGTTGCGGACCTTTCTGCGGGAAGAAAAGAATCTAGCGTCGGCATTCCGCCGGTTGCGCTATGCCGGATTTTCCGCCGGGGCTTCGATTCGGGTGTTGAAACAGTACGCGCAGCAGCCGGAGATACTGGACGCGCTGGAATCGGAGGATACCGAAACAAAAGATGACGGCGCTGCGATTTGAGTGCCAGCGCGGGTGTACGAATTGCTGCCAGCAGAAGGGCTTCGTCTACATCACCGAAAGCGATCTGGTTCGCATTGCTACGTTTCTGAAGTTGACCGCGGCGGAGTTTGAACGGCGCTTCGTCTATCGGACCAAGCATTTCCTACGGCTGCGGATGCCGAGGCATTCGCAATGTCATTTCCTGCGCGAAGATGGCTGTTCGATTCATACCGTAAAGCCCGTGCAGTGCCGGATTTTTCCGTTTTGGCCGGAGCTGGTGGACGATAAGCGCGAGTGGCGCAAGACGGCGCGGTATTGTCCGGGGATCGGGAAGGGCGCGCTGGTGCAGATTGAGGCGGCGAAGGCGGATGCCAGCGAGATGCGGGCCGCGTATCCAGGGATGTACGAATGAGGGCCCGTTACTCATAACGGCCGCCACTATATATAATGAGCGCAGTGAGCGTGACGAAGTATTTGCCGCTGGTTCTATTCGCCGTTTCCGCGCTTTCCGCCCAGCGCCTCACCTGGTATGAACGCCAGATCCTGCTTCCGGAGCCACGCACGGTCTCGGGACGCGTGGTGGACGAATCCGGCCAGCCGGTCGCGGGCGCGCATGTCGACCATTCGGACGTTAAGGAACAGGAGCAGCTCTTCACCGATGAGCTAGGGCGGTTCCATGTCGAGACGCGCGCCTCGGCTTTGGTCATCCGCAAGCATGGCTTCGACGGACAACGGGTCCAAACGAACAATACGGGTCCACTGCGCGTGGTGCTGCGCAGCGCAACAGCGCTCCCGGCATGCAGATCGGCTTGCGTTGGGCTCAAGAACGGCAGCGGCAGCTTCTGTTTCCCGCCGGTGGCGGGCGTAAAGGTCAGTGACCAGGGCCGGATGGGCGATAGCACCATGCGTGAGTTCATGGTCCCGACCGGGGACGGTCCACGCGAGGTTCTCTTCGGCACGGGCCCGAGCTGGACGCTGGGGATTCCGTTCACCGGCGACGTTTGGGAATCGGTGGAGTATTCAGAAAAAGATTATGTCAACGGCGAGTCCGACGTAATTGACGCGCGCGGGAAAACGAGCGACGGCAAGGTGTGGCGGTTCGTGGGGACATTCGGGGAATCGGCATCGTATTACGAGGTGAACCCGAGCGATGCAGCGCTCCCTGACAAGTTTCTGGACGGCGTCTGCGCGCCGGCCGCAGATCGCTAACCGCCCCAGCTCTCGCTCGACTGAGCGACTTTAATGGGTCAGTCCTGCCCTTCCATTGCCGCTGGCTAGCAGCCTTTCGGCCTCGGTCCGACTGATTGGCAAGACTTCGCGGTACTCCACAGATGCGCGGAGCTAGAACGGCACGTCGTCGTCCGTGATCCCCTGTTCGGGCTCCTGGACCGCCGCCGGCCTCGCTGCGTTACGCGGCATGGAAACCGGCCGGGACTCCATGTCCGGAGCGCCGCCTCCGCCGCCGTCGCCGCCCCGGCCACCCAACAGGATCACGTCGTCGGCTACGACTTCCGTCATATACTGCTTCTTGCCGTCTTTATCGTCGTAACTGCGGGTCTGAAGCCGGCCCTCGACGTACACCTGTTTGCCCTTTGTCAGGTAATTCGCCAGATTTTCCTGCCGCCACAAGACCACGTTCGCCCAGTCGGTCTCTTCTTTCCACTCCCCAGTTTGCTGATCCTTCCAGCGGCGGTTCGTGGCTACCGAAAACTTGGTCATGGCCACGCCCGACGGCGTGAACTTGGTCTCGGCGTCTCGCCCCAGGTGGCCCACTAGAATCACTCTATTTACGCTGCGCGTTGCCATACTGGATGCACTGTATCACACCCCGTCATCGCGCTACGATCATGTCTCAGTTTTTCCCAGATGCGCGTCTAAGGAACGATGCGCTAACGCATTCATAGGACTAACGGAACCGAGCCACACGGCGGAGCGAGAAAATCCGCCGCGCTAGGCGACATTTTCTGTTGCGGTGGCATGTTCTGGATGTACAATATTTGCAATCCAGACGAAGAGAGGGTATGCAGAGACCCTGCTGCTTTAGATTGGTGAGATCCGGTGGGTGGCCGGTTCTCGCGGTGGCTGTAATTTTCCCCCTGGCCGGGTCGCGGCCCGCTCACGCACAGATGATCCTGACCGGATCGGGGCCGATGGGCAATGTCCACATCTTCAATACCGACTTGGCGGTCCTGGAGTCGGGCGAAACGCGCAAAGACATTCCTTGCACGGTGACGCCGGAGAAGCCGGTGGTTGGGTTCGATTTGCGATTTCACGCCGGCTATCAGGTCACCATCCCGCTGAAGGAACTTTCTGGCACCGAGAACTTGCTCAACATTCTGTTTCGCGTAGAGGCAAAGGACCGTCAGGACCAACCGATCTATTTTTCGCAGCACATCCGCGTTCCGGCCATCGAAGATGACGCCAAGGGCGACGCCTACCTGCAAGGTACCTTCGATTTGGGCGAGGGGAATTACCATATCGACTGGCTCATGCGAGACCGCGGCGAGCGTGTCTGCTCCTTCTCCTGGGATTCCGAGGCGATTCTCACCGCGAAAGACAAACCGATGAGTCTGGCGATCGCGCCTGAGTCGATTCAGCGAACCGATCCTGAGCAGTTCAAGGACGAACCGCCGGTAGCGCGCGCGAGCGATCAGCCCCCGCTCAACGTGAAAATGCTGGTGAACTTCGCGCCGCAGAATTCGCTTTCGTCCACGCTGCAGCCTGTGGACACCTCGGCCTTGGTATCCATTCTGCGTAGCATCGTCCGGGACCCGCGTATCGGCAAGTTTTCCATCGTCGCCTTCAACATGCAGGAGCAGAAAGTGGTCTACCGGCAGGAAGACGCGGACCGGTTGGATTTTCCGGCCCTCGGCCAGGCCCTTACGTCCCTGAACCTGGGGACGGTGGACTTGAAACGCCTGGGCGACAAGCATGGCGATACCGAGTTCCTGGCGAACCTGGTGAAGAAGGAGGTTGTGCCCTCCGGTCAGGATCATCCGGACGCGGTGATTTTCGCTGGGCCAAAAGTACTACTCGACTCCAATGTCCCAGACGATGCGCTGAAAGAGTCTGGAAGCATCGATTTTCCAGTGTTTTACATGAACTACAACCTGGCTCCCCAGCAGGTTCCCTGGAAGGACGCCATCAGCCACACGGTGCACTTTTTCCGTGGCACCGAGTACACTATCTCCAAGCCGCGCGATTTGTGGGTGGCGGTGTCGGAAATGGTCTCGCGGATCGCAAAATCAAGGAACGGAAAGCAGGCGGCGGCCATCTCTACGCAGTAGGGGCGGAACGAAATCATGAGGATAGGCTTCCCAGGAGCGCTGCTGGTGTGTGGTGCGGCGGTGTGCGCCGTACCGGCGCTCGCTCAGAGGCCGCTTTTTGAGCAGGGACCGTTGGTTGCGCAGAGTCACGCCAAGCACTACGCCAATAGCCTGGCTCCCTACGTCGTCTCGCCGCAGCAAATCGTCGATCGCATGCTGGAGTTGGCCGACCCGAAGCCGGGCGAAACCGTGTACGACCTGGGCAGCGGAGACGGCCGAATCCTGATCACCGCCGTGCAGCATTATCGCGCCAAGGCGGTGGGAATTGAAATTTCGGAAGCCTTGGCGAAGAGCACCACGGACCGGATCCAGCGGCTGGGCCTGCAAAGCGATGCGCGCGTGGTCAACGGCGATTTCCTCCAGGTGGACCTGAGTCCAGCGGACATCGTCACCATGTATCTGGCCACCGACGTGAACGAGATGCTGCGCCCGAATTTGGAAAAACAACTGAAGGTGGGCGCTCGCGTAGTGTCGCACGAGTATCCCATTCCCGGCTGGAAGCCCAAACTGGTAGACAAAGATCTTTTGCATCAGTCGCACAACCACGTCATCTACCTCTACGAAGTTCAGAGCAGGAAAAAGTAGCTGCCCGCGCCCGTGCCTTCATTCGACGTCGCCGGCATCGGGCTGAACGCCACTGACACTCTGATCCTGGTCCCGCGCTTCCCCGCTTATGCCGGTAAGATCGCCTTCGACCGCGAAGTCCTCAGTCCTGGTGGACAGGTTGCCAGCGCTCTGGTGACGTGCGCACGGCTGGGGCTGCGTACGAAGTACATCGGAACGGTGGGCGACGATGAGCGTGGGCGCATCCAAATGGAGAGCCTGCGCGAGAGCGGGATTAATCTGGACGACGTCGAAGTCCGCGCGGACTGCCCCAACCAGACTGCGTACATTCTGATCGACCAAAGCACCGGCGAGCGAACCGTGCTTTGGAAACGCGACGATTGCCTGCGGCTTAAACCGTCGAGCATCAGCGAAGAGAAGATCACCTCGGCGCGGCTGCTGCATATCGACGCGCACGATACCGAGGCGGTGACGCTGGGGGCGCAGATCGCGCGTCGGCATGGCATTCCCGTCACTCTGGACGTCGACACCATCTATCACGGCTTCGAGCGGGTATTGCCGCATGTCGACTATCTCATCGCCAGCTCGGATTTTCCGACGCAATGGACCAGCGAGCGCGACCCATTCCGGGCGCTGGAGCTGATCCAGGAAGAATTCAAGATGCGCGTCGCGGCCATGACGCTCGGATCTTATGGAGCGCTGGCGCGCTGCGGCGGCCGCTTCGTTTACTCGCCTGCGTTCGTGGTGAACTGCGTGGATACCACCGGCGCTGGCGACGTTTTTCATGGCGCGTTCTGTTATGCTGTCATCGAGAATATGGAACTGGGCGACGCGCTCGAATTCTCCAACGCCATGGCGGCGCTGAATTGCATGGCGCTGGGTGCGCGCGGAGGCATCTCAACGCTCTCGGCCGCTCGGGCGTTGATCGAGCGGGGCGAGCGTCGCGTGAATCGCGATTTCGAGCAGCGCATCTAAAGCCTGACCGCCCATGATCCCCCTTCGTTCCTCGGAACCGCACTATACCAAGCCAACGGTGAACTTGTTCATCATCGGCCTCAACGCGCTGGTTTTTTTCTACGAGCTGAGCCTGGGCAACGGCTATCGCCTGAACCATTTCATCCAGAACTTTGGGCTCGTGCCCGACCACTGGCACGTCGCAACCATCTTCACATCGATGTTCATTCATGGTGGATGGCTGCACATCGCGGGAAACATGTGGTTCCTGTGGGTGTTCGGCCGCGGCGTGGAGGATATGCTGGGGCACGGGAAGTACTTTTTCTTTTACCTGATTTGCGGAGTGGCGGCGGCCATGACGCAGGTTCTCCTCAGTGCCAATTCCACGATTCCAACGGTCGGAGCCAGTGGCGCCATCGCTGGAGTGATGGGCGCGTATCTGGTCACGTTTCCGCGCGCGCGCATCGTGACGCTGGTTTTCATCATCATCTTCATCACCACGGTCGACATCCCGGCGGCGTTTCTGCTGCTCTACTGGTTCGCCATTCAATTCTTCAACGGCGTCGGGTCCATTGGGTACTCGCAGGCATCCAGCGGCGATGTCGCCTGGTTTGCGCACGTGGGCGGGTTCATCGCCGGAATTGTCTTGATCAAGCTGCTGGCACCCGCCAGACGCGCGCGGTCGTACTACTGATGTTCCAGGAAGTGAACTCGCCTTCCGCGGGCGTCGAAAAGTCACTCGACGTTCTCGCGCTGGCCGCGCATCCCGACGATGTCGAGCAGACCTGCGGCGGCACGTTGATCCGCATGGCTCAAATGGGCTATCGCACCGGAGTGCTGGACCTGACCGCCGGTGACATGGGAACGCGCGGCACGCCCGAAATTCGATTGCGGGAAGCGGATGCAGCCGGCGTGCGGATGCAACTGGCCTGGCGCGGCAATCTTCGTCTACCCGACGCGCGCCTCGAAAACACCATCGGCGTTCGGATGACGGTGGCGGGTGAGATCCGCAATCTGCGGCCGCGCGTGGTGATCCTGCCGTATTGGGAGGCGCGGCATCCGGATCATTACCGCGCGTGCGAGATCGGATTCGAAGCGTGCTTTCTCTCTGGGCTTAAGAGGCTCGCTGAAGAGAGCGAGCCTCATCGACCGCAGAAGATTCTGTACTCGTCGTTGTACGCGAACGTGACGCCGTCGTTCGTGGTGGACATTTCGGCGCAGTTCGAGCGGCGCATGGAATCGTTGTTCTGCTACGACTCGCAGTACGGCGATGCAGGCGAAGGCTCGGAGCTTTTTCCGAAGCAGCAGGAGATCCGCGAGCGGCTGTCAGCGATCGCGCGTTTCTACGGCAACTTGATCGGCGTGAAGTACGGTGAGCCGTTCGTGATCAAGGAGGCCATGCGCGTGGATGACGTTACGGCGCTTGGCGTCCGCAGCTTGTAGAGCTATAGCGGGATGTTGCCGTGCTTCTTGCGCGGCATCGTGTCCACTTTGTTCGCCAGCATCCTCAATGCGCGGATCACTTTAGGTCGCGTCTGACGCGGCTCGATGACGTCGTCGATGAAGCCGCGCTCGGCCGCGACGAAGGGGTTCGCAAAACGGTCGCGAAATTCTTCGACCTTTTGCTTTCGCACGCCGTCTTTGTCTTCGGCCGCGAGAAGCTCTCGGCGGTAGACGATGTTCACCGCGCCCTCCGCGCCCATCACGGCGATCTCGGCGGTCGGATAGGCGAAGTTCACGTCGGTGCGGAGGTGCTTCGATCCCATAACGTCGTATGCACCGCCGTAAGCTTTGCGGGTGATCACGGTGATTTTCGGCACTGTGGCTTCGGCGTAGGCATACAGAAGCTTTGCGCCCTGGCGGATGATTCCGCCGAACTCCTGATCGGTGCCGGGAAGAAAGCCGGGCACGTCCACGAAGGTGAGGATCGGAATATTGAACGCGTCGCAGAAGCGAACGAAGCGGCCGCCTTTCACCGACGAGTTGATGTCCAGACAACCGGCCAGGAACGCGGGTTGATTGGCGACGATGCCGACGCTTTGCCCGCCCATGCGCGCCAAGCCGATCACGATGTTCTTGGCCCAGTGTTCGTGCACTTCGAAGAATTCGCCGTCGTCGACCACGCGCTGGATGATGTCCTTGATGTCGTAGGGCAAATGCGAATCGGAGGGGACGACGGTATCGAGAGACGCGTCGGCGCGGTCGATGGGATCCGAGGACGGTTTCGGCGGCGTGTCGTCGCGATTGTTCTGCGGAATGAAGGAGACCAGCTCGCGGATCATGCGTAGGCACTCGGCGTCGTCTTGCGCTAGAAAGTGCGCGACGCCGCTGATGGCGTTATGCGTCTCCGCCCCGCCCAGCTTTTCTTTGGTGACGTCCTCGTGAGTGACGGTCTTGATGACGTCCGGCCCAGTGACGAACATGTGGCTGGTGTGATTCACCATGAAGACGAAATCGGTGAGCGCGGGAGAATAGACCGCGCCGCCCGCGCACGGGCCCATGACGGCGGAAATCTGCGGGATCACGCCACTCGCCAGTGTGTTGCGCAAGAAGATGTCGGCATAGCCGGCGAGTGAGAGCACGCCTTCCTGAATGCGCGCGCCGCCCGAGTCGTTCAAGCCAATCACGGGCGCTCCGGTCTTAAGCGCAAGATCCATGATCTTGCAGATTTTTTGCGCGTTGGTTTCCGAGAGCGATCCACCGAACACGGTGAAATCCTGCGCGAAGACATAGACGGGCCGGCCGTGGATGCGGCCGAAGCCGGTGACGAAGCCGTCGCCATCGATCACTTGCTGGTCCATGCCGAAATCGCTGCAGCGATGCCGCACCAGTTTGTCCATTTCCTCGAAGGTGTCTTGGTCAAGCAGCAGGTCGATGCGCTCGCGCGCCGAGAGCTTGCCCTCCTTGTGCTGCCGCGCTGTGCGCTCCTCACCGCCGCCTGCTTCTGCGCTCGCGTGGCGCCGGCGGACTTCCGCGAAACGATCCATCGACATAGAAATTTAACAGTAGCAGGTGAGGAGCGCGATGCCGAAGTAATGTTACTGCGCGTAATATCCGCTGCGCGCGTGCACTTCGGCCGCCGGGAATTTTTGTAGTGCTTCGGGGGTCAGCTTCACGGTGATGTGCCGGAAGGTGCCGGGTTCGGACTCGGGCGCGTGATAAGAGAGCATGTAACGGGTGCGAATGCGCTGGATCATCTCGCTGAACGTTTCGCCGGCCTGTCCCACCTTCGCCCATTCGCCGCCGGTTTCTTCAGCGACATGAAACACGATCGAAGGTGTGTAATCCTTGTTCGGGAACATGCTAGGCGCGGGTGCGGCGGGGCGAATCGCGCGGCCGGTAACGATCGCATTGAAGACCGTGTCGGCTTTGTCCAGTTCTCGAATCACTTGCCCGTCGGTGAGTTGAAAACTGGTGCTGAGATTGTCGGTGAGGATAAGAATCGCGCGGCGGCCGCCCGGACTCGCATTTTTATCCATGTAATGCGCGGCATCCACGACCGCGGTATTGATCTGCGTGGTGACGCCT
>Ga0335078_10003659_pt1 | contig 22873 bp, 21 predicted proteins | sample Lox_Sample_32_FD_206711 | JGI IMG/M metagenome (GOLD analysis project Ga0335078, IMG submission 206711) | Soil microbial communities from Loxahatchee National Wildlife Refuge, Florida, United States - Lox_Sample_3.2 | ecosystem: Environmental > Terrestrial > Soil > Wetlands | place: USA... | reverse complement strand
GGCCCGTACCAGGACATGATCTTCGCGTCGTAGCGGGCAGGCACCCTTTCCCGCGGGATCAGCCCGCGCCAGACCACGACGTCGGTGAACCTGGCCTCCCGCTCGCCGAAGAGCAGCCGCCTGGTCGCCGAGCGCAGGCCGTCCGCGCCGACCAGCAGGTCGCCGCGCACCTCTGCCCCGTTAGCGAGCTCGACGCGCACGTCGTCGGCGGTTTCCTCGAAGGCGACGACGCGGCTGCCGGTGCGCACGCACTCCGGCGGCAGCGCGAGCAGCAGGCTGGCCATCAGGTCGGCGCGGTGCCCGCAGTAGTAGGGCTCGCCGTACTTCGCCGCCCGCGGCTCGAGCGACGACTCGGTGATGAGCTGGTCGTCACCGAGACCGCGCTGCTCGGCGACGTCGATGCGCGCCGCGGTCGCGCGCCAGTGCGCGTCCGCGCCGAGGTAGCTCAGCGCCTTCAGCGCGTTCACGTAGAGCCCGAGGCCCGCGCCGATGGCGGTGAACGCGGGCGCCTGCTCGAGCACAAGCGGCTCGATGCCGGCCTTCCGCAGGGCAATGGCAGCGGCGAGGCCGCCTGTGCCGCCGCCGGCGATGATCACGCGCACTGGGATACCCTAACCGGGCGGGGTAAGCCGCATACGTTCTGGATATGGGCGGGTAGCCGAGCCGGGGTTAGCGGCGCCACAGGCGCTGCGTCGCGATGCGGGCGCCCTCCGCGAGCGCGGCGAACTTAGCCCAGGCCACCTTCGGGTCGATCTCCCTGCTTGCGGCCTGTGAGGCGAAGCCGCAGTCGTTGCCGATCAGCACGTTCTCCCGGCCGACGAGCTCCGCGTACCGAACGGTGAGCTCGGCGATGAGCTCGGGGTGCTCGACCCAGTTCGCGCCGTTGCTGAGCATGCCGGGGATGATCACCTTGCCGTCGGGCAGCCGCACGTCCTCGAAGGCGTGATAGTCGTGCAGGTGCCGCGGGTTCATCACCTCGAACGAGACCGCCTGGGCGTTGACCCTGAGCATCGGCTCGATGAAGTCGCGCAGCCGCAGGTCGTAGACGTGCGGGCCCTGGTTGATGCCGTAGCAGGTGTGGTAGCGGATCTTGTCGGCCGGGATGTCCCGCAGCGTGTAGTTGATCAGCTCGACGGTCTCCGCCACGTGCCGGTACCGCGAGGCGGGATCGGCGTCACCGTGGCCCCACAGGTCCGACGCGGACGGGTCGTCGAGCTGGATGAGGAAGCCGGCGTCGATGATGGCCCGGTACTCCTCGCGGGTCGCGTCGGAGAGCGCGGTCAGGAATTCCTCGCGGGAGGGATAGTAGTCGTTGTCGTGCTGGGCGAGGCTGGTCGGCAGCGCCGCGGACATGAACGCCTCGGTGTAGTCCTGGCCGGCAAGCGCCGCGCGCAGGTTGGCGATGTCGGCGGCGAGCGCCTGCTGGCCGACGTACCTGACCGGGCCGCGGCACACCAGCCGCTTCGGCGGGCTGAGCATCGCCCCGTACATCGCGGTCTTGAAGTAGCGCTCGTAGTACTCGGGGAAGTCGGCCACCTCACGCCACGAACCTGGCGACTCACCCGGCCCGTAGGGTACCGCCTCGAACCCGGCAAGCCGCTCGGTCAGGTACGTGGTGAACCCGCTCTTGCGCTGCTCGCCGTCGTTGATCACGTCGAGGCCGGCCGCCACCTGGCGGCGGACGCACTCCTCGACCGCGGCCGTCGCGCGGGCCTCGAACGCGTCGGTGTCGTAGGGGCGGTCGTTTTCCTTGGCGCGCATCAGCTCGACCAGCTCGTCGGGCCTGGCGATGCTGCCCGTGTGCGTGGTCAGGATCCGGTCTGTGCTCGTCTGCATGGATTTTATAATATAAAGTTAGCCGCAGACGGCAAGAGCTGTTACGCTGCGTGCTCAGCGTCCACCCACTGAGGACACTCGGACACACCGTGACGTATGGCGACCGAACCCGGGGCGCGACGACCAAGGCCGACGGCGCCTACCTGGAGATGCGGAACCAGATACTCCTCGGCACACTCGAGCCGGGCAGCCGGGTCGACTACCTGCAGCTCTCGGCATCCCTCGGCGTCTCCGTCACCCCGCTGCGCGAGGCACTCCGCCGACTTGAGGCGGACCACCTGGTCATCCGCAACGCGCACAGGGACGTGGTGATCACCCCGCTGACCCGCGGGGAAGCCACCGAGCTCGTCACCGTCCGGCGCGAGCTTGACCTGCTCGCGGCGCGGCTCGCGGCCGTGCAGATGACGCGGGAGGAACTAGCCGGGGCGCGAGCGCTGGTCGCCAGCAGGGACGAGAACGAGGCACTCCGCTACCTGCTGGACGCCGGGCTGCCCGTGGCAGTTGGCGGCGTGCATAACGTCAACCGGGCATTTCACCGCATGGTCTACTCCGGCTCGCACAACCAGGTCCTCATTCAGTACCGGGACGCGATATCGACAAGGACGGAACGCTACGTCATCAGGGCGCGCCAGCTCAGCACGGTTCCGGCCGAGGCGTACCGGTCGCTGAACGAGCGGCTGCTCGCGGCGCTCGGGGCCCGTGACGAGGCCGCCGCCACGGACCTCATGAACGCCCACTACCGGGAGCTTGACCTCGACTTCGCCGACGTGATCTTCGGTCAGGCCCCGGCGGCCTCGCTCGCCTGACGGCTAGTTTCCTGCCGTCTTGGCCTCGTGATGGACGGCCGCGAGCAGGGCGGCGTAGCAGCGGACAAGCGCGGCGTGCTCAACCGGTAGCAGCTCGCTGTCCGGCAGGCAGCCTTGCCTGATCCACTCGTCTGACAGGTCCATGGCCCGGGCCCGGTGCACCGCGGCCGGCCGCACCGCGGACTCGGGCTCGTTGTAGAGGTAGCGGTACAGCCGGGTGAGCGACTCCACCAGCTCCCCGGCAGGATCCGCATCGCCGGCCGCAAGCGGGTCGTCCCCGTGCCTGCCAGCCCCGTGCCTGCCAGCCCCGTGCCTGTCTGCCCCGTGCTGGCCCTCGCGGTGCGCACGCCACCAATCGACCTCGAGCTCGGCGGCCTTGGCCGGATCGGCGGGCTCGCCGTGAACGTGCGCGACCAGGGTATAGAACCGGCGCATGCAGGCCACTGCCCGCTCGGGGTCGTTGTCGGGATAGGGCGCCCAGAGCTGGTTGGCCCGGAGCACCAGCCAGGCGCCGTGCAGCGTCTGGCGCCAGCCAAGGCCGAAGCCGACCCGGACCAGCCCGACCGAGGCGGCAAGGACCCGGGGCCACTGCCGCAGGTAGTACCCGACCCAGGCCCGGTACTCGAGGTCGGCGAGCCGGACGGGGTCGAATGACCGGAGCCTGCCCGGCGCCCCGGCGCTTACCTTGCTTGGACCGCCCATGGACGCGCTCACCTGAAACCCCCCGTAAGTAGCGCGGCTGTCAGCACTAGTACGCCGCCGAGGCGGGGGCCGGATCACCGAGCCGGGCAGGAACCGAGGCTGGTGTGCCGCGCCGTGACGCAAACACGCCAAAATCCATGGAACGGCAAACCAGACGGAATAGCCATAGCGGCCACGCCGAATCTGGACGGCTGGGCGGCCGTGGAGCGACTGCTGGGTTACCCGGCCCCCGCTGCGGGAACATCCCGCCCAGTTGCGGTGGGGCGTCCCCGCCGTACGGCGGACGAAGTGATCTTCGACCCGGCACATCTGCCAGCAGCCAGACAGACCGTATCAAGAAATTGTGGCGCGCAGCGCAACCAACCGAACGAAAGGGATTGCCATGACCACCATGCCCGCCTCGGCCGGCCCAAGCACGGAGAAGTTGACGCGCGCGAAGTCATCACCAAACCCTTCGCCGATGACCTCGGGAAACTTATCAGCTTCCTGGCCAGCGGGCCCACCGCGTTCCTCACCGGGGACACCATCAAGATCGACGGCGGCGCGCTCGTGTCCGCAGGCGTATGACCGTGAACACGGGGCTACCGCATCACGACATCCACGATCAGAAGGGATTACACGATGTCTACCAGCCAGAGCCGATGGATGACCATCGGCGAGTTCCTACTTCGACGCCTGGAAGAGGCCGGCGTCGGCCACCTGTTCGGCGTCCCCGGCGATTTCAACCTCGAGCTATTGCAACAGCTCGAGGACACCGGCACGCTGAAATGGGTCGGCACCTGCAATGAGCTGAACGCGTCCTACGCGGCGGACGGGTACGCACGGCTGAACGGCCTGGCCGCCTTCACTGTGACGAACGCCGTCGGCGCCCTGGGCGCAATCAACGGGGTCGCCGGCTCCTACGCCGAGCACGTCCCCGTGGTCTGCATCGCCGGGTCGATACCACTGAGGTCCATTGAGCGCGGCCTGGGCATGCACCACACGATGGGCGACGGCACCTGGGACCGCTTCCTCGGCGCCTTTGCGCAGGTGACCGCCGCGCAGGCGAGGGTGACCCCGCATAACGCGGTCACCGAGATCGACCGGCTGATCCTGACCGCCTGGCGGGAGAAGCTCCCGGTGTACATGGAGCTGCCGTCCGACATCGCCTACCTCGACATCGAGGTCCCCGCAGCCCCGCTGATGCTCGCCCAACCGCCCAGCGACCCGGAACGCCTGCAATCGTGCACCGCCGCCATCGCCGCCCGCCTATCCGACGCCACGTCACCGGCCATCTTGGTGGATCAGGACGCGGACCGGTACGGCGCCGCGGCTGAGGTCATGGAACTGGCCGGGAAAATGCAGCTGCCCGTGGCAGTGACCGGCCCGGCCAAGGCGGTGATCGACGAGACGTTCCCGTATTACGCCGGCATCTACAACGGCAAGGCCAGCGAGCCGTACACACGCGAGGCCATTGAGGAAAGCGACTGCCTGCTGTCCATCGCCTACCGGCCGATCGACGGGACCTCAGGCGACTTCACCGCCTCGCTGCCCGCCGGCACGATCCGCGCTCGCGGCCACTCCGTCGACATCGGCGATGATAACTACCAGGCGGTGACGCTGAAGGAAGTCCTGCGTGGCGTCATCGACGCGGTCCCCCACGTCACCAGCCGCCCGCCGCGCCATGTCGCGGCAGCGGCGGGCACCAAGGCCGACGGGTCGGCCAAGCTAACCCAGGCGGCGTACTGGCAGGCCCTCCAGGGCTACCTGCGGCCCGGCGACGTGCTGTTCACCGATAACGGCACGTCCTACGCTATCTTCGGGTTCCGCCTGCCGCCGGGCTGCACCGTCGTCGCGTCGGTCATCTGGGGCTCGATCGGCTATAGCGTTGGCGCCCTGCTCGGCACGCTGACCGCCGCACCGCAGCGCCGCCATCTGCTGTTCGTGGGCGATGGCTCGTTCCAGGAGACCGCACAGGAGCTGTCGACCATCCTGCGACATGGCCACAAGCCGGTCATCTTCCTGATCAATAACGGCGGATACACCATCGAACGCGGCTACATGGGGAAGAGCGAAACCTACAACGACATCGCCAACTGGGCCTACGCAGACCTGCCGAGGGTGTTCCGTCCAGACACCACCGCGCGGTCGTTCGTGGTCAAGACCGTCGCCGACCTGCACGACGCACTCAGCGCGCCGAACGACAGCCTGATCTTCATTGAATCGGTCATGGATCCCCACGACGCCCCCGCCGCGGTCATCCACAGCAGCAACAACGGAGCCGAGCTGGACTACGGGCCCCGCGGCCCGCAGCACCGCGCCAACGCGCAGCTCCAGCCAGCGTGACCCACGGGCGAGTTGCCGGCTCTGCCCGCGGCACGCCGGGCCGATTCTCGTGAATGCTGGCGGATGAGCAAGAGGCGCCAGCCAGCTAGTGCCGTTCATCACGCGACGGGCGTAAGGTCCGGTGACTGGCCGGCTTTCGGCCCTGTTGCGTCCGGGCCGGCGTGGCAAGGCTAGGGGTAGCGGCGCTGCCGGCAAGTGCTGGCGGCGCCGTCCGTTCTGGCGGGAGGCAGCTATGACGGCCGAGACCGGCGACCCGCTGATCGATGGCGGCCGGGCGAAGATAAGGGCGGCGGACGCGGACCGCGACCGGGTGGCGGGCATTCTCGGCGCGGCCTACACCGACGGCCGGCTGTCCAAGGACGAGTACGACGCGCGCCTTGAGGCCGCCCTGACGGCGCGCACCTATGCCGACCTGGACCGGGTGGTCACCGACCTGCCCGTGCAGCCCGCCGTACCGGATCCGGCCGCCGGGCCTGCAAGGACGGCATCCGGGTCAAGGACCAACGGGTACGCGATAGCCAGCCTTGCCTGCGGGCTCGGTCAGTTCGCGGTCGGGCCGCTTGCGACCATCCCGGCGATCGTGTTCGGCCACATGGCCATGAGCCGGATCAGGCGCACCGGCGAGCAGGGGGCCGGCCTGGCGATCGCGGGCCTGGTACTCGGCTGGGGAGCGGTGATCTTCGCCATCATCGTCGCCGTGATTGCCATCGTCGCCGGGATGCACGCCGCCATGCACGGGATGAGTGGCATGCAGATGCCGTGAGCCGCCGCTAGCGTCGGCGCGCGACGGCCCAGGCCGTCCCGGCGCACGCGGCCGCGGTCCAGGCGGCGACCACCGCATAGGACAGCGCGAGGTTCGAGACCAGCCCCTGCGTCACCGACGCCCGCAGCACCTGGCCCAGGTAGTAGATGGGCAGCACGCGGTGCACGTCGGCCAGCCACAGCGGCAGGCGGCTGATCGGGAACTCCACCGGGGAGAAGATCAGCACCACGAAGATCAGCGCGTTGACGATCGCGTTGGTCACCAGCGGCCTGTCGATGAGCTGCGCCATGGCGAACCCGACCGCGGTGGCCATCAGGGAAGAAAGCAGCAGCGCGGGCACCGCCATCGGCGACACGGTCAGCGTCAGGCCGTACCGCCAGGCGGCCAGGGCCAGGGTCACGATGATCCCGGGTACCGACAGCAGCGTGAACACGGTGAAGCTCGAGGCCACCGCGGCCGACCGCGGTGCGGGCAGCGACCAGATGAAGTCCCAGCTTCCGGCCTCCTGCCGTTCGCCGACCATCATGGTGACGCCGATCAGCCCGGCGGTCAGCACGGCCAGGGCCGGGGAGCCGCTCACGATGAACAGCGCCGCGCCCTTGGGCAGCTGCCCGATGTAGAACCCGTAGATGATCGCCATCCCGGCGCCGAACAGGACCTGCATGAGCGCGAACATCGGCAGCCAGTTCCGCTGCGCGGCGAGGTCGAACCTGAGCATCGCCGCGTAGCTGGCGGCCCAGTACCGCACGCCGCGCCGCACGTTCATCGTCCCCGCCTCCCGCTACCCTCGACGGCCCTGCGCCCACGCCACAACGAGCGCGGAGCCCACCGCCCACGCCGCCACCACCAGGTAGGCGCGGGGTACCCCGCTCGCCACCCCGCTCGTCAGTGCCGCACGGACGATGGTCGCCATCGAGCCGAACGGCAGCCACTGGTTCACCGCGGCGAGCCAGCCAGGCAGCTGCGCGGCGGGGAAGGCGACCGGGCTGAACCCGAACATGACGAAGATCAGCGTTGTGCTCAGCAACTCCGCGACCATCGGCACCGTGACGCCGTGCGCGATGGCCAGGCCGAGCAGCACCCCGGTCAGGCAGGTCAGCAACACGGCGGGGACGACAAGCGGCGTCACGGTCAGGTTCATGTGATAACGTGCCGCGCCGGTGACAAGGGTGAGGGCCACCGCGGGCATCGCGGTGACCAGCGCGACCGTATACCAGGCGACCGCGGCGGCGCTGCGCGGCACGGGCAGCGCCTGGAGGAACTCGTAGCTGCCGCGGACGCGCTGCTGCGCGACGAGCTGCGGCTCGAAGATGAGCCCGGCCGTGATGAGGTTCATTACCGGCGCCCCGGTGACCAGGAAGACGGCGGCGGTCTCCGGCACGGTGCCGAGCAGCAGCCCGATGCCAAGCGCGAAGCCGGCTCCCTGCAGCACGAGGACGGCGCTGAGTACCGGCAGGTGCAGGCGGAGGTCGGCGAAGTCCCAGGCGACCATTCGCCAGTATGCGCGCGGCCAGGCTGTCGCCATGCTCAGCCCCCGTCGCCGTCGAGGTCGCCGTCGCCCGGCCGCCGGCGAGTCAGGTCGATGTAGGCGTCCTCGAGCGAGGTGGCGCTCAGCGCGTACTCCTCCGCGGCGCCGTCCGCGATGACCTGCTCCGCCCACTTGATGCCGACCGCCGCGTCCCCCTCCGCGATCACGGTCATCAGGTTGTGGCCTACGAGGGTGGAGCGCAAGGCGAACGGCGGCAGCCCGGGCGCGTCACGCCCAGGCGCGATCATCAGCTGGAGCCTGAGGCGGCCGCGGTCGTGCGACTTCATCGCCGATGGCGTGCCCTCGGCGACGAGCCGGCCGCCGTCGATGACCGCAAGCCGGTCCACCGCCTTCTCCGCCTCGAGCACGTTGTGCGTGACGAGCAGCACGGCAGCGCCCTGGTCGCCGAGTCGGCGGACCTGGTTCCAGAGCAGCCTGCGGCGCAGCGGGTCCACGTCGTTGGTCGGCTCGTCCAGGATCACGAGCCGGCCCGGGCACACCGTCACCATGGCGAATCCGACGAGCCGCTTCACCCCGCCGGACAGGGCGATGCCGCGCTTGTCCCGCCACTCGCCGATGTCGAGCGCCTCGATGAGCTCTTCCGCGCGCCGCCGTACCGCTGCCCCGCCGCCGCCCCGCACCCGGCCGCACAGGACGATCGCCTCCCTGGCGCGGAACGAGTCGATGGGCACCTGCGCCTGCGGCAGGTAGGAGCAGAGCTGGCGGGCCGCCGCCGGGTCCGCCACCAGGTCGCAGGTACCAAGCGTGATCCGCCCCGACGTGGGCTTGAGCAGGCCGATGATCTGCTTGACCAGGGTGGTCTTGCCTGCGCCGTTCGGTCCGAGAAGCCCGTACACCTCGCCGGGCGCTACCCGCAGGGAGATCCCGTCGTTGGCCCTGATGCCGTTCGCATAGACCTTGGTGACGCCGTCCGCGCGGAACAGCCCGACCCCGTCGCCGTCCATGTTCCGAGTATGCGCACGGTACGGCCGGCCGCTGCAGAGACGAAGGCCACCGGGGACGCGGACCATCGTCTTGGCACCGCGGGCCGGTGACGCGCCACCGATCAGGTGCCCGTTACGCAGGCCGATAGCCGCCGTGCTGACGACTTTGGTCCCTTACCCAGGGGGCATCCAGCCTGATTGTCTCGGAGTATGCCGCAAGTACGAGACTTCCTCGATCGCTTCCGGCCAGCCGGCGCGCCAGGAGCGGCGGCGCTAGCGGGCGTGCCGGCCGATCGCATGCGCGAGCTCGTCGACGAGCTTTCTCCGGCACTTGCCGCGCTTGACGGCACCGACGCGGAGTGCGCCCGCATCGGCGCGCAGGCACGTGACGAGGCGCAGCGGATCACCGCTGCCGCCCGTGCGCAGGCCGCCGCGATCGTGGCGGACGCCGACCAGCGCGCAAGCGCGGCGCGAGAAGAGGCGGCGGAGCAGTCGCTCGCTGCCGCACGGGCAGCAGCGGCGCACGCGGTGGCCGACGCGGAGCAGCAGGCGGCGGCCGTTCGTGAACTGGCCGAACGGCGCATCCCTGTCCTCACCGGCTACGCCGTCGGCCTGATCAGGCAGTTGCGCGATCCGTCATGAGCGCGGGCTGGGTCGCTGGCAGCGTACGGGCACGGGCGCTTACCCGGTGCCGCCTCGGGCCGGACGCTGCCCGGCGGCTCGCGGCGACAGGTTCCCTCGACGCGGCGCTGCGCGAGCTTGCCGGCACCGGATACGGCAGGAGTGTTCATCCGGGCCTTACTGTCGCCGAGGCGCAGCACGAGGTGGTCGGCACGGTCTTGTGGAACTTGCGGGTACTTGCGGGGTGGCTGCCACGGGACGGGGTGGCGATGCTGCGGACACTGGCCGCATGGTTTGAGCTGGCTAACGTCGATGAGATGCTCGTTGCCGGTAACGGGCCCTCGTTCGAACTCGGTGCGCTCGAGACGGCGTGGTCGCAGCTGAGGGCCGCTGGGCCGTCCGCGCTGCGAACCGCGCTCGCCGCCTCGGCCTGGCAGGACCCGGGCGGTGACAGCGCCCGCGCGGTGCGGCTCGGCATGCGTGTCCGCTACACGGCGTGGCTGGCCGGCCTCGGCGAGCCCGCCAGGTCCTGGGCGGCGGGTGCGGCCGCCCTGCTGCTTGCCGGAGAGCAACTTGCCGTGGACCGCGTCACCGACCCGGGGACGCTCCGACCCGTCCTCGCGCTGCTCGGCGCCGCGGCCGCCCGTGCCGGGTCGCCGGCCGAACTGAGGGCTGGGCTGCCGTCACATGCCGGATGGGTGCTTGCCGGGGTGGGCGGGCACGCTGACCTGTGGCGGGCCGAGGCGACCTGGCGGTTGCGGGTGGAACAGGACGGCCTGCGGCTGCTGCGCACCTCCGGGCTTGAGCGGGACGCGGTGCTTGGCGCCGTGGCGGTGATGGCATGCGACGCGCTCCGGGTACGGGCGGCGCTTGAGGTCGCCGCCCGCGGCGGCGGCGCGGGCCAGCTGGAGGCCTACGATGAGCTGGCTTGACGCGGTCGCGCCGGCCCGGATGCGGCGGGTGGCCATCGTCGCCCCGGCCGCGGCGCTGCGCGACGTGCTGGTCCGGGTGGCGGACAGCGGTGCGGCGCAACTCGGCTTCGCGGACGGATCGCCCTGGCCGGACACAGGCGTGCGCGGCCCCGCGGCCGAGCCTGGCGAGGCGGCCCGGCGGCTGCAGCGAGCCGGCCAGCCCGTGCCCCGCCCCGCGCTGTGCGCAACGCGGCCCGACCCGGATGCGCTTGAGCGGGCCGGCCGCTACGACCTGCTGGCAGGCGAGGCACAGCTAGAGGCGTACGCCGTAATGGCGGCGCGGCGGTCGGGTGCCGCGGCGCTGGCCGGCTGGGTGCCGGCGAGCGAACTTGACTCACTGTCGGCTCGCCTCGCTCAGGTGGGCGGCGCTGTGGTGCCGCTGCCCGCACCGCCGGGAGCCGAGCCGCCATCGCTGATCACCGGCCGCCCGATGAGACGTTCGCTGTCGCCGCTGGTGCAAACCTATGGCACGGTACCGTACGCGGACCTTGACCCGACCTGGCTGGCCTGGGCCAGCTACGTGCTGATGTTCGGGATGATGTTCGGTGACGCGGGAGAAGGGCTTGTGCTGCTGCTCGCGGCGCTGGCGCTGCGGGCCGGCTGGCCGCGCCGGGCTCGCCGCTGGCAGCGGGCGTGGCCGTTCGCGGCGGGCGCGGGAGCGGCGGCCATCCTGTTCGGGCTGCTGTACGGCGAGTGCTTCGGTCCGACGGGGCTGGTGCCGGTGATCTGGCTGAATCCGCTCGACCACCCGATCGAGCTGCTTCAGGCCGCCGCGGCGGCCGGGGCAGTCCTGCTGGCCGGGGCCTACGCCCTTGGCGTGGTCAACCGCTTGCGTGAAGGGGGCTGGCGGGCTGCGCTCTACGCCCCCTCGGGCATCGCCGGATGTTTCCTGTTCGGCGGGGCCGGGCTGCTTGCGGCCGGGTACTACGTCCATCTGGCCGCGCTGACGTTGGCCGGCGGAGTGCTGGCAGGCGCCGGGCTCGCCCTGGCGTTCGGCGGATTCCTCGCGGAGTCCGGCGGCGGCGGGGCCGGGCGCATGCAGGCGTTCGTGGAGCTGTTCGACCTCGTTGTCCGGCTCGGCTCCAACGTGGTGTCGTTCACCAGGCTCGCGGCGTTCGGCCTCACCCATGCCGCGCTCGGCCTGCTCGTGTGGGAGGGAACACGGGCGCTGTGGCTGCGCGGCGGAGCTGCCGCGGCAGCGGGCGTCGCGGTGTTCGCGGTCGGCACCATGCTGGCGTTCGGCCTTGAGGCACTGATCGCGGCCATCCAGGCGCTGCGGCTTGAGTACTACGAGCTGTTCTCGCGGGTGTTCGTGAGCCAGGGGCGGCCCTTCTGCCCGTGGCACCTGCCCGTGGCCGTCGATAGCGAGGACGCCTGCGAGGCCTCGTGCGTCCCGGCTTCTCGTGCTGTTGAGGAGGGGATCTCATGACTGCTATCTGGGTAATCGCGCTGCCGTTCGCCGCCGTGGCGGGAGGGCTCGCGCGCCTCGTCGCGCGGCGCGGAAGGACCGGCCTGTATGTCCTGGCCGGTGTCGGCGCGCTGCTCTTGCTCGGCGCCGTCGTGCTGCTTATCGACGCGCTCACGGCGGGATCGGCGAGCGCCGCGACCGCGGCTGGTGCCGCGACCGCCGCGGGCGCGTCCAAGGTGGCAATCGGCGCGGCAGGGGCCAAGGCTGCGGTGGCGGCGACGAGCGCGACGGGATCGAGCACGGGTGCGCTGATCGGCGCGGGCATCGCGGTAGCGGGGTCGACGATCGGCGCGGGCATCGCCGTCGCCTACACCGGTGCCGCGGCGCTCGCGGCGATGAGCGAGCGCCCGGAGATATTCGGCAGGGCCATGGTCATCGTGGGCCTCGCCGAGGGCATCGCCATCTACGGGCTCATCATCGGCATCATCCTCATCGGGAAGGCGTGACAGCGGTGTCCAGGGCCGCGATCATCGGGGAGGCCGCGCTCGTCCAGGGCTACGGGCTGGCCGGCGCCCTGGTGCTACCCGCGGAGAGCGCGGGCGAGGCGCTCGCCGCGTGGCGGTCGCTGCCGGCGGACGTCGCCGTGGTGCTGCTGACCGCCGGCGCCGCCCGCTGGCTCGGTGACCAGCCGCGGCCGCCTGACGTCCTGCTTGTGGCGATGCCGTTATGGCCGTCACACAGGAAGCCGCGCTCGCCCCGGTGCGGGCGTACCTGCTCGGTGCCGCCCGCCGCGAGGCCGGCCGCATCGTGGCGGACGCGCGTGCCGAAGCAGCCGGGATCGTCGGGCAGGCGCGGCGGGACGGGGAAGCGGCGGTCGCGGCCGCCAGGTCGGAAGGGCGGGCCCGGGGGGCGTCGCTCGGCGCCGCGGAGCGGAACCGTGGCCGGTCACAGGCACAGTCGATCGTGCTCGCCGCGCGCCGCGCGGCAGAGGTCAGGCTGCGCGAGCAGGTCATGGCGGCGGTGGCCCGGCTGCCCGGCGAGGTCGGCTACGCCGGCCTGATGGCCCGCCTGTCCTGGCTGGCCGCGGATGCCGCAGGGCCTGGTGCGACGGTCACCCCGTCCCCGGCAGGCGGCGTAGTGGCCCGGTCCGGCCAGGTGGTCGTCGACTGCTCATTGCCACGGCTCGCTGACCAGGCCATCGACGCGCTCGGCGGGCGGGTGAGGGAACTGTGGACGCCGTGACCGCTCAGGGCCGGCCCGCCGGGCCGGCCGCCCAAGACGCCCGGATCGTCCGCGTGAACGGGCCCTTGGTGGAGATCCAGGGCCTGGCGGAGGCGGCCATGCACGACATCGTCGAGCTGGGCGCCGGCCGGCTGCCGAGCGAGGTGGTCGCCATCCGCGCCGACGTGGTCACGGTGCAGGCCTACGAGTACACGGGGGGTCTCGCGCCCGGTGCGCCCGCCCGCTCCTCGGGTGAGCCGCTGTCGGCGCGTCTCGGGCCGCACCTGCTCGGCGGTGTCTTCGACGGGCTGCTGCGGCCGCTGAGCGATGCGCCCGCATGGCTGGAGCCGGGGCGCGGCAGGGCCGCGGCCGTCCGTGACTTCTCGTTCACGCCGGCCGCGGAGAGCGGCGACGCCGTCGGCGACTGCTCGTGCCTTGGCTCGGTCGCGATGAGCGGCGGGGTCACCTACCGCGTGCTCGCACCGCGCGGCCTGACGGGGACGGCGGAGAAGGTGCGCGAGACCGGGCCGGCCGCCGGTGACGCGGTGATCGCCACCGTCTCGGGCACCGACGTGCGGCTCACCTCGGCGTGGCCGGTCCGGCAGCCGCGGCCCTACCGTGCCAGGCTTGACAGCGACGTTCCGCTGATTACCGGACAGCGCGTCGTTGACCTGCTGTTCCCGGTGGCGAAGGGCGGCAGCTGCGCCGTGCCCGGCGGGTTCGGCACCGGCAAGACCGTGCTACTTCAGCAGATCACCAAGTGGTGCGATGCGGACGTCATCGTCTACCTGGGCTGCGGCGAGCGCGGCAACGAGCTGGCCGACACGCTCAGTGAGCTGGGCTCGCTGAGCGACCCGCGCACCGGCGGCATGCTGATCGACCGGACGGTGGTGATCGCGAACACCTCCAACATGCCGATGATGGCGCGTGAGGCAAGCATCTACAGCGCGGCCACGGTCGCGGAATTCTTCCGGGACATGGGCCTGGACGTGGTCGTGGTCGCGGACTCCACGTCGCGATGGGCCGAGGCGCAGCGTGAGTTCGCGTCCCGCAACGGCGAGCTGCCCGCCGAGGAGGGGTACCCGGCCAGCCTCGCATCCGCCCTCGCCGCGTTCTACGAGCGCGCCGGCCGGGTCCGCACCATCGAGGGCAGGGAAGGGTCGGTGACGATCATCGGCGCGGTCTCGCCGGCGGGCGGGGACATGACCGAGCCGGTTACCACGTACACCCAGCGTTTCGTCCGCGGCCTGTGGTCACTCGACCGCGACCTCGCCTACGCGCGGCACTACCCCGCTGTCTCCTGGTCCGGCTCGTTCTCCAGGGACGCCGCCGCCATCGCCGCGTGGCATGCCCGGGCGGGTGATCCCGGGTGGGCCGGCCGCAGGGACCGGATGACCGAGCTGCTGGCAGAGACGGACCGGCTCGGCTCGCTCGCCGCGCTGATGGGCGTTGCCGCGCTGCCCCCCGTGGAACGCGCCACGATCCTGGCCGGGCGGCTGATCAGGGAGGGGATCCTGCAGCAAAGTGCGCTCTCCGCGGTCGACGCGTCGTGCGACGCGGCCAGGGGTGCCGCGCTTGCCGACGCGGTGCTCGCCGTGGCCGGACGGTGCATTGACCTGGCCGGCGCAGGAGTGCCGCCCGCCGTACTTGAAGAGCAGGACTTCTCGCCGGTGCTCCGGGCAAGGGAAGAGGCGGGTACCCCTGCCGCGGCCGCGGAGCGGCAGCGGGACATGCTGGCACGGCTGGACGACCAGCTTGGCGAGCGGAGGCAGCCATGACCGGATGGGCGCGCCGCGAGTACACCCGGGTCACCGAGCTGCGCGGCCCGCTGCTCGTCGTGCGGGGAGTGGCCGGAGTCGGCTGGGATGAGTTCGCGACGATCAGAACGGAGGCCGGGCAGCTGCGGCACGGTCTTGTCCTGGAGGTCGACCGTGACCTGGCGGTCGTCCAGGTGCTCGAGGGCACGTCCGGCATCCGGCCGGACGGCACCGGCGTCACGTTCAGCGGCAGCCCGCTCCGGATCCCGGTCGGCACCGACTGGCTGGGCCGGATCTGTGACGGGCGAGGCAACCCGGCCGACGGCGGGCCTGCGCTGGCCGGCGACGTCACCATGCCGGTGAACGGCTTCCCGCTCAACCCGGTGCTGCGCGAGCCGCCCGCGGAGCCGGTGCGCACCGGGATCTCGGTCATCGACGCGCTGACCACCCTGGTCCGCGGCCAGAAGCTGCCCATCTTCTCCGTGGCCGGCCTCCCCCACCTGGAACTGGCCGCGCAGATCGCCGCGCAGGCATCGGCGGGCGAAGGTGAGCCGTTCAGCGTCGTGTTCGCGGCCATGGGGCTCACCCACGCCGACGCCGCACTGGTCCGGTCGGCGCTCGAGGAACGGTCCGCGGCCGGCGAGCTGACCATGCTGGTGAACCTGGCCGACGCGCCGGTCATCGAGCGCATCCTGACGCCCCGGATAGCGCTCACCGTCGCCGAGCAGCTGGCGTTCACCGAGGGGCGGCACGTGCTTGTCGTAATGGCCGACATGACCAGTTACTGTGAGGCGCTGCGCGAGGTGTCCGCGGCGCGCGGCGAGATACCGGCACGCCGTGCCTACCCCGGCTACCTGTACAGCGACCTGGCGTCGCTGTACGAGCGCTGCGGGCGAATCCGCGGCCTGCCGGGCTCGGTCACGCTGATTCCGGTGCTCACCATGCCCGCCGGGGACATCACCCACCCGGTACCCGACCTCACCGGCTACATCACCGAGGGGCAGGTCGTCCTCTCCCCGGACATCGCCGCCCGCGGCATCTACCCTCCGGTCGACGTCCTGTCCTCGCTGTCCCGGCTGATGCGGCACGGCGCCGGCCCCGGCCACACCAGGGAGGACCACCTGGACGTCGCCGCGCAGACGCTCGCGGCGCTTGCCGAGGCGAAGCGGGCGCGAGAACTCGCCGAACTTGTCGGGACCGTCGCGCTCAGCGAACTCGACCGGCAGTACACGGCGCTCGAGAGCGCGTTCGAGTCCCGGCTGGTGAATCAGGGCCGTACAGAGAACCGGGCAGTTGAGGCGACGTTGGACCGAGTTTGGCAGGTGCTCGGCATGCTGCCACGCCGGGAGCTCACCATGCTGCCCGGCGAGCTGCTCGACGCCTACTACCGGCCCGCGGGGGGAGCAGAGCGGTGAGCGGCCGCGGCTTCTCCGTGCCTCCCGGGCGGGCCGGGCGGCTCTGGCTTGACCGGCGGCTTGCCGTGGCCCGGCGCGCCGCTGACCTACTCGACCGCAAGCTGCGCCTGCTGCAGGCGGAACTGGCCAGGCGCGAGGACACGGCCGCGCTGGCGGCCGCGGAGTGGGACCGCTGCCGGCCGGACGCCGAGCGATGGCTGCTGCGCGCCGCGCTGCTCGGCGGGCAGCGCGCGATCCGGCTTGGCAACGACGGCCGGTACGCGGACGTCGAGGTCAGCTACGTCACCACCATGGGAGTGCGGCACCCCGACGGCGCAAGCTGCGTCGTGCCTCAGCCCGCCGGCTGGGACGGCCCGGCGCTCGCCGCCGCGCGGCGGGCGCATCAGGACGCCCTGGCCGCGGCCGTCAGGCACGCGGCCGCGGCCGAGGCGCTCACGCTCATCAGGGCGGAGACGCTGTCCACCAGGTACCGGCTGCACGCGCTCAAGGACCGGTGGATTCCCGGCCTGGAGCAGGCGCTGGCCGAGGTAACGCTCGCCATCGAGGAACAGGAGCTCGCCGACGCGGCACGGCTGCGCCTGGCGGCCCCCGTCCGTACTAGAATTTAACTGATCAGCATCATCCAGGCTGAAGTGCGGGACTCCTTTACCTCCACGGGAACCGGGAGGTAACTCGCTACGTAATCTTTGTCCTGATCATGCCTGACGACCGTATCGTAGACAAACGACGACACTATGACGCCGAGACGGGCCGTGCTCCCGGTAAAGGCCTCCTTGAAGGCGGGCGCTTCCACAAGTCGCGCGGCGACTATGAGCGCCTCGCCGGAAACGCCCATAACATCGCTCACCACGGGGCCGACGTTGACGGAAAGACGAAGCTGGATCTGCGCTGGATTGCGGTGGCTGCTATTATGCTGATCGAGAGCATGAGGAATGACACGTAGCAGTTGAGTCATAGTTCTTGCCGTTGGAATGCCCGGCGGTACCACCAGTAGAATCCCGTCACCGCGGTCTTCTGACCGAATGCCAGGAAAGCCTTCCATGGCCGCTCGCATCATGCCGGACAGCGTTCTCCTGATGACCAGGCGGTCCTCGTCGGTACGCTTACGCGCGCCAAAGGCGACCACATCGGTAAGGATGACGGTACAGTTCTCGCCGTTCAGCGATGGCTGATTACCAGCAGGAACGCCGCTAGCCTGCCCGGCGGCCATTACGTCGGCTTCATCGAGGGAGGCAGTACAGAAGCCTGCTGGATCCTCTTGGTCTAGCCCGTATCCATCCGGCTCGTCGGTGCCGCGGGCATGACGCTGATCCTGCACGAACGCGAGGATTCTGGGATTGGTGCTTATGAAGGCAGCGAAATCCTTGGTTTGCACCACCAGAGCCCAGATCATTTCAAGTGCGATAACAGAAGCCGAGCGAATGCTGACCTGCAGTGCGGCGCGTTCGCCGATGAGCTGGCCCCGGCTGCGCTCGGCTATGACGCGTTCCCTGCCGCTTTCACCGACGCGGATGCTGGCCCTGCCGCCCAGGATCACGAGAACGTAGTCGGCAGCCTCGCCTTGCTCCATGATGGTGGCACCCTTCGCGAACGTCCGCACCGAGGCCACTGACCTGAGCATTTCTCGCTCGGTCGGGTCAAGTACGTCCCAAAAGGGCGCGGCGGACGGCCCAGCCTCAGCCTCGGCGGCATGGCTAGAAGCGGCCTGCGGTGCGGGGATGGAGGCCTTGGGCATGTCCGTGAGAGCCAGCGCTCGGGTGGTGACCGGCGGGTGCCAGAACGAGTTCTGCATCCTGGCCGCCAGCTGCGCGATGGCCCTGCGGGCGACCGGGGAGGTGGTCGGCTCGAACCGTAGCTCACGCCAGTCTGCGTACTGCCGCGAAGCGAGGGCGGCGGCCAGCGGGTCCGCGTAGCGGTGGCCGGGGTCGTCGATGTGCGGGGTGCTGATGTAGTAGACGGGCAGGATGAGGTCATCCCGGCCGAGCTGACGTTCCCGGTCAAGGAACTGCTCCGCCTCGGCCCGGCAGTGCGAGCTGCGGAAGAAACCCGGGGTAATGATGACAAGCAGCAGCGTGACTGAATCCAGGGTCTGGACGATGCGCTGCTGCCAGTTCTCCCCCCAGGCGATATCGGTCCGATCCTGGAAGATCGTGAATTCCTCGCCGGTTTGCACCCGGATCTCGTCGGCCAGCCGCTTACGAAACTCGGTGAGCTGCCCGCTGTCGTGCTGGTCATCGAAGCGGGCGTAACTCATGAAGGCGGCCGGATGACCTGCCATCGCGTCACCTCCCGCCCTTCCGTAGGCGGCCGGCCTCCCGCCGGGCAGCTGCCACATGGCGCCGGCCGGAGACCTTGCGCGGATTCCCTCTGGCTGAAATATAGCCGTTCGAAGGGCTTACCCCTTACCCGCGAGCTCGTAGGCGAACTGCAGGGCGTTGAGCGTGCCGACGCCGGTGACCAGGTCGTAGCCCTGGCCGGCCGGATATCCCGTTACCGTCACTGCCGACTTGCTGCCCTTCGGGTAGAAGGCGACGGTGTTGTTGCCCGATGTCACGTCCACGATCCCGGCGGCGTGCTGCGCGTACAGCTTGTAGATGGTGGCGTTGATGACGCCAAGCGCGCGGCCTGCGACCTGGTCGGCGATCGCCACGACGGCGGCGAACTCCGGGGTCGCCTCGCTGGTGCCGCAGGCTAGCGACCAGCCCTTGGTGGTGTAGCTGCTGTAGACATCCACCGCGCCGTTGCATGCCGCGCTCATCGAGATGTCAGGCACGCCGCGGTCGGCGCCGGTGACGGCCTTAACGCCGCTCTGGTACGACGGCCGCGCGAAGAACTCCGACGCGCCGCCTCCGCTGGCGAACGGCGACGGGTGTGTCGAGCCGGTCCACACCTTGGTGAACGTCTGGTTATAGGTGTCGTTCCATGCCACCGACGTGTAGCCGCCGCCGTTCTGCTCAAGCTGCGTGCCGCCGACGGCGGTGACCAGCGGATCGGTGGCCGGCCATGCCGAGACACGGTGGGCGTAGTAGGTCACGCCGTCGTACTCGAAGTTGGTCGCCCCGGCGTCGCCGGTGCCGGCCAGGACCGTCACGCCGTGGCTCTCGGCGTCGGTATAGGCGGCGCGCAACGGAGCGAGCTGCGCGTAGCTCGCGAACGTCTCCTCGGTCGCGGCGAACGACTGGCTGATCACCCCGACCTTGTAGTGCGAGAGGGCGTACTCCTCGGCCGCGACGATCTGCGGGAAGCCGGCCACCCCTTCGGTCTCGGAGGCGGGGGTCTCGACGAGCAGGATGTTCGCACCGGGCGCGAGTGCGTGCGCGTACTCCACGTCGAGCGTGGTCTCCCCGGCCCAGCCCACCATCTGGCTGTTCTTAGGGTTGAACTTGGGTATCGCGCCGACCGGGGCGATGACCGTGAACTTCGGCGGCGCCGGGTAGCCGAACTGCTCGTCGAAGGCGGCCAGGTCGGCCTTGATGGTCGGCGAGCCGAACGCGTCGACGATCATGATCGTCTCGCCCTTGCCCGTCGCACCCCTCGCGTACAGCGCTGGCAGGTTGTATGCGTCCTGGACCTGGTCGGGGGTGTAGCAGGCCAGGTCGTTGGCAGCCTCGCAGTCCGCGGTCGTGGGCGGTGCCGCCGTCGGCGCGTAGCGGAGCGTGATCGCGTCCGGGTAGACCGCGACCTGGGGCGCGGATGCCGTCACGGCGGGGGAGTACGAGGACGGCGAAGCGGTGCCGAGGGCTGCGCCGCCCGTGGCCGATAGCGTTGCCGTGGCTGCGACGGTGGCCGCCGCTAGCGCGGGGAGTAGGGCGGTGCGCACCGTCCAGGCCTGATGCATGGGGGCACCATAGCCAGCAAGACCCGCGCCTTGCGGCGAAAGGCTGCGACCGTGCATTACCTGTGACCTCGGCGCGCCTCTCGCTGCCCGGAATCTCCCGGAGTCACTGCCCGGCGCCTTCCGCCGCGATGGTGGCCGATACCTGGAGGGCGGCATGCTTGAGCGCGGGCACGATACGCGCCGCGGCGTCGCCGGTCATCCGGGCCTGCGGGCCTGAGGTGGAGATGGCCAGGGACGCGGGCGCGTCAGGCACGGCCACCGCGAAGCAGCGCACCCCGACTTCCTGCTCGCCCTCGTCGATGGCGTAGCCCTGCTCGCGGATCACCGCGAGGTGCGCGATCAGCAGGTCGGGGTCGGTGACGGTGGCGGGGGTGTAGGCCGGCAGGCCGTCCCGGCCGAGCAGCGCGCGCGCACGCTCTGGCGGTAGCTGCGCGAGCAGGGCCTTGCCCACCGCCGTGCAGTGCGGACGGACCCGGCGTCCCGGCTCGGTGAACATCCGCATCGAGTGCGGGCTCGGCACCTGGGCGAGGTAGACCACCTCGTCACCCTCGAGCATGGCCAGGTTCGCGGTCTCACCGGTCTCCCTGACCAGCTGCGCGAGGAACGGCCGCAGCCAGCTGCCGAGCATCCGGCTTGAGGTCTCGCCGAGCCGGATCAGCCGGGAGCCGAGCGCGTAGCGCCGGGACGCCTCCTGGCGGACGTAGCCCCGGTTGACTAGCGTCCGCATCAGCCGGTGGACGGTGGGCAGCGGAAGCCCGGAGGCGGCCGCGAGCTCGGAAAGCCCAAGCGCCCCCCCGGCGTCTGCCAGCATCTCGAGCAGGTCGAAGGCCCGCTCGATGGACTGCACGCCGCCCTTCCTGGTTGACTCGATCACGCTTCCAACATACAGAATTTGTAATTCGCATATCAAAAGCCGGCAGGCAGGTGACGAGCGCCGCGAACCTGGAGAAGACGAAATCATGACCAGTGACAAGACGCGGTGGGTGGACCTGGCCTCCCGGTCGCTCGGGGCGGGCGTGGTCTGTGCCGACGACGAGCTGTTCGCCGACAGGGAGAACCTCATCAAGGCCGCGGACCCGGTGTTCCGGCCGCACACGTTCGGCAACAAGGGCCAGATCATGGACGGCTGGGAGACTCGCAGGCGCCGCGAACCAGGCAGCGACAGCGCGGTCGTGCGGCTCGGCTGCCCCGGCGTCGTGCGCCGCGTCGTGGTCGACACCTCCCACTTCACCGGCAACTACCCGCCCGAGGTCGCCGTCGAGGCGTGCGGCGCCGAGGGGTACCCGGCGCCGTCCGAACTCGCCGCGGCGGACTGGAGCACCCTGGTGCCGCGCAGCGCGGTGGTCGGCAATGCCCGCAACGCGTTCGGCGTCGCCGTCGAGGAGCGCTTCACCCACGTCCGGCTTACCATGTTCCCCGACGGCGGGGTGGCCCGGCTGCGGGTCCACGGGGAGCCGGTGCCCGACCCGCGGCTGCTGCCCGCGACGATCGACCTGGCCGCCCTGGAGAACGGCGCCGTCGTCACCGGCTGCAGCAACATGTTCTACTCCGCGCCCGCCAACCTGCTCATGCCGGGCCCGGCCCGGGTGATGGGCGACGGCTGGGAGACCTCGCGGCGCCGTGACGACGGCAACGACTGGGTGGCGGTCAGGCTGGCGTGCGCCGGCTCGGTCGAAGTCGTCGAGCTGGACACCTCTCACTTCGTGGGCAACGCACCGGGCTGGGCGGCCCTCGGCTACGACGGCGGTGACCTGATCGCGCGAACGAGGCTGCAGCCAGACACCCGCCACCGCTTCGCCGTCGGCGGCGGCCCGGTGGCCGGGCAGGTGCGCCTCGACGTCTACCCGGACGGCGGCATGGCCCGGCTGCGGGTGCTCGGGACACCGACTGGGGCGGCACGCGAGGCGCTGGCCGACCGGTTCCTCCGCCTGCTGCCCGAATCGCAGCTTGCCGGGGTGCTGCGGGCGGCGGGGCTGCCGGCGGACGAGGCGGGCCGGCGCGCGGCAGCGCGAACCGGGGTGGCGGGCCTGCCGACGTCCGGGCATGCGCAGTTCCGCCTCGTTCGGGCAAATTCATAAGGCGAAAAGCTTCTGTATCACGAGAGATCGCGGAGTCATCATGGCCATCACCTTCGGCGACAACCAGTACGGCAAGGCGGAGGTCCGCCTGGTGCACGTCACCCGCGCCGGCGGGTGGCACCAGGTCAAGGACCTGAACGTGTCGAGCGCGCTGCGCGGCGACTTCGCCGACGCTCACCTGCTCGGCGACAATTCCAAGGTCGTCGCCACCGACACGCAGAAGAACACCGTCTACGCCTTCGCGCAGCAGTACGGTGTTGGCGAGATCGAGGCGTTCGCGCTGCGCCTCGGCAGGCACTTCGTGGACGACTTCGCGTGGGTGACCGGCGCGAAGATCAGCATCCAGGAGTACGGCTGGGACCGGATCGCGACCGGCGGCGCCGAGCACGGGCATGCCTTCACGCGGGCCGGGGGCGGCACAAGGACCACGGACGTCACCATCGACGGTGAGCGGGCCTGGGTGGTTTCCGGCCTGACCGACCTGGTGGTGCTCAAGTCGACCGGGTCGGAGTTCTGGGGCTTCCCGCGCGACAGGTACACCGCGCTTGCGGAGACCAGGGACCGCATCCTGGCGACCGCGGTCACCGCGCGCTGGCGGTACGCGGGCACCGACGTGGACTGGGCCAAGAGCTACGCCGACGTGCGGCGCATCCTGATCGA
>Ga0335078_10003658_pt1 | contig 22881 bp, 18 predicted proteins | sample Lox_Sample_32_FD_206711 | JGI IMG/M metagenome (GOLD analysis project Ga0335078, IMG submission 206711) | Soil microbial communities from Loxahatchee National Wildlife Refuge, Florida, United States - Lox_Sample_3.2 | ecosystem: Environmental > Terrestrial > Soil > Wetlands | place: USA... | reverse complement strand
ATATAAAATGAATAGAGCCATTAAGGTACTGGCTGCAATATCGAACGAGTGCCGGCTCATCTAAGAAACTGCAATCATGCAATCCGCCAGTGCTGATGCAGGTCTTGTCGATGTCGTCCAATATTCGTTTCAGCCAGCTTGCATCTACTTCGGCGAGCAACGGTAGTCACGATTGCCGACAAGAGGTGGGCAGAGATTGCGTGAGTGCTTTGTTTGCGTCACGGTGCGCTTGAAGTCCGGCGCGGCTGTGTGAACAAGAAGCGTGCACCGCGGCCTTGCACGGCTAGAAGCACTCGTTCAGAATGGCCGGGAAGTTGCCAGGTACAGGAAATCTTAATGCAGTCACAACGGACCTCGTGGCCGGCGAGTATTTGGATCACGAGTCCGCCAGTGCCTGAATTTGGCGAAAGAATCATTTCGAAAATGACGGCACTGGAATTCACCACGCCCCCGAAATCCCGCGCATGGCTGTTCCTGCTGTTGCGCTGGGCGGCCGCGCTACTCATCGTTGCTCTGCTGATCCATTTCCTCCCGATGGCGCCGCTTCGCGAGGCGCTTTCGCATATTCCTCTCCCGCGGTTTGCTGTTTTGCTCGTGATTTATTCGCTTGCTCTCACCGTCGGCATCCTTAAATGGCATCTGGTGGTGAATTCCGCGGATGCGCGTCTGCCCTTCGCGGTCAGCGCGCAATGCTACGCCGGAGGAATCTTTGGTGCCCTTTTTCTGCCGTCGATTGTGGGCGGCGATGTGGTGCGCCTGACTGTCGGTATCTCTCACAGCCGCCGGCCAACTTCTGTGGTCACCGGGAACCTGACGGACCGCATCGTTGATATGGGTGCGCAACTTGCTTTGGCTTTTTCCGGAATGAGTTTGCTCGCCGGTTCTGCGCCCAGTTTGATCCTGCCTTCGGCGCGCCGTCTGCTCCTGATCATCGCCATCGCAGGAGTATTGCTGCTCCTTTCGCTGGCGGCGCTGCGGCCGCTTCTGCGCGGACGAGCCATTCGGCTTCGCCGGCGATTGGTTCAGGTGCGCCGTGCCATCCGCGAAGTCGCAAGGCATCCGGGGCGTCTTCTGCTCTCCTGGTTGCTCGGAATCTGCGTCCAGGGCACTTTTCTCTCCATCACCATGCTTCTCGGCATCGCTTGCGGGTTGCATCTGCCTTTGCGTGTGTGGCTCTTTGCGTGGCCCCTTTCCAAAATGGCGGCGGTTCTCCCGATTACGCAAGGCGGCATCGGCGTTCGCGAGGCAGCGATGGTCGCGCTCCTGGTGCCCTTTGGTGCGCCGGCCGCTCAGGTTCTCGCGACGGGCATCGCTTCGGAAGGCATCGTCATCGCCGGCGGCTTGCTCGCGGGCCTCAGCGCGTTCTTGTTGCGCCGACAAGGTGCTCGCAGGCATCGCCAGGCCGAACCGCTCGCCAGCGCCTCACAACAAACCTAAACGAACGCAAATAGATGCAGCGCAAACTCCTCCCCATGAATACACGCGCCGAAGGAGGCTCGCGCATTCCTTAATTTTCAAGCTTCAGAATTAGTGAAGGAATTCCAGGCCGGTCAGCCTGACTTACGCGCTGATGGTATAGCCGAAGGCTCGAATCGTCTCGACCGCTTCGCCGCGGCTCTCCGCATCCACCTGCTTCAAAATGCGATGAATGTGATTGCGCACTGTGAACTCAGAGAGATTTAAGTGCGACGCAATCTCCTTGTTCGTCAGCCCTTTGGCCACCAAGTTCATCAATTGCTGTTGGCGAACTGTGAGATCGGGCTTTGTGCTTGCATTTTGTCCAGAGGCGTCCCTCGCCATCTGGGCAACGAATCGGAATAGCGTCGAGCACAATTGCGGCGGGCACACTGCCTCTCCGCGAAAAACTGATCGCACCGCCGTGACCACATCCGAGGCAGACGCGTCTTGCAATAAGTACCCGCTGGCCCCGGCGCGCACCGCCGCCATGAACTGCTCCTCGTCTGCTTCCATGCCGATGAGGATCACTTTTGCGCCGGCGGCCCACTCGCCATTCACAGCTCCACATCCGCTCAGTCGGCCCAAAACAAAATAGTCGCCCAGCAGGACGTCACATCCATTTTGCAGGACGCTCAGGGATACTTCGTCCGCAGGCGACAGCCCGCCAGTGACCACCAAGTCCGGCCGCTTGCGGAAAAGTCGAACCAGCGATTCGCGCAAAAGACGGTTTTGAATCAACAGAAAGGTGCGGATGCAGGAATTGCGAGGACAGTCGTTCATTCCAAGTCCGATCACGACAACCGACTTTTTTGTATTGTACGTGTACTAGCGACCCAACCCGCGTCGCCAAAATCCACTGGCCAAAGGTAAACTGTAACTCTGATATATGTCAACAAGAACCCATTAAAATACCTTTAATCACCCACAGAAAAAATATTGATTCTTCTCAGTATGTAAATTTTACCGTATCCTCTCTTCCTGCCCCCACCCGCCTCAGTACCTAGCACTTTGTGGGTCCGCATGGGTTAGACCTTGGTAGGCGTACCGATGTTCCTTGGTATGGACGTTTGATGCTAGGGGTGCTTCCTCTAGATGCTTTTTGGTCCTTACCCGAACCCCTCTGCCACCCTACACTCCTCGGTCACGGAGTTTGCCATGGAAAAATCCATTCGTGTGCTCGTTGCCAATCGCCCCCGCCTGATGCGTGACAGCCTGCTCACGACCTTTGCCGACCAACCAGACATCGAAATCGTCGGCGAGGTGGCCGACGAAGCAGAAATCTCCGAAACGGTTACGAAGACGTTGCCGGATGTGGTGGTCATTGCCCTGGAGCATCCCGGCCGCCGCCCGCACATCTGCGACGTCTTGCTTCGCGAGCACCCCGGTGTCCAGGTCATCGCCGTTGCCCAGGAAACTAATTATATCGTCTGCTACTGGGCTTCCCTCGAAATTCACTCCAACAGCATCGAAGCATCCGAAGAAGCCATGCTCACTGCGATGCGAAAGAAATTGGTCGCCAATGAAAGAAACTGAACACTTTGCAGCGAGAATTGCGGGAAAGTTTATGTCGCATTTAGAACAACGTCCACGAAATTCTCTTCTTTTAGCCGTGATGCTCGTTTTTTGCACCCCGGTTTTTGCTCGACAGCAGGAAGATAGGCAGCAGCGCCCTGTGGATCAGCGGCAGAGCGAGTACGGCATTCCTCCCGTTCCCACCTTTGCAAAAGAAAACCTCGACAAAGTGGCCGCCTCCGCCGCCCAGCTTCGCGAGGTTCTCGTCAAAGACGTCGGGCTCATGGTGGAACTGAAACGTTGGGTCGCCAAAGAAGCTACCGATAACGACCAGATCGTCGAAGATTCCGCCCTCACCGATGACGCGATTTTTGACCGCCTCGAGCACGATCTCACCTTCCGCTCTGTCGCCACTCGTTTGGCCCAGCGGTACGGATACCTGCTTCCCATCGTTAATCCGGACTCGGAGGCTGGTAGAGCGCGCGCCCTCGCATACGAGCAGCAAGACCTCATTCTCAAAGAGCGTGCGCGGCGGTTAGTGCAGACCGAAGCGCAAGAAGATTCGGAGGCTCTTAAGCCTTTCGGGACGGCCAACGGCGAGCAGGGACTGCAACGCGCCGACTGTGATTCGCAAGACCCGCGGACCTGCGCGCAAGGTTCGTCGACTCGCGGCCCTCGTGGCGTGTCCCGCCAGGAAGGGACTCCTGACAGCGAACCCAACCTTCCCGGTGCTCCTGCGCTTCCTAACGCAGCGCCTGTCCTTCGAGCGGGACTCAACCAGTCGCCAGAGTCCTCCGACGCGCAGGCGTATTCCGGCGGTGCCAGCGACGTGACTCTTACGATGGCTTCCAATCCGGCGCGGCGCCCGCAGGATGCTTTGTCTGGCGCGACCCCGCCCGGCGCTATGGATGGCGTAGTGAACGCGCCACGTTCGAATGACCTGGATAACTCTCCCTCATCCAATGCCGGCAATCGCGGCGACACCGTCATGCCCGGTGCCCGCGAAAGCGGCCGCAGCGGTCGCGCGGCGTCCAGTCGCGAAACCTCCGCAGAACGGGACATGGATCTTGCGCCGGTCACCATGGTCCGCAAGCGCAATCCCTACGCGGACATTCCTTCGCTCTACGATATGTACGTGCAAGCGGCCTCGCGCGATCGTGAACCGCAACGCTTCGGCTTGGACATCCTCCGCAACGGCACCCGCGATACCAACGCCATTCCCATGGACATCCCGGTCGGGCCGGACTACGTCGTCGGACCCGGCGACGGCCTGTCCATCAACCTCTGGGGTGGTGTCTCGCAGCGCTTCGTGCGCATCGTCGATCGCGAAGGACGCATCACGCTTCCCGAAGCGGGGCCGCTGCTCGTGAGTGGTCATACCCTCGGCGACACCCAGCAAGCCGTCCAACAAGCGCTACGCACGCAGTTTCGTGACACTTCCGCCGACGTCTCGCTCTCCCGGCTGCGCACCATTCGCATTTACGTGGTTGGTGAAGTCGCCGAGCCAGGCGCTTACGACATCAGCTCTTTATCCACCCCGCTGAACGCCCTCATTGCCGCTGGTGGCATCACGCCTCGCGGCTCCTTGCGCAAGCTCCAGCATTTTCGCGGCAAACAAATGATCGAGGAAGTGGACGCCTACGATCTGCTCCTCCACGGCGTCGGCTCGGACCTGCAACACCTCGAAAACGGCGACTCGCTTCTCGTTCCTTCGGTCGGCGCGCAAGTGACTGTCACCGGCATGGTTCGCCGCCCCGCCATCTACGAACTGCGCAGCGAGTCCTCCTTGGCCGATGCTCTGGACTTGGCCGGCGGCATCTTGCCCGCCGCTGCGCTGCAGCACATCGAAGTGCAGCGCCTCGAAGCGCACGAAAAGCGCACCATGTTGAACGTCAACGTGTCGCCCGGCAGTGACTCCGACGCCATCACAAAACAGTTGGGCGCCTTCAAGATTCAGGATGGCGACCAGATTCACGTTTTTCCCATCGCGCCCTATAACGAAAGCGCGATCTATCTCCAAGGGCATGTCCTCCGGCCCGGCCGCTACTCCTATCACGAGGGCATGAAACTCACGGATGTCATCAGCTCGTATGCCGATCTCCTGCCCGAGCCCGCCGGCCGCTATGCCGAAATCGTCCGCCTCAATGCGCCCGACTTTCATCCGAGTGTCGAGAGTTTTGATCTCACTGCCGCCCTGAAGGACCCTGCGGCGGCTCCGAAGCTTCAACCCCTCGATACCGTCCGTATTTTCAGCCGTTTCGATTTCGAGCAGCCACCCTCGGTTTGGGTCGGCGGCGAGGTGCGCGCGCCCGGAAGCTACCGCACTTCCGGCCAATCGCACCTGCGCGACGCGATTTACTTGGCCGGCGGCGTTCTCCCGGATGCCTCGCTCGATTCCGCACAACTCTTTCGCACCGAAGCGGACGGCAGCATGAAGATTCTCAGCGTCAATCTGGGCCGTGCTCTGGCTGGCAATCCGCTGGACAACCTGATTCTCCAACCACGCGACCGCCTGCTTGTCCATCGCAATTCCGCCCGCGTCGACCCTCCGACCGTCTATGTAAAAGGAGAAGTGGCCAAGCCCGGCCGCTATCCCCTCACCGCCAACATGCACGTCGAAGATTTGATTCGCGTTGCCGGCGGACTGAAACGCAGCGCCGACTCCGAAGTTGCTGACCTCACTAGCCATGCGGATGGCGATGCTTCGCATCCCATCACGAAAAGCGTGGACGTCAAGCTCGCCGCCGCCCTGTCCGGAGACGCCAACGAAGACATCCCCTTGCGCGATGGCGACGTGCTCACCATCCGCCAAAGTCCCGGATGGAACGACATTGGCGCCATGGTCACCCTGAAAGGTGAAGTGCAGCATCCCGGCACTTACGGCATCCGCCCGGGAGAGCGCCTCAGCTCTGTTCTGCTCCGCGCCGGCGGTTTCAGTTCGCAAGCTTACCCGTACGGCGCCGTTCTAATGCGGCGTGAAGTGCGCGACCTCGAAATGACAACACATCTCGAACTCGTCCAGCGTATGAAGGCCGAGCAGGCGGCGCTCAGGGCGCTACCCGAAACCGAGACCGATCAGAAGAACGCCAAGTTGACGGCCATCGCGCAGAGCGAAACGGCACTCACCCAACTCGAGGCAACCCCGCCCATTGGCCGCGTTGTCATTCACGTCAAATCCGACATCAAGGCCTGGCGAAACACGGACGCCGACGTCCCCTTTCGTGACGGCGACGTCCTGATCATCCCCAAAGAGGCGGACTACATCACGGTCACAGGTCAGGTGTTCAACGCGACGGCCATCAGCTACCGCAAGGGTCAAAGCGCCAAATGGTACTTGGGGCAGGCCGGCGGTTTGACGCCGCTCGCGGACAAGAAAGGCGTCTTCGTCATTCGCGCGGATGGCTCGGTAGTTGCCGCGAAAAACGGCAACAGCGGCTGGTTCTCCGGGGATCCGCTCAGTGCGGTATTAAGACCGGGTGATTCGATCATCGTTCCGGAAAAGGCGCCGAAGATTGGCGGCAGAAATTGGCAGGTGCTCATGCAATCGGTACAGGTGGCTGCGTCCGTGGCTCTGGCCGTGGCCTATATCCACCCGTGACGAGGAACTTGCTCGATGCGCCTGGGGACCGCAGTTAGAGGTTGGGGTTTGACTTTGGGTATGATGATGGGGGCCGTTACGTGCTGTCACGCAACTCCGCGGCAGTCTGCGCAGCAAAACAGTTCTGCCGCTGGTTCGCAATCTCAAAAGAAGGAGAACAAAACCAAATCCCCGGACCCCAGCGCCGATTCTCCGGATTCCGATCCCAATGGCACTTCGCATTCCGGAATTAAGGGACTAGCAGAGGATTTCTTGACCGATCAGAAGCAGATCTGGACCAGCCCGGCAAAAGTCCGGTTCTCGGACGCGCAGTGGCTTGTTCCTCTTGGCGGCATTGCTGCCGGCTTCTTCGCTACCGACGCTACCTTCAGCCGGCATCTCTCTCACGCTCCCAGCACCATCAGCCACTACAACACCGCTTCGAACGCCGGGATTGGCGCGCTCATCGGCGGCGCCGGTGGCCTGTGGCTCCTCGGCCATGTGAAGCACAACTCCCATTGGACGGAAACGGGATTTCTCGCTGGCGAAGCAGCGGTGAGCAGTCTTGTTGCCGTCGAGAGCCTCAAATACTCGCTAGGCCGTGAACGCCCCTTCCAGGACAACGGCAACGGCTCTTTTTTCCAGGGCGGCACTTCCTTTCCTTCCGAACACGCCGCGGCGGCTTGGTCGGTCGCCGGCGTCATCGCCCACGAATATCCCGGGCCGCTTAGCAAAATCGCGGCGTACGGTTTAGCCGCGTTCATTGATTTTTCGCGCGTTCGCGCCCGCCAGCATTTTCCTTCGGACGTTTTTGTGGGCAGTGTCATCGGCAATCTCGTCGCCCAGGATGTGTATAGCCGCCGCCACGATCCCGAACTCGGCGGCGAAGCCTGGCGCTCGCTCAGTTCCGTCGTGCGCGATCTCAAGAGCGCTCCTCCAAGCACTCCGGCTTCTCCGTTTGTTCCTCTCGATAGCTGGATTTATCCCGCCATCCAACGCCTCGCCGCTGAAGGCTTCATCGACTCGATGTTCCTCGGCTCGCGTCCCTGGACGCGCGTCGAGTGCGCCCGCCTCGTCCAGGAGGCCGGCGACCGTCTTGAGGGTGCCGATCCAGCCACTTCCGAGGAGCGGCTCTACGAAACGCTTTACGCGGAATTGCACTCCGATCTGGAGGCTATCCAGAACGGCGGTGAGAACGCTGCCAAGTTGGAATCGCTCTACACTACTTCGACTCAAATCGTTGGCCAGCCGCTCAACGACAGCTATCACTTCGGCCAAACCATCATCAATAATTTCGGCCGTCCCTATCAGCAAGGCTTTAACAGCGACGACGGCTTCTCGGCTTGGGCTGCGGACGGCCGCTATGCCATTTACGTGCGCGGCGAATATCAGCATGCTCCCGCCGCTCCGGGCTTCTCTCAACCCATCCAGAATCTGATTGCATCGATTGACAACAATCCCGTTACAACTGCTGCTCTCATTCCGGTCACGAACCAGTTTCGGCTCCTCGATACGTACGTCTCGACCGCTCTTGGCGGTTGGAATCTGTCCTTCGGAAAACAGAGCCTCTGGTGGGGACAGGGTGAGGGCGGAGCCGTCCTCGTGAGTGACAACGCTGAACCTATCTATATGTTCCGCATCACGCGGACTGTTCCTTTTTCTCTCCCTTGGATTTTGCACTATCTCGGTCCTATGAAGATCGACGCTTTCATGGGGCAGTTGGCGGGCAACAGTTTCCCGCCTCGCCCAGTTCTCCACGGCGAAAAAATTAGTTTGAAGCCGACCAAGAACCTCGAACTTACGTTTAGTCGCATGGCGGAAATGGGTGGAGGTGCCATCGCCGGTATTCCGCAAGTTCCCATCACCACAAAGTTTTGCGCCTTCGGTACGCCGCGCCAATTGACTGCGTCAGCGTTCCTCCACAGCTATTTCAGTTTTCACGAATCGGATCTTTATGCATGCAATGAAAATCCCGGCAAACGCACCGCGGGTTTCGAGTTTTCCTATCGTGTTCCGTTCCTGCGCAACTGGTTGCTGCTCTACGCTGACTCGGCATCGCCCGATGATGTTTCGCCGATCAGCGCCCCTCGCAGAGCTGCGATGCAGCCGGGCATTTACCTGTCGCACTTCCCTGCCTTGCCGAAACTCGATCTTCACATCGAAGGCGTAGCTACGAACACGCCTTCCTCCAGCGTTGGGGGGCAATTCGTCTATTACGACAGCTACTATCACGACCTGAGCACCAACGACAAGAACATTATCGGAAGCTGGATTGGAAGAGAGGGGCAGGGAATTGAGGGCTGGAGTACGTATTGGTTCAGCTCACGCAACAATATCCAAGTCGGCGACCGTCATGCCAAGGTGGCCTCGGACTTCATTCGCGGCGGAGAAACTGTAAACGACATTTTCGCCAGCGCAAATTGGTGGGTACGCAATGACCTGCAAGTTTCCGCGTCCGTTCAATACGAAAAGTGGCTCGCGCCTATTCTTGCTCCAACCGCGCAGACGAACTGGACGTCAACGATTGGAGTAAGCTATCAGCCAAAAGGTTTAACCTTGCCATTCCGCTCCAGCCACAAAACCCAGGACCAGGGGACCGACAGAGCGGAGAAGGATGCCGAGCCATGAGCGGCACTGGTGTCAAACCAACCCCAACAATTGCCGGCCCGGAGCTTATCGATCCCGGTCTTAACGGTCAGGATAATTTTGAGCAGCAGGAATCCGCCAATGGAGCAGAGCGACAAGCACAAGTTCTGCGTCTGCTATGGGATCGTCGACCATTGCTACTTCGGGTCGCTGCGCTCGGATTGGTCGCCTCTACGCTAGTTGCATTCTTGATTCCGAAATCCTACACCTCCACGGCGCAGCTCATGCCACCCGACACGCAGTCTACATCTGGCATGGCCATGATGGCGGCCATGGCGGCGAAAGGCGGCGCTGGCTTGGCCGGGGTTGCCAACGATCTGCTTGGGCTGAAAAGCTCTGGCGCCCTCTTTATCGGCGTCTTGCGGAGCGAAACGTCGCAGGACCACATCATTCAGCAGTTCAATCTGCAGAAAGTTTATGCCCTCTACGGCAAAAAACTCCTTGTTGATACCCGCAAGAAACTCGATGACAACACGGCGATTTCGGAGGACAGGAAGAGCGGCATCATTTCCATAAGCGTTACCGATCGCAGTCCGCAGCGCGCCGCGGACATCGCGAACGCCTATGTCGACGAGATGAATTCTTTGGTCGCCGAGTTATCCACATCTGCGGCCCACCGCGAACGCGTATTTCTCGAGGAGCGCCTCAAGGTTGCGAAGGTAGATCTGGACGATGCCGCAAATCAGTTGGCGCAATTTTCCAGCAAGAACAACACACTCGATATCCAGACGGAAGGCAAAGCCATGCTGGATGCCGCGGGCACTCTCGCCGGCCAACTCATCGCCGCGGAGTCGGAACTCGAAGGGCTCCGCCAAATTTACACCGATAACAACGCTCGTGTGCGGGCTCTGAGCGCGCGTGTTGCGGAGCTCCGCAAGCAACTGGAGAAACTCGGTGGCACGCAGGAAACCGCCGCGAGCGGCAAACCCGCAAAGGGGAGCGCCTCGTTGGGCGCCGATCCACCGTCAATACAGGCTCCCGACGTGGCGGCGACGGGCAAGATTGGCAACATGCCCTTTCCGACCATTCGCAATCTCCCGCTGCTAGGCGCAAAGTACGCGGACTACTACCGCCGAGCCAAAATCCAAGAAACCGTCTTCGAGTTGCTGACGGAGCAATACGAATTGGCCAAAGTCGAAGAGGCAAAAGAAACGCCAAGTGTAAAGGTCCTCGATCCGGGGAGAGTTCCCGAAAGGAAGTCGTTTCCGCCGCGCCTGCTGATTATTTTCCTGGCGACGTCTCTTGCCGTGGGCTGCTCCGTAGTTTTCGTGCTGAGCCAGAAGAGTTGGGAGCAAGCCGATCCAAAGGACCCGCGCAAGATTCTGGCGCAGGAAGTGGTTTCGACGTTGAAGGCGCACGCGCCATGGATGTCCCAAAACGGGAACGCGCCCGAGTCGAAGATGCAAAAGATTTGGAGCCGCTTTACGGACCGCCGTCCCCCGACCGACGGGACGCTAACGGAGTAAAGCGGGCTGCAAGTATAAGAAGAAGAAAGGGTTAGGTCACAAATGGCCCTGTAAGTGACGGGGCGAAGCTGTATACGGACACGCGCGAGGCGAAGATGGAAACGTGGATGGGGGAACATCGCGAAGTCGGGCTTGGCAGGCCATCCCTTTCTGTCGATGGGGTGCTGGCGGATGCGCTGGAGCCGAAGTGGTACGCGGTGTATACATGCGCAAATCACGAACGGCGCGTGGCGAAGCAGTTCGCGGCGCGCGGGATCGATCATTTTCTCCCCAAGTACGAATCCATCCGCAAGTGGAAAGACCGCAAGGTTCGCCTCCAGTTGCCCCTCTTCCCCGGGTACCTCTTCGTGCATGTAGCGCTGCGGAACCGGCTGGGTGTGCAGCAAGTGCCTGGCGTAGTGCATTTGGTGGGGTTCCACGGAACGCCGATGGCAATATCGGAGGAGGACTTGGCCCGGGTGCGTGAGTTTTTGAACCGGGGGTTCCGCGCGGAGCCGCATCCGTTTGTCAAGGTGGGGCGGCGCGTGCGGGCGAGCAGCGGACCGCTGGCGGGGATGGAAGGGATCGTCGTGCGGCGGAAGAACGGAAACCGGTTCGTGATTTCGTTCGAGCTGATCCAACGTGCCATGGCTGTGGACATGGATGCCGTGGACCTTGTCCATCTGACGTGATGGAGTCGAGATGACCCCATCCCCAGGTGTTTTGCGCAAAGAGTGTGGATTTGCTTGAAAAGACGGGAGATAACTTTTCGCGGAGTGCAAGAAAGTGCAAAAGAGTGCGCAAGAATGTGAAAATGCTGAAGACAGTGAGTAGTGAATGGTGAGGAGAAAGAGCGTGTACGTCGCGCGCGATTGGGGAGCGGCCCCCCCACCCCCCGGTATTTTTGTAGGTGCGATAAATAAAGGACTTACAGGAGCAACGTTCGTAAGCGTGCCAGGCAAAGGACTTAAAGTGGCGTGTTTTGAAACCGTTAGCGAATGGCGCGTAAGAGTGGCAAACAAAAGACTTACGCTAGCGGCACTTGGGGCGCATTGATGCGCGTAGCGGTTCGACTTGGTAATAAAAGCAGTAAACACAATATATGTTAACACTAAAGCGGGGCGAAAGTCAAGAGAAACTTGTGGTTGGCGTGCGCGACGGCAGCTTCCGCTCAGTATTTCCGGGGGGCGAGGCGTCGCATGGCTGATGCGGGCGTGATTTCGACGGTCCGTTCGAGGGTGTTTTCGGACAGCGCGAACGCGAAAATCTTCCGGGCGGGGGTGGTGGTGTCCTCTCTGGGGGTAGTGACGACAGGGGCGACGGCGCTCAAGGAACTGACGATTGCGCGCTACTTTGGGCGGAATGACGCGATCGATGCCTACTTTATTGCCTATCTTCTGCCGTCTTTTGTGGTCGGTTTGGTGGTCGGATCGCTGGGAGCGGCGCTAATACCCGTGTTCGTGGAAGTTCGGCAACAGCGCGGCGCAGCGGCGGCGCAGGACTTGTTTTCGAGCGTAGCGGTCCTGAACCTGGCCGTGTTGGCGGTGATTGCCGTGCTCTTAGGCGTGCTGGCTCCCTACTATCTGCCCTACGTTGCGTCGGGATTTTCTCCCGAAAAGCTGCGGCTGACCCGCGAACTTCTGCTGGCCTTGCTGCCGTTCATCGTGTTCAGCGGTACCGCGCTATGCATTACGTATGTTTTGAACGCAGGGGAGCGATTTGCGATACCGGCACTGGTTCCGCTGATCACGCCGGTGGCGGTGATTCTGTGCGTGGTGCTAACCACGAGGCAATGGGGCGCGTACAGCATTGTGGTGGGAACGATCGGCGGAAGTTTTCTGGAGGCGGGTGCACTGGCCGCGACGCTAAAGAAACACGGGATTCGGTTTCGGCTCAAGTGGCACGGCTTTATGGCGGATGTACGCGCGGTGCTTCGGCAGTACGCACCGATGATTGCGGGGTCCTTCCTGCTCGGGAGCACGCTCGTAGTGGACAAGTCGATGGCGGCGATGCTGCCCGGCGGAAGCGTGGCGGCGCTGAGCTACGCAAATAAGATAATCACGGGACTCATCACGATCGGAGCGACGGCGTTGAGCACAGCGTCGTTTCCTTATTTCTCGAAGATGGTTGCGGAGAAGGACTGGAACGGTTGCCGGCACACGCTCAAGCGGTACAGCGGGCTGGTTTTGGCGGTGAGTGTGCCGTTGACGCTTTGCTTGATTGTATTTTCCAAGCCCATCGTGGGAGTTCTCTTTCAGCGTGGCGCGTTCACGGCGGCGGACACGGAACTTGTGAGCAGGGTGCAAATCTGTTATCTGATCCAGGTTCCGTTCTACACGCTAGGAACGCTCTTCGTTAAGTTCCTCTCGGCGGCAAGGCGCAATGAGATATTGATGTATGGAATGGCGATCAGCCTCGTTCTGGATGTGATCCTTAACCTTGTGTTGATGCGCTATTGGGGCGTGGCGGGGATCGCGCTGTCGACCTCGGCAACGTACCTGGTTTCGCTTTGCTATTTGGTTGTGTGTTCGTCGGTCGTGCTTAAAGGGTTTCAGAAAGTGGGCAGCTCCCCTAACCGGGCGGCAGGCCTGTCTTAATCAAGTAGGGTCTCGCGAATGCGCGGCGGTATAAGACCGTGAATCTGAGGACCGTCATTGTAGAATCGCGTTTTGGGCCGCTTGTCAAACGGCTGAAAACAGCTTTATCAACCCCCCGAATCCGAAAGATACGCCTGCAAGACGAACGGTATGACCAGCAAACCATTTCAGTGATGAGGCGCGTGCTGTCTCGCGATTCTTGTTGCGTTGATGTCGGCGCGCACTCTGGCGCAGTGCTTCGACACATCGTCGCGTTGGCCCCGAATGGAACGCACTTCGCCTTTGAGCCATTGCCTCATTTAGCTGCGCTTTTGCAAAAGAGGTTCCCTAGCGTCGTCGTTAGCGACAGTGCCGTGAGCGACGTTTCTGGCTCGGGCCAGTTTATGTACGTCAAGAATGCGGCGCCCTACAGCGGATTGCGGCGACGCCTGTATGATCGGTCAGACGTAGTTATCGAACGGATTCCTGTTAGGGTGACGACGCTGGATGAAGCGGTCCCAGATGTGCGAATTGCTTTCATCAAGCTGGACATCGAAGGCGGGGAATTTCATGCTATCCGTGGTGCCAGAAAGATCCTTGGTCGCTCGAGACCAATAGTTGTTTTTGAATGCGGCCCGCGCTCTACCGGTCAGTATGGCGTAGCCCCGGGTGATATGTATCGACTTTGGGTGGGCTTCGGATACCAAGTTTCTTCTATGCAAAGATGGCTGGATGCGACTGCTCCTTACGGGGAAACCGAGTTCGGCGAAACTTGGCACTCTGAAACAGAGTTCTACTTCATCGCCTATCCGGCCGGTTAGTTGGTGGGAGCAGTTCAAGAACCCTCGTAGAGCCATAAGTCGTACCTAAGTCACGTCGAAGTTCATGCTTCTCATCCTGTCCATCCTGTTGGGACTCCTCTGCTGGCTGGTCCTGCGGCGAAAGCCGTTGGACTTGTTTCAGCCACTCAACTATGCTTCGTGGCTGTTTTTTTTGCCAGAATTTGTAGTGCCGGGGATCTTCCTCGCGCTCACCTCGGTGGAGACCGAAACCTCTATATTGCTCCACAACCGGGATGCGGAAGCATCTGTGGCGATGGCGTACGCCTTGGTTGGGTTTTGCGGCCTTGCACTCGGCCATTCGCGCCGATGGTTCCGCATCCACGCTACGCCGCCGCAGTTGGAGCTCAAGGCGTCGAGCTTGCGGACCCTCTGTCTGGTCCTGCTTGTGTTAGGGATGAGCGCGGAGTTCGCCGCGTTCTCGTTAGGGGTCGTGGGCTATTCCTTTGCTGTGGACATTCCGGTGCTGAGCACTTCTTACTTGTTGTTCGGGCAGCTCACACTCGCGGCGAATGCGATCATTTGGTTCGCCATCTTTAGCGGCGAGCAAGGCTGGCGTTTTCTTGGCGCCTTGTCAATTTGTTGTTGGCTGCTTGAGGCGGCGATCAGTTCGAGCCGAGCGGCTTTTCTTTGGCCGGTTCTGCTCTTACTTGCTACATATCAGTATGCGAAGCCAAACGTATCCCTGCGCCGCATAGTAATGCGCTTCAGCGTGCCGATTGTTTGCGCGCTCATAGTTGGTTTGGCATTCGGCACGGTCTATCGAAGAATCAAAGTCGAAGACCTAGGCAGGGAGGCGGCCATTCCGTCCTCCGATTTGGCCCCGATACTAAGCGCCACATGGACCGAGTTGTCTTCCATGTCTCCAAGTGAGCTCGCAGGACTCTCTTTGGAGGTGTTTCTATCCCGGGCGGATTCGGTGACGAATTTAGCGGTGATTGTTCGCGATCACGGGAAGAATCTCGCCGCGGAACGTGCAGCTGGCATTGACAACAACATACTGTGGGACGCAGTTGACGGGTTCATTCCCCGGTTTTTGTGGCCCTCAAAGCCGAGAGCCGGCGGGACCGAGGACATCGGTTACATATACTTCGGCACAGTATTTAACTCGCCTAGCGTTACATACATGGGCGATCTCTATCGCAATTTTGGGGGAGTTGGGATCTTCCTAGGCATGTTCATCCTGGGCGTGTTTCTCCGGAGCGCGTATAGCTGGCTGATTGAGGGGCATGTGCTAACGCCGTTGCGGGTTGCATCTTTCTTGTTCTTGATACACGCCGTAAACTACGAAGCCACGATAAGTCCGTTACTTCCGCTCGTACTGCGCCAAATACTGCTCTTGTGGTTCATTTTGTGGCTGGCCAAAAAGATCGCCACCAAAAAGGTGAATCCCTTGGTCGTTGCCCATGCGTGAGACTCCGTTGGCCGGGCAAATCTCATCTCATGCTGGCCCGCACGCTGGTGATTTCGGTTCCTTGGGAAGCCACGAGGAGTCGTTTGAAGGTCGCCGCATCGTTCTCACGGCGTTTGAGCACTTTGTGGACGTTCCATCAGGCACGGCTCGGGTTGTATCGGATGTTGGCCGCTATCTGGCCGAACAGGGGCACGATGTCTGGGTTGTCGCGCGAGCGGTTTCCTCGAACATCGAGGAACACGAATACGCACAGAATGTGCATCTCCTACGCTACGCCGCAAAGAAATTCAACGCTCTCGATCCACGGCGGGCATGGACTCACCGGACGTGTACAAAGGCGATACTCCAGCGTTTTGTTCCGGGGCCAGTAGATGTCGTCTACGGCCACGCGCCGCTGTCGTATCTTGCGGCCTGTGAGCTTTACGGAGGTCAAGCGACAACCTGCTACACGGCGCATTCACCGCTTTCCAGGGAAATGGACTTAACGTGGCCCAGGACAGGCCTAGTGAATCGGCTGCGTAGAGGTGCGGGATTGCGCTGGTTGGACAAGATCGAGCGCGATTGCCTGAAAGAGTCTGACTGTGTGACAGTCCTTTCGAATTATACGAACAGGCTGCTGCATGAGATACATGGGGCCGATCTGACCTGCGGCGTTACCGTAATACCCGGCTGGGTGGATCCCGAGCGATTCCAGGTCATAGAAGACAGGCAGGCGGCAAAGCGAGGATTGGGTTGGACGGAGAATGTTCCCGTGTTTTTCACGCTGCGACGCCTTGTAAGTCGCATGGGCTTGGATGTTCTTTTGCGAGTATGCGGGTTGTTGCGCGGATCCGGGCTGGAATTCCAGCTGATGATCGGTGGCGACGGGCCTATGAAGGGCAGCCTTGAAGGGTTGTCTAAGGAACTGGGTCTAAGCCAACACGTCCGGTTCTTGGGGCGGGTCGATAACGCTGTTTTACCGCTGATGTACGGTGCTTGCGATGCGTTCGTGCTGCCTACCGCACAACTCGAGTGCTTCGGCCTCATCGCGATCGAGGCTCTGGCTTGCGGGAGACCCGTCCTCGCCACCTGCGTTGGGGCAATCCCGGAAATTTTGGATGCTGTAGAACCACGATGGATAGCGGGTTCACCGAAAGAAGACGGACTGGCCGAACTCCTGGCTTCGTTCTTGCATGGCGGCTTGCCCGAGCATCCGCCTCATGCGTTGCGGTCATTCGTCAAGTCTCGTTACGATGACAGGGTGATCCTTCCTCAGCTAGCAGATTTCCTGCTCCGGAAAGCAAATAAGAATTAAGGGTGTCGCGAGGCAACGAACGAGATGGCAGAAATTGCGGATTCTCTATGACCATCAGCTTTTCTCGCTGCAGAATGCCGGAGGAGCTTCCAGATATCACTACGAACTCGCGCGCTACCTGGGGAGCGTTGCGGATGCGCGAGTGGAATTGGTGCTGGGATTCAGCGGGACGGCGTTTCCGTTCAAGGGGTTAGCGTCGGAACGCATTTCGGTCACACAGATAGAGAGCAAGAAGCCGCCGGGGGCGTCACGCTATATCCTCAACGAAACTTTGGGGAACGGCCTCGCGCTGCTGCGCGGAAAATTTGATATTTATCATCCGACGCTCTACCGGCGAATGCCGCTGGTACGTTCGCGAAGGGTGGTAGTTACTCACCACGACTGCGTGCACGAGAGATTTCCCGAGCTCTTTCGGAATCCGGGCCGGGTGATGCGAGCCAAGCGGAATTCCTTTGCCGCGGCGGATGCGGTGATTTGCGTTTCGGAATCGAGCCGCAAGGATCTCGTGAAGTTCTATGGAGTGGACGAGAAGAAGCTGCACGTAATCCACCATGGCTTATCCAAGCTGGACCGCGATCCAGCCGTGGCGGAACGGTTTCACGGCGAGCGGCCGAGGCCGTATGTGCTGTACGTTGGCTCGCGCGCGTCGTACAAGAACTTTGGGAGCCTGCTGAAGGCGTTTGCGCGGTGTAAGTTGCAAGAGACCTTCGACCTAGTCGCTGTCGGCGGAGGCGCCTTAAGAGAAGGGGAACAAGTGGCCGCGCAAGAGCTGGGAATCGAGAAGGCACTGCACGTGTACCCGGTGGGCGACGATGCGCTTCTGGCGGAGGCGTATGCCAAAGCAGAGCTGTTTGTTTATCCGAGCCTGTGGGAAGGATTCGGTTTTCCACCATTAGAGGCCATGAGCCTGGGATGTCCAGTGCTGGTGAGCAACTGTTCTTCGCTGCCGGAAGTGTGTCGAGACGGGGCAGCGTATTTCGATCCCAGCGATCCCGACGCACTGGCCAGAAGTTTGGCGGAGTCGGTGTCGCTGAAGTCTTCTAGTTCGCGCGTGATCGCGCGGGGGAAAGAAATCGCAGCAGGTTACGATTGGCGCAGGTGCGGCCAGCTTACGTTGGACCTGTACCGCGCCTGTCTCGGGAATTGAAGCGCACGCCGGCCGCTGCGGCGAAAGTAGAAAACTTCGAAGGTTAAGGAGCTGACGGAATGCAAAAAGTGCTGATTACTGGTGGCCTGGGATTTATTGGCTCCCACGTAACGCAAGCGTGTATCGAGAAAGGACTCTCGGTGCGCATTGTGGACAATCTGAGCGCGCAGATTCACGGGGCGGTGCCGCGCCTGAACCATGCGTTCCTCCAGGATCCGCAGGTCGAGGTGGTTCGTGGCGACATAGCGGTGGCATGTGATTGGGAGCCGTGGATCGAGGGTGTCGATTGCGTGGTGCACCTAGCCGCCGAAACCGGAACGGCGCAGTCGATGTATGAGATTTCGCGATATACGAATGTCAATCTGGTTGGAACTGCGGGTTTGTTAAACCATCTGGCGAACAAACCGCACAAGGTGGCCAGGATTATTCTCGGTTCGTCACGCTCGATCTATGGCGAAGGACAGTATCTCTGTCACGGTTGTGGCGTGGTCTATCCTCGAGCCAGGTCGGAAGAGGATATGCGCCTAGGGCGTTGGGAACCGCCCTGCCCGAAATGTGGCGGCGCAATCAAGCCGATGGCGACGCAGGAAGACGCCAAAGCGGCGCCAGCTTCGATCTATGCGGCCACAAAGCTGGGACAGGAAGACTTGATTCGGATTGCGGGAGATGCGCTGGGAATTGCGACAGTGATCTTTCGTTTTCAAAATGTGTACGGCGAAGGACAGTCGCTCAAGAACCCGTATACGGGCATTCTTTCTATTTTTTCTAATCAACTGCGCCAGGGAGGATGCGTAAACATATACGAAGATGGACGGGAAAGCAGAGACTTCGTCCACGTTTCGGATGTGGCACGAGCTATCCTTCTGGCCATGACATCCACGCGCGCCGACGGCCTGACGCTAAACATCGGATCCGGCGTTGCAACCAGCGTTGCCGAAGTCGTGCCGCTGTTGGCTAAGGGTTTGAGCGTGGAAGCAAAGTCGACTGTCTCCGGACAGTACCGTGTAGGCGATATCCGTCACTGTTTTGCTGATACGCGAGCGATCCGAGACGCGTTGGAATTTGTCCCGGAGGTCAGGCTGGAGCAGGGATTGGAGCGGTTGTTGCGATGGGTAAGAACTCAGGCCGTCGAAGCCGATAAGCTGGATGCAGCCAATCGCGAACTGCTTTCGCGTGGCATCATGGGCGGGGCGGGAAATGCGGCTAAGACAGCTTCTTGCAAGTGACTTAGCACGCCAGTTCGAGATCGAGGGCAAAAGCGGATTACGTCCCAACGTATTCCGATTCCTCGGCCGGCTCTTGCATCACCGGTTTCTGCCGGTCGTAGTATATCGGACGGCTCGGGCTGCTTTGCTGTCAGGCATACCCATACTTCCGAAGATGCTCACTTATCTGAACATTGTTGTGTTTGGCCTTGAGGTATCCCCGCGCTGCGACATTGGTCCAGGTCTGTTCTTTCCTCATACCTCCGGCACGGTGGTGGGCGCCTCGAAGATGGGACGTAATGTGACGATCTTCCAGGGTGTGACGCTTGGCGCCAAGGAATTGGACATGGCTTTCGACCCAAGTCAGCGGCCCACGGTGGGTGATTATGTGACGCTCGGGGCGGGCTGCAAGATCCTCGGCGGCATACACTTGGGCGATCACGTAACCGTAGGGGCGAACTCTGTGGTTTTGGAATCGGTGGAATGCAACACAACGGTAGTTGGCGTTCCGGCACGTAAAACCTACTCGCAGGCGGCTATCGCGCGATGACTTCCTCGAGCGTAGATATTACGGTTATTATACCAAATTATAATACAAAATCACTGATGTACGATTGTCTCGAATCCGTTTACCGCTCGACGAAACGCATTTCTTTCGAAATCATTTGCATTGACGACAATTCTCCGGACGGGAGCGCGGACATGGTTGCCCAGTCGTTCCCAGACGTAGTTCTCGTCAGAAACAAGACCAACCAGTTTTACGCCAAGAACAATAATTTGGGATTGCGGATGGCGCGGGGCCGGTACGCCTGCCTCCTGAATAGTGACACCGTTTTGGTCGGCGACGCCCTAAGCGGCTTGGTTGAGTTCATGGATTCGCATCCTGACGTCGCCGCGTGCGGGCCAAAACTGCTCAATCCTGACGGCACAGTTCAACACTGCATCCGAAGCTTCACGGGCATTGGTGTCATGGTTCTGCAGGGGCTCAATTGGCACAAGCTGTTTCCCAATAGCCGCTGGACGAACCGGTACTACCGAACGGACTTCGACTACAGCCGAGAACAGCAGGTTGACAGCATCGGTACAACAGCCTATGTGATCCGACGTGAGATCTGGGAGAACGTCGCGATGTTGGACGAGCGCTTCGAACTTACGCTGGTGGATCTCGCGTACAATCTGACGCTCAAACGTAAAGGTTATAAGGTTTATTACACGCCTTCAGCCGAAGTGGTTCACTATGGCAGCCAGAGCTTCAACCAAACAGCGCTCCGTTCATTACGCGCTTTTCACCAAGCACAAATTACGTTCAGCGATGCTTATGACTACTTCAGTTCCAACCGTGCAGTAAAAATGCTGATCCGGTCGGCTGTTCGCGTGCGCTATAGCTTGAAAGTAATCGAGTATTACCTCAGCTCCGACAAGCGAGTCATCAAAGGCCCGGGTGCCCCACGCTACGTGCGTGGTCAGCAAGGTTAGTGACTCTCCCTTGGCATGGCGCCGCGCTTTGAATCCGGCGTCTGCCAGGGCGAGTAGATTCGCAGATCCAGTTTTTTGTCTCGTCGTTGGAAGATTGAACCAGAGTGAAACTTAAGAGTTCAGCGATTCGTGCGATCTCCGAGGCGTCCCTTCCTCGAGTTCGCGAGACAGAGGTGGGAAGCGATTTCTGGAAGCAAAATAGATCCTTCAAAACGGGGTAAACACGTGACTGGCTCAAATGGTAGTGGTGTGTCGCTGTTTGGCAAGCAGAAGTATCGGGCGCTGATTACGGGCGGGGCGGGATTCTTGGGCTCTCACTTGGCTGAGGCCCTGTTGACAGAAGGGCACGAGGTGCTGGTGCTGGACGATCTTTCGACGGGAAGCATTGGCAATATCCAGCCTCTCAAACAGCACAGTCACTTTCGCTACAGGATTGATTCGCTCGCCAGCAAGTCGGTACTTGCCGAGCTCGTGGATGAATGCGACATCGTATTCCATATGGCAGCTGCGGTTGGTGTACGGCTAATCGTCGAGAGTCCAGTCCGGACGATTGAGACGAACGTCAATGGGACTGAGCTTGTCCTAAAGGCTGCGAGCAAGAAAAAGAAACCGGTGTTTGTGGCCTCCACTTCGGAAGTGTACGGAAAGAGTACTCAGGTACCTTTTCGAGAGGACGATGACTTAGTCTTGGGCTCAACCGTGAAAGGGCGGTGGAGTTATGCCGCGTCGAAGTTGCTTGATGAGTTTCTCGCCCTCGCGTACTGGAAAGAGAAGAAGTTGCCGGTTTTTGTGGTGCGCTTTTTCAATATCGTTGGGCCGCGTCAATCCAGCCGTTATGGAATGGTGCTGCCCAATTTCGTTATGCAGGCCATGTCGGGGACGGATGTAACCGTTTTTGGCACGGGCAAACAGACGCGCTGTTTCTGCTATGTCGGTGATGCAGTGAAGGCGATCATCGGGCTAGTTCAAAGCCCTGAGGCCGTGGGGGAAATCTACAACATCGGCAGCGACGACGAGATTTCTATCGAGGATTTGGCGCGCCGAGTAATCGCTCGCCTTGGCAGCAACTCAAGTATCAGCCACATACCGTATGAGCAGGCATACGAGCAGGGCTTCGAGGACATGCAGAGGCGCGTTCCGTCTCTTGAGAAGATCACTAGACTTATCGGATGGCAGCCGGTCACTTCTCTTGATGCTTGCATCGATCGGGTCGCCCAGAAGTTCGAGCAGAGACTGGATAGGCCGAAGGCCCAGTCGGTGCCGCGCGAAACTGGCCTGGCGGCAAGTGGCTCGTCGTAGACGTTCGGCAGGTCGTTTTCGTGCCCGGCACGTGGCCACCCTTCCGGGTGTGGCGCAACGGTTGCAGCGTGCCTAAGGTCATTTCCGGAGGCGTCGAACACGAACTTGACTCCGGGTCCTTCCATGAATCAGAACCTATTCGTTCTGACGTTTTCGGCACAATGCCAGGCTGCGCCACCGACGGGAGCTGGTTGGAACGGTGTTTCCAGCCGTGCGGAGCGGACGGAAAAACCGCACAACGGAATGCCCTTTTTGAGTTGGTTTTTCGATCTCACATCGAGTGTGATTCTCGCGAGGTTCAGTAAATGAAACCCAAACGACAAGATGAAGTCCAGCGGCGAGTACCTGTGTGCCCTCCTAGCGCCTGGTGCAACTCTGTTTGGAAACGAGCCTTTGACGTAACCTTCGCGGGCATCCTAGTTTGCCTGCTGCTACCCCTGCTGGTTGTCTTGGCCGTCATCGTTAAGGTGACTTCGAAAGGCGAAGTATTTTTCCGTCAGCGCCGTCCGGGCCGGAATGGCCGCGAATTTCAAATTGTGAAATTCCGTACTATGCTGACGAACAGAGAGCATCCGGGTCCAGTTTTGACTAGGGCGGAAGATCCACGCGTGACCTGGGTAGGTCGGCATTTACGGAAATGGAAGCTTGACGAGCTTCCCCAGCTACTGAATGTTCTGCGGGGCGACATGAGTTTCGTAGGCCCGCGCCCCCAACCGACCAAGCTTTGGTCGGAGCCCGCCATCCAAGATCTTGCCATCCATATACTGTCGGTTCGTCCCGGTATCACAAGCTATGCAACGTTGAACTTTATAAACGAAGAACAGCTCCTGGCACGGCTAACGGCGGAGGAGCTGGAGGAGGTATACACAAGGGCCATAATGCCGTCAAAACTGAAAATGGACCTCGGCTACCTCCAGACCGCGACGTTTGCAAGTGATACGCAGCTAGTACTAAAGACCGCAAGGCGGATTCTGAGCCCTCGAGAGGAAGACA
>Ga0335078_10003657_pt1 | contig 22884 bp, 20 predicted proteins | sample Lox_Sample_32_FD_206711 | JGI IMG/M metagenome (GOLD analysis project Ga0335078, IMG submission 206711) | Soil microbial communities from Loxahatchee National Wildlife Refuge, Florida, United States - Lox_Sample_3.2 | ecosystem: Environmental > Terrestrial > Soil > Wetlands | place: USA... | reverse complement strand
CCGGCTAGCCGAGCGGCGGTCGGCCCTTTCCCGACAGCGGCGGGGCGGCGCATCTCGCTGCCTACACCAGCAGCGAAGGAAGCACCTTCCGTCTCCCGCCGCCGAAGCGGACTCGCTCGGCCTCCTGCCGTACACTCGGATGGCTCCTCCCGGTGGAGGAGAGCTCCACACACCCCTTGTCATTGGCCCTTGGGAATCGCTAGCCGGGCCGGGCGCAGGAAGAATGAGCAACCATGGGAGCCATGCACCTGGAGAGGACATCACCCCGTCCCGACGGAGTCCTGTCGCCTGGTGGAGAGGACTTGTGCCCGAGGGCGGGGGTCCGGGCGCTTCCCCGTGGCGCGAGAGACCCATCGCCCGTCCGCCCCTTCACGTCTGGAGAACGTCTGCCATGATCCTGCCGCGCGGCGCGATGCGCTCGCCCTCCCCCCCGCTCCCCGCCAGGCGTCGCGCCCTGTCCCGCTGCGCCCTCGGCGGCCTGTGGCTCGCCCTGTTCCTCTCGTTCGCCCCCGCCCGGGCCCGCTGCGACCAGAGCGCCCCGGTGCCGCCGCCCGCGCCGGAACCCGCGGCCGCGCCGGCGCGGCCCCCCGTGCTCGGCCTCCAGCTCGGGCTCGGGATCCCGGATGGCGCCGCCCTCTCCGCGGTCTACCGCCCCTGGTACTTCCTGCGCCTCAACGCCGGGCCGACTTACAACTACGTCGGCTTCGGAGTCCAGGGGGGCGCCACCCTCGTCGCGGCCCATTTCCCCATCACCCCGACGCTCACCGGCGAGGGTGGATACTTCTTCCCCGGAAACGTGAACGCGCGGCTCGCCCATTTCGGCATCAATCCCCCGGTCGGTATCCAGCCGCTCCTCAACGACGTCGGCTACTCCTTCCTCTCGAGCCAGCTGGGCTTCGAGGTCGGCGCCCCCGACACCTTCGTCTTCTTCCTGCGCTTCGGCCTCGCCTGGCTGTTCCCGAGAGCGACCGGCGTCGCCACCGCGCAGAGCAACTCCACCACCGTAACCGTGAACGGGCTGCAGGGGCGCGTCGCCATTCCCACGGCCAACCTGGGTTTCATCATCTACATCTGGTGAGCGCCATGAAGACTCCCTTTCTCCGGAATGCCATCGCCCTCGCGGCTCTCGCCGCCACGGGCTGCCTGAACGCCGACCTGAAGACGAGCCAGATCTGCGCCTCCAGTTCCTCCGGCCAGGTCCCGGGAACGCCTCCGGGAGTGAACTCGATCGAGCTGCCCACCAGCCTGGACCTGAGCAACAGCCTGCCGGACCTGTCGAAGAAGGGCATCTCCGGCACCGTGCTCATGCAACAGGTCACCCTCTCCACGACCGACGGCGACCTGTCCGGGATCGAGACCGTCTCCGCCACGGTGAACGGGAGCGGCTCGAGCAGCGGCCTCCCGCCGGTGACGCTCACGTGCAACTACCAGAAGCCCGCCGGCGAGTCCGGCCCGCTCACGAGCATCGCCGTCCCCTGCTCGGACGGGAACCTCTTCGATTACCTGCAGGAGCAGCAGACCCTCACGCTCCAGGTCACCTTGAACGGCACCCTACCGAGCTCCGCCTGGACCCCGGACATCGGCGCCTGCTTCTCCGCGGAGATCGTCGTCGACTACACGCAGCTGTGAGCCGCGGGCCGGGGCCCCCCGCGGGCCCGGGCCCGACCCTCTCCTCTCGCCCGGGCGCGCCGCCGACGGGAGGCGCCCCCGCCGCGTTCCCCAGGGGAGCCTGTGCGCGGGGAGGAGGCGCTAGGCCAGGTTGTGGTAGACCTTCTGGACGTCCTCGTCCTGCTCGAGCGCGTCCACGAGCGCGAGCACCTCCTTCACCGCTTCCTCCGGCAGGGAGACGAGGGCCTGGGGAACGTACTCGGACTCAGCCGACACGAGCGGTAGCTTTCGTTCCTCGATCGCCGCCTGCAGCTGACCGAAGTTCGCGAAGGAGCAGCGGATCACCACCTGCTTCTCTCCCTTCTCCCCCTGTCCCTCTCCCATCTCGTCGAGGCCGTGGTCGATGAGGTCGAGCTCCAGCGCCTCCAGGTCGAGCCCGTCGGGGACGAGCCGGAACACCCCCATCCGCGGAAACTGGAAGGCGACGCTGCCGGTGGTGCCGAGCTTGCCGCCATGGTCCTTGAAGTGCATGCGGATGTTGGCCACCGTGCGCACCACGTTGTCGGTGGCGGTCTCCACGACGAGGGCCACCCCGTGGGGAGCGTAGCCCTCGTACAGCACCAGTTCGTAGGCGGCCTGGTCCTGGCCGCTGGCGCGCTTGATGGCGCTCTCGACCTTGTCCTTCGGCATGTTGGCGCCGCGCGCGTTCTGCAAGGCGCGCCGCAGCGCCGGGTTGTTGTCCGGGTTGGGGCCGCCCGCCTTCACGGCCATGGCGATGTCCTTGGCGATCCGGGTGAAGACCTTCGCCATCCGGTTCCACCGGGCGAACATCGTCGCCTTGCGTGTCTCGAAGATGCGTCCCATAGCTCGTCTCGCGGGGTTGCCGGGCCACTTCGGGCCCGAAAGGGTTCCGGGAGGCGGGTTATCGCACCGCCGAGGGCCGCACGCCAGCCCTTGGGCGCCGGGGCCCCCCGGGAAGCCGGCTTCGCCCCCGCCGGCCCGGTCGCCAGGCTACACTCGCGGGGGCCGCGCCCCGAGCACGGGCTCGGGCGCGGGGAGACCCGCACGCGGCCGGGAGGCCGCCGCCATGTCCGACTGCCTGTTCTGCCAGATCGCCGCCGGCTCCGTCCGCGCCGAGGTCGTCCACGAGAGCGCCGGCGCTCTCGCCTTCCTCGACGCCTTTCCCGCGGCGCGCGGCCACGTCCTCGTCGTGCCCCGCTTCCACGCGGAGACGCTTCTCGAGCTCCCGGACCCAGCCGTCGGGGAGCTCTTCGCCGCCGTCAAGGCCGTGCAGGGCAAGCTGAAGCGCGCCCTCCAGCCCCTCGGCATGAACGTGGGGTGGAACCACGGCAAGCCCTGCGGCCAGCACGTGTTTCACCTCCATGTCCACGTGCTCCCGCGTTACGAGCCGGGGGGCCGGGGGGTACAGGTTCTCGGCGCGGGAGCCGACCGCTCGGAGATTCCGGCGCTGGCTGCGGCCATCCGGGCCGCCTAGCTGCGGGCGCCCCCACCTCCCGGCGGGAACGAAAAGAGGGAGGTGCGCTCGGCCGCCGGGCCGAGGAGGGCTCGGCCCGAGGGGCCCACCGCGCCGTGGGACGGCATCCCCCTCCCCTCCTCCGGAGGGATGCGGGGGCGGGCATCCCGTCTCCGCCGGCAGCCGCGGGAGGCGCCGCTCACTTGGCCGCGTCGCAAAGGACGCCCCGGATGAGCTTCGCGAGGCTCAACGCCGGGTGTCGGACGGTATCACCGGCGGCGGCCGCCTGCTGGGTGGCGTAGCTGTGCAGCCGGTGGCTGACGCCTCCCTCGCCCGCGGTCGAGGCCTCCAGCGGCACGAGCGGGGGAAGGACTCCGGTCCGGCCCGCTTCTCGGAACCGGTCGGCGAGATCCCGCAGGACGCGCGCGTGCGGGTCGGGCGCGCGCTCCGCCTCGCCCTCCACCGCCGCGGCGACCTCGGACATGGCCGTACGGAACCGGGCCGGGTGATCCCGCTGCAGCTCTTGGAGGTCGTAGGCCACGCCGGCGAGCTCGGAGATGTCGGCGTCGCCCTTTCCTTCCGAAGCGGGGCGGCGCCGCGGAGGACGCTTCCGTCCCGCGCCCGCATCCCCGTCCGCGTGGCCGGGGGAGGCCACCTTCGCTTTCGCCTCGGGGGCGAGCGGTTCAACCGGCGGGGTTCCGGTGGCGTCGATGCCCAAGACCGCCATGGGCCCTCCTCGGGACGGCCCTCTGTCGAGAACGACAGCAATCCCCGGACGAGGAGTCAAGAACCGAGCTGGTAGGTCGGTGTCGGCGCCGGTCGGAGAGGAGGCTAGCGGGGGAGGGCGCGCACGGCCTCGAGAACCTCGGCGAGCAGCGCCTCCTCAGGTCGGTCTCCGCGCAGGACCTTCACCTTGGCGCTCGGGAGCTTCGTGAGCTCGTGCTGGTAGAGCTCGCGCTGCCGGTCGAGGTTGGCGAACTTGTGGCTGCCGAGCCTCGGGCCCAGCTCCGCCGCCGCGGCCGCCGGGGCCACGTCCACGAAGATGGTCAGGTCCGGGACCACCTCCCCGCCGAACTGCACGCCGCGGGCCCGGGCCTCGAGCACGTTCAGGTCCTCGCGGAACCAGTCGTGCCCGCAGAGTTCCGCGTACACGATGGAGGAGAGCGTGAAGCTCTTGCAGAGCACGGTCTTGCCCCTCGCCAGTTCCTCGCGAGTCACCGAGCAGACCCGGGAGCGCGCCGCCATCTCGAAGAAGAAGTCCGGCTGGAACATGCCGTATCGCCAGCTCGAATCGAGCTCCTGGGCGCCCATGATCTGGGCGCGTCCGGTGTCCGGGCTGTCGATCTCTAGGATTTCCTGACCCTCGCTCGCCAAGGTCTGGTGCAACCGGTGGACGAGGTCCACGATGGTGCGACCCGAGCCGTAAATCCCCTCGAAGACTACGAGCTTGCCCTTCTTCATCGTTCGCTCCTTCCGTACGGCGAGCTTCGTTCTCGGGTTCGGTGGCGGGCCCCCCGGGAGTCCTCTCCTCCTCGCCCGCCCGGCCCCCCGCCTGCTCTCTCGGGCCAGGCCGGCACGGCCGTCGCCGGGACCCGCCTCCTAGAGAACCGCCTTCAGGTAGTCGCTCGTCGTGGCGCGCCGCTCGCGCTCCACCTCCCGGGGATCGAGCTCCACGAACTTCTCGTCCGGCGTGATCTTGAAGAGAGGCTGGCCCTTCTGGACGATGGTCCCCTCCCCGCCGATGAGGATCTTGTCCAGGGTCCCCGAGAACGGGGCGCGCACCGTGTTGAACATCTTCATCACCTCGATGATGTAGAGGGCCTGGCCCTTCTCGAAGTGCATTCCCTCGGTGACGAAGCGCGGCCGACCCGGCGCCTCCTGTCCGTAGTACATCCCGCCGCAGATGGCCACGATCTCATCCGCCTTGGTGGCGGGCGGCGGGGCCAGGACCTTCCTCATGCGCGCCTGCAGCTCCGGGTCGTGGAGGTAGGCGGGGATGGTGACGTCCAGGTTTTCCTCCACCCGGAAGGCGAAGAAGTCGACGCTCTCGGCGATCATGAAGAGCAGGCCGAGGAGCTCGTTCCCCGCCTCGTAGCCCAGGTGGGCGGCGCGGATGCGGGTCCATAGCTCCGCGTCGTAGCCGCCCTGCGGCTCCTCGCTCGCCAGGATGTCGGCGAGCTTGTAGAACTCCTCCCGGCGCAGGTCGAACCTCCGGCGGAGCTCGACGTAGAAGCGGATGGACCGCTGCAAGAGCTCGTGGTCGTGCTGCCAGATCACCTCGGCGGCAGGCGCCTTGGAGTCGTACGCCATGTTCAAGTACTCGTAGGTGTCGTTCAGGACCCCGAGGGGGTTGCGGAGCCAGACCACCCTCTTCCCCTCGATCCGGTAGTTCTTCCGGTTGAGGGAGAGCCACCCGGCGAAGAGGTGCGGGTCATCGAGCAACCTCTCGATGGGGCGAGTGAGCAGGGTCCCCTTGCGGTCGAGGACCTCGTTCATGGCCTTCGCGATGGAGGGGTCCTCCGCACCCTCCGCGGCCGCCCGCTTCGCGTAGTGCTTCTTCATGTCGGCGAAGGCGACGCCCGCGTCCAGCTTGCTGGCGGCCTCCTTGAGCTTCCCCACCAGGGTGAGGTAGGGCAGGACGAAGCGGGTGGTAGGCTTCGCGAGCACGTTCTGGCCGATGAACCAGTTCACGAGCCCGTAGTGGAATTGCAGGTTCGTGGCCAGGTTGATGCCGCGCAGGCTGGTGCGCCCGAGTACCCGGGCGAGCTGCCGGTAGCTGTCCAGCCGGTCCTCGCCGGTGGTGAGCAAGAGGGCGATGTTCGAGTCGTAGGCGCCGGCCACCCGGTACCGCATGAACATCCCGGTGTCCGGGTTCACGAGGCTGATCCCCTGGTCGTCCCGGATCTCGCCTTCGATGGGCTTGGACCAGAAGCGGATGAGCCCTCCGGCGTGGGGGGAGAGGGAGGCGTCCGTGGCGTTCAGCCGGGCCTCCACCGCCGCCGGGAAGCGGGCGATGCGCTCGGGCTTCGGCAGCCGAGTCTTGTGGCGCGCCAGGAGCGCCATCGCCTCGACGAGCGACTCCACCACGAAGAAGTCGTCCTTGTCCGCAGGGTTCGTGAACTTCAGGCGGTAGCAGAGCTCGGTGACCCGATGCTCGACCTGGATGCGGGTGTTCACCTCCATGAAGTAGTAGCGGTCCCGGTCCACGATGCACTCGAAGGTCGAGGCCGAGTCGAGACCCACCGCCTCCCCGAAGCGCGCGGCGTCCGCCTCCATCCGCTTCAGGATCTCGAGGTCGGTGGCGAGCGCGGTGGCCTCCTCCCTCCGGTTGCCCCCCTGCGCCTTCACGATGGCCGCCGCGAGCCCCTCCTGGGTCACCGACACCTCGAGGAGCTTCTGCTCGTGCATCTGCAGCGAGCAGTCGCGGCCGCCCAGGGAGACGCACCACTTGCCGTTGCCGAGGAGCTGGATCTCATTGTGGCGGGTCTGCTCGATGTTGAGCTCGATGAGGACGTTCTTGTTGTCCCCGACCCCGTTCGCCTTCACCTCGTTCAGCACCTCCCGCACCAGGCCGGGGGCCTCCGCGGCGGCCTGGGCCACGGCCCGGGCGTCCGCGTTCTTCAAGGAGAGGAGAGCGCCGCCGAGGATGCGCTGTCCCTTGCCGCCGCCCCCGCCGATCGCCTTGAGCCGCACGCGGCTGGCGGGGTGCTTCTGGAACATGGCCGCCACCTCGCGCTCCACCTGCGCCCCGAGCTCGTCGATGGAGTAGAGGTCGATCCCCTTGGCGTAGGAGGCCATGAGGATGTGGTCGGCCAGGTCCTCGAGGGAGGTCTTCTCGTTCGCGAGGACCTTCTCGTCGCAGGCGAGGCCCTCGGACTGGACGAGCGAGAGCAGTGCCTTGCGCGTCTTGTGCTTGGCGACGAGCGTCCGGGCGGTGACGTTGTTGATGCCGGGCGTGACGCTCACGCCCACCTCGAGCGCGGTGCGCTTCGCCTCGTCCTTCTTCCCGGCGCGCGCCTGGGTGACGGAGTTCGGGCCGATGAACTTCAGGCCGGCCCTCTCGATCGTGGCCACGAACTCCTCGTCCTCTGCCATGAAGCCGTAGCCGGCGAAGACGGAGTCGTACCCGTTGTCTCGCGCGATCTGGGTGATCTGGTGCATCCGCTCGACGCGCTCCTCCTTCGTGGCCCCGCTGTAGTCGGGGACCCGGTGCACCCGGCTGTTGTCCGCGAGCTGGCGGAGCTCCGGGGCGAGCGCGTTCGGGTAGACGATGGAGTCCTTCTCCGAGAGGAGGATGCCGTAGTGGGTGATCCCCATCTCCTCGAAGACGTCCATGGCCTCCTTGCGGATGGGGCCCCGGCAGACGATGAGGGGCTTCAGATCCTCGCAGGAGAAGGACCTCACCCACTCCGAGGCGGAATGGCCGAGCTTCCGGTCCCGGTGGACGAGCGGGTTCGTGGAGTAGTAGTCAGCGTTCGCAGCCATCTGTCCTCGTCTCCAATCCGAATGGGGGTGTCGCCGCCGGCGCCCGGTCGCTAGTGGAACTCGCGCTGCGGGCCGCTCATCGGACTCGGGGTGTAGTGGCGGAGCAGGAAGTGCAGGTTCCGGCCCAGGACCTCGCGCAGGTCCGTGGGCATGACGAGCGAGGAGATGGAGCCCAGGGCCAGGCCTTCCTTCGGGTTCATGAGCTCCTTCTCGTAGCGCCGGTTGAGGGCCGCCTCCTCCTGCTTCAGCCACTCGGCGGCTTCCTTCTCCGCGTCCTTCTTGGCCGAGTCCGCGTCCATGCCGGCGGCGGTGCGCTTCGGGATCCCCTGCTTCACCCGCTCCGCCGCCGCGCCCCGGATCTTGCGAAGCTCGTCCTTGTAGACGAACTCCTTGCCGGCCGGCCCCATGACCGCGAGTCGCGTGGTGGGCAGTGCCAGCACCAGGTCGGCGCCGGTCGGGTAGTTGTTGTAGGAGGCGTAGGCGCCGCCGAAGGCGTTGCGCAGGATGAGGAGGATCCGGGGCGTGCGCACGTCGACGATGGCGTCGAGCATGGAGCGACCCGCCTGGACGATGCCGCGCGCTTCCTGCTCTCGCCCGGGGAGGAAGCCGGTGGTGTCCTCCATGAAGATGATGGGGATGTTGTAGATGTTGCAGAAGCGCACGAAGCGGGCGATCTTGAGCGCGGAGTCGCAATCGATCTGCCCCGACGCCACGGCGCTGTTGTTCGCCACGAACCCCACCACGTATCCGCCCAGCCGGCCGAAGGCGGTGACCACCTCCTTGGCGCGCTCGGGCTGCAGCTCGAAGTAGTCCCCGTAGTCGCAGACCTGCTGGATGATGATGGAGACGTCGAAGGGCGTGTTGAAGCCGGTCGGGGAGTTGAAAGCCTTCTTGAGGAGGGTGTTGATCTCCCAGGTCTTGCGGTCGATGGGGTCGCTCGTCGCCTGGAACGGCGGGGAGGAGGAGTTGTTGTCCGGGATGTAGGCGAGCAGGCGCACCGCCTGGCGCAGGGCGGCGAGCTCGTCCTGGACCGTTAGGTCCGCCACCCCGGAGGCGCCGTGGACTCGCGGCCCGCCGAGCGCGTCGGGGGTGATGTCCTCGCCGAGGACCGACTTCACGACTCCCGGACCGGTGAGGCCGAAGAAGGTCTCGTTCGGCTGGATGACGAAGCTACCCTGCCGCGGGAGGTAGGAGCCGCCGCCGGCGTTGAACCCGAACATGCACATGATGGAGGGGACGACGCCGCTGATCTTCCGGAGCGCCGTGAAGGCCTCCGCGTAGCCGTCGAGGCCTCCCACCCCGGCGGGGACGTAGGCGCCGGCGCTGTCGTTCATGCCGATGAGGGGGACGCCCTTTTCGCCGGCCAGGCGAAAGAGGCGGGCCAGCTTGTTGCCGTTCGTGGCGTCCATGGACCCGGCCCGGACCGTGAAGTCGTGCCCGTAACAGGCGACGTCGCGCCCTCCCACGTTGATCACCGCGGTGACGAGCGAAGCGCCGTCCAGGTTCTTGCCCCAGTTCTGAAAGAGCACGATGGGATCCCGGTCGGTGAGCACCCGGATCCGCTCCCAGACCGTCATGCGCTTCTTGGCGTGCTGCTTTTCGATCTGGTCGATGCCGACGGAGCGGATGGGCCGCTGGATGAGGTCGTACCCTTCCTTCATCGCCTCTTCGTAGACGCCGGTGGCGCGGGAGATCTCACCCGGAATGGTGAACTCGACCTTCTCGACGGGGTCGAGCGGGTTCGTCAGGGTGGGCTTGGTCGCTCTCTTGGGCATGGGCTCGGTCCTCAGGAGGAAACGGTCCTACCGGCTCGGCGACGCGCCGCATCGCCCCGTTGTGGCTGGTGGCGAGCTGGCAGCGAAGGAGAAGATGGCATCAACCTCTGGTGCGGCCGGGTGGGAGTGGCATCCTGACAAGGCCCGGGCCTCCCGGCAAGGGGTTCCACCTTCGCGGCAGGGCCCCCGCCATGCCGCAAGGCGTCGAGGGTCCCGCGGCGGCGCCCGTGGCGCGTTGCGGCGAAGGGAGCCGGGCCCCCCTCTTCGCTCCCGCCCCGGGGGGGAGGGGCCCCGGGGAGACGAGGGGGGCGAGCCCGGCCGCTCCCAGGGGCCCCTCCGTCACCATTGGTAAATGGTCAGGCCGGCACATCCCCGGGGTCCCGCCGCCCCGAGGGCGCGGGCTCCCCGTCAGCCGTTTCGCTTCTCGAGCTCGGAGAGGATGCCGGCGAGGTCCTCGTCCGCGGAGGGGATCTCGATCACCCCGTCCCGGGCCTCCGCCGCTGGAGACGGGGCCGGGGTGGGAGCGGCCCTGGGAGCCGGCGGCGGGGCGGGCCGCCGCGGCGCACGCGCCGCCGGGGGAGGGAGCGAGCTCGGCGACGGCTCCGGCGAAGGGGCCCGCGGCTCCCGCTCGACGGGGTCGGAGGGGAGGTGCCAGTCCGTCTTCCTCTCGAGCCACTCCCGGTATCGCTGGAAGGTGAAGCACCCGTCGTTCCCGCCGGTCTCGAGCGCGGTCTGGAGCTTGAAGAACTGGCCCTGCCGGAGGATCGCCTTCACCGCCTGGGTCGCGAGCAGCACCTCGCACTCCGGCGCCCGGGTGCCCCGCTCCGGGAAGAAGCGCAGGCGCTGGCAGACGACGGCGACCAGGCAGTCGGCGAGCTGGGAGCAGACCCCGGCCTGGATCTCGGCCGGGAAGGCGCTGACGATGCGCTGCACCGCCTCCGCCGCCGTCGAGGAGTGCAGGGTGGTGAGCACGAGGTGACCCGTCTCCGCTGCGCTGAGCGTGAGCCTCATCGTCTCCTGGTCCCTCAGCTCCCCGACCATGAGGACGTCGGGGTCCTCGCGCATGGCGTCGTAGAGCCCCTGCTCGAAGCTGGGCGTATCTCGCCCCACTTCCCGCTGCCGGATGAAGGCGCGCCGGGGTGTGAGCGTGTACTCGATGGGCGACTCCAGCGTGACGACGTGCCGGGTCTCGCGGGCGTTCAGCTCCTGGATGAGGGCCGCGAGCGTGCTCGACTTCCCCGAGCCGGTCGGGCCGGAGACGATCACCAGGCCGTGGTGCGACTCGACGAGCCGGGCCAGGTCGGGGTGCAGGTTGAGCCGCTCGAGCGTCGCCTGGAATCCGGCCAGGAAGCGGATGGCGAGTCCCACGCCCCGGGAGGTGCAGAGCACGTTGATGCGACAGCGCACCCCGTCGATGGTCCGGGCCGCGTCGCAGGAGCGGCGCGCGAGGAAGTCGGCCCAGCGCTCCTCGCCTACCACCTCGCGGGCCATCTCGAGGAGCTCCCTCGCCTCGACCGGCTCGCCCGCGCTCGTGAGCTGGCCGCGGACCCTCATGCAGGCAGGCAGACCGCTCTCGAGGTGGAGGTCGCTCGCCTGCGCGGACCGGGCCGCGGCGATGAGCGCGGAGAGTCTCATGTCGAGGATGAAGATAGGGCGGCCGCCCCCGGCAGCGCCGCGCCTTCCTCGCTTCTCCCCCCTTGGGGTCCCGGGCGCTCGCCTGCGCAGTCGCCGGTCGCCTCGCCAGGCGCTCTGGCCCCAGCTCCCACAGGAGCCCACGCCTCCCGCTTTCCTCATACCGTTCCACACACTGGACGGGGATAGGCTGCTTGGACGACGGTGATCTCGATGCCACAATGGGGCGAGTGGGCCCCAACCGAGTCCCCCTTACGAGTGAGGAGCCGGGCCGCCCAGCTTCCCGCCTGCGGCTGCCGCTCTACGTGTTCGCGGTCGCCGCCTTGGGGCTTGCCGTCGCCGGTTTCTTCCTGCACCGCTCCGTCCGGGAGGGCGCGCGCCGACGCGGCGCCGCGGAGATCGACGCGGTGGGAGCTCTCAAGGTGGCGGCCATCAACTCCTGGCGGGACGACGCGGAGAAGGACGTCGCCCACCTCGCCTCCTACCCCTCCGTGCCCGAGGCCGCGGCTCGCTTCGCTCGCGGCCTCGACCCCGCCCTGCGCCAGCACGCCGCCATCATCCTCGAGAGCTTCGCTCGCCGGCACCAGTACGAGGCGATGGCGCTCTTTACCCCCGGCGGCCTCCCCGTGCTGGCGTGGGGCAAGTCCAGTCGCCCGGGCTTTCCCGACGCGGCCCTCTTGGCCCGCGCCCTTCAGAGCAACGAGGTCCAGTCCCAGCTCACCGCCAACCCGGACGAGGGCCGCCCCCGGCTCGACCTCGCCATGCCCGTGCGCGACGGGAGCGGCAAGCTCCTCGCCGTCCTGGCGGCGCGGCGGGATGCGGAGTCGTTCCTCGCCACCATCGGGGACAGCTGGCCGGTCCCCTCCGAGACCGCGGAGAGCGTGGTGCTGCGCCGGGACGGCGACTCGGTGCTCTTCGTGACCGATCCCCGCTTCCTGAGAGGCTGGGCCTTCAAGGTCCGCATCCCGCTCTCCGACGACAAGAGAGGGGCGGTCCAGGCCATCGGCGCGGGAGAGGGCGTCCACCTCGCCGTCGACTATCGCGGCACCCCCATGATGGTGGCGGCCAGGCGGATCCCCAACTCCGACTGGAGCCTGGTGACGCGCATGGACCTCGCCGAGATCGAGGCGCCGGTGCTCCACGAGGCTGCCTCCATCGCCGTCCTGCTCGGCATCGTGCTCGGGGCCTGCGCCCTGGCGCTGGCGCTCTGGTGGCGAGGCGAGATCGCCCAGCAGCGAGAGCTGGACGGCGCCCGGGCCGCCTTGGAGGAGAGCGAGGAGCGCTTCCGGCTGGCGCTCGCCGGCACGCACTGGGTCTGGGACTGGGACCTCCCCGCCGGCCGGCTCACCGTCGACCCGCAGTGGGCGAGCGAGGTGGCGCTCTCGAGCCCCACCCTCTCCGGCAGCGTCGCCTCGATCCTCGGGGCCATCGTCTACCCGGAGGACCTCATGCGGGTGGCGGCGCAGCTCGAAGCCCACGCGAGCGGCTCCGATCCCCTCTTCGAGGTGGAGTTCCGGGTGAAGAACCTGGCCCGCGGCCTCCACTGGGTTCTCATGCGGGGGCGGGCAAGCCGCCGCGACGCCGAAGGGCGGGCGCTCCGAATCACCGGGGTGCTGTCCGACCACACGGAGCGCCGCCGGCTCCAGGAGCAGGTCGAGCGCTCCGAGCTCATGGCGAGCCTCGGCACCCTCGCCGCCGGCGTGGCTCACGAGATCAACAACCCGCTCGCCTACGTGGTCGCCAACCTGGACTTCGTCGAACGGGAGCTCGCCTCCCTCCCCCCGACCTCGCCGGAGGTCCTCGATGCCGTCTCCCAGGCCCGGGAGGGCGGAGCTCGGGTGCGAGACGTCGTCCGCAGCCTCCAAGCCTTCTCCCGGCCGAGCTCGGGGCGGCGAGCCCCCTCGAGCGTCGAGGACGAGCTCTCCGCGGCGCTGCGCCTCGCCGACAACGAGATCCGCCACCGCGCCGAGCTGCGGGTGAAGATCGGCCCGCTCCCGCGGGTGACGGCGGCGGCCCACGAGCTCGGCCAGGTGTTCCTCAACGTCCTGCTCAACGCCGCTCAGGCGCTCCCGGAAGGGCACGCCGCCGAGAACACCATCGCCGTCTCGGCCTGCACGGCCGGCCCCGGCTGGGCACGCGTGGAGATCCGGGACAGCGGCACCGGAATCCCCCCGGAGGTGCTGCCGAGGATCTTCGAGCCCTTCTTCACCACCAAACCCCAGGGGGCCGGCACCGGCCTGGGCCTCGCCATCGCCCATGGCATCGTGACGAACTGCGGCGGGCGCATCGAGGTAGAGAGCGAGGCGGGGCGGGGAACGCTCGTCCGCATCCTCCTGCCGCCGGCGCCCAGCGAAGTCTCGGACGCCCTTCCGGCAGTTCCCCCGGCGGCGCCGCAGGCTTCCGGTTCGAGGCCGTCGCGGGTGCTGGTGGTGGACGACGACCCATTGGTGGCCCGCTCCATCGCCCGGGCCCTCCGCCCGACGCACGAGGTCACGACGGCGCGGTCTGCGGGCGAGGCGCTCTCCCGCCTGGAGCGCGGCGAGCCTTTCGACGTCGTCGTCTGCGACCTGATGATGCCGCAGATGACCGGGATGGAGCTCTACCAGCGCGTGAAGGGCACGGATCCGCGTCTCGCGGACCGGTTCGTGTTCGTCACGGGAGGGGCCTTCACCGACGGCGCGCGCGACTTCCTCGCCCGCACGCCGAACCCGTGCCTGGAGAAGCCATTCGACTTCCCCCTGCTGCGGGAGCTCATCGACCGGGTGTCCCGCGGCTTCGCGCCACCGGGGAAGACGCCCTTCCCGGCCGCCGAGCGGGCCGCCGGCGTCTGACCGCACGCCCCTCCCAGGACCCCCGCGGCAGCGCCGGCCCCGGCCCCGGCCGGGAGCGACACGGGGCGGCGCACCGGCTACTCTCCCCCCATGGAGCGGCGGCTTCTGCTCTTCGCCCCGGGAGCGGGCGCGCCCTCGACCTCTCGCTGGATGGAGGGATGGGCGAGGCGCCTCTCCTCCCTCGGCGAGGTGGTGCGCTTCGACTACCCCTACGTGAAGGCCGGGCGGCGCACGCCGGATCGGCTGCCGGTGCTCGTCGCGGCGCACCGGGCCGCGCTCGCGGAGGCCCGCGCCGGCCGCGACGGCCCCGTCGTCCTCGCCGGGAAGTCCATGGGGTCTCGAGTCGGCTGCCACGCCTTTCCGGGCCCGGGCCCCGAGGTAGAGGCGCACGTCTGCTTCGGCTACCCCCTCCGGGGCGCCCAGGGGGCGATGCGCGACGCTCCGCTCCTCGCGCTCAGGGTTCCGGTGCTCTTTCTCACGGGCTCTCGCGACCCGCTCTGCCCCCTCGACCTCCTCGAGGCCGTGCGGGCGCGGATGACGGCTCGCTCCGCCCTCCACGTGGTGGACGGGGGAAACCACTCCCTCGAGGTGGGCGCGCGCAGCTTACGGGAGCGGGGAGAGACGCAGGCCGAGGTGGACGCGCGCGTCCTCGAGGCAGTCCGCTCCTTCCTCTCCGGCATCTAGAGCGAGTTCCGCCCCGCCGGGCGCGGGCGGGCCGCCGGGAAAGGAGGACGGACTTGGCGTCAACGAGGCGAGGCTCGGCGGGTGGCGCTCCCCCTCCCGAGGCGGCCGGGCGCCCGAGTGGCCCAACTCCCGGCGGTCCGCCGGGGCGGGAGGTCCACTGCGGAGACGGCGTCGCCTGGCTGGCCCGCGGCCGCCTGCCGGACGACCACGCGGTCGTCACCTCGCTCCCCGACTTCTCCGAGATGCCGGCCCTCGGCTTCGAGGACTGGCGCCGGTGGTTCGTGAGCACCGTCGCGCTCGCCTGCCGCGCCGTCTCCGACGAGGCCGTGGCCGTGTTCTACCAGACGGACGTGAAGCGGGATGGACGCTGGGTCGACAAGGGCCACCTCGTGCACACCGGAGCCGACCAGGCCGAGAGCGCGGTGCTCTGGCACCGCATCGCCTGCCGCGCTCCCCCCGGAACCGCGACCTTCGGCCGCCCCGCCTACGCGCACCTCCTGTGCGCCAGCCGGGCGCTGCGGCTCGCCCCGAGCCAGTCCTCTCCGGACGTGCTGCCGCGGCTCGGGGAGATGAGTTGGCCGCGCGCCATGGGGCGCGACGCCTGCGTGGCCGTGGTCCGATTCCTCGTCCGCCACACCCGCTGCCGCACCGTGGTCGACCCCTTCTGCGGCATGGGCTCGGTCTTGGCGGTGGCCAACGAGTTCGGCCTCTCCGCCGTGGGGGTGGAGCGCTCGGCCCGGAGGGCGGAGAGGGCCCGGCGGTTCGCCTTCGCTCCCGACCCGTAGCCTCCCAGCGGCGCGAGGGGAACGGACCCCGGGGATCCTCCGCGCCCCCACCCTTCCGGGTCCGCCCCGGCCCTCCTCCCCCCGCGACCTTAGATCGTTCGGCCATGGAGAAGCTCATCCTGCCGGACGAGGAGTGGCAGCGGAGGTTGTCCCCGGAGGCGTACCAGGTCCTGCGCCGCCACGGCACGGAGCGCCCGTTCACCGGCTGCTTCCTGGGGACGTCGGAGCCCGGCACCTACGTCTGCGCCGGCTGCGGCCATCCCCTCTTCCGCTCCGGAGCGAAGTTCGAGTCGGGCACGGGCTGGCCGTCCTTCACCCGCCCGGTCTCCGAGGACGCGGTGACCACCGTCGAGGATCGCTCGCACGGGATGGTGCGCACGGAGGTGCGATGCGCGCGCTGCGACGGTCACCTGGGCCACGTGTTCCCGGATGGCCCGCCGCCCACGGGGCTTCGCTACTGCATGAACTCGGTGTCCTTGCGCCACGTGCCGGCGGGCGAAGGGAGCGAGGGAAAGCGGTAGCTCGGCCGCGCGTTTGCGCGCCCGGCGGCTGCGGAGACGCAAACCGTGCGCGCCGCCCCGGCCGCTCCGGGGGCCGCGCGCGAGCTCGCGAGGCGCCGACGCGGCCCTTCCCAGCCCCCGGCCCAGTTCGGGCGGCAATGGCTCGAATCGTGCAGAAGCGAGCCGGGCGGAGAACGAAATGGCGAACAAGATCACGGAAGAGTGCACGAGCTGCGGCGCCTGCGAGGTGGAGTGCCCCAGCCAGGCGATCTACGAGGGCGAGGACCACTACGAGATCGACCCGGCGAAGTGCGACGAGTGCGCGAGCAACGGCGGGAGCCCCGCCTGCATGGCCGCCTGCGTGAGCGACGGGATCACGAAGGCCTAGGGCCCTCGCCGCGCAGCTCCGGATAGCGGCGCCTGGACCCCGCCAGGAGCACCCCGAGTGGAAAAAACGAGCTCGGGAGGCGTGGCCGCCGCAACTGGTCAACCCTCGGGACCCAGGGTCCGCGCGGACCCCGGCTGGGGCGCCTGATTTCCTGGAAATCCGTAGGCACTTGGCTCGCATCGCGCAGCTTGCATATGAACGGTCCGTGTATGCAAAAAGCGGCAAAGATGCTACTCGCGGCGCTCGCCCTCGGAGCCCTCCCGCTCGCCCCGGCGGCCGCGGCCGAGGGCAGTGGCGATCTGGACGCCATCGAGAAGCGCGGCGTGTTGCGCCACCTCGGCATCCCCTACGCCGGATTCGTCACTGGCAGTGGCGACGGACTCGAGGTCGAGCTCGTGCGGCTCTTCGCCAAGCGCCTCGGGCTGCGCTACCAGTTCGTGCAGACGGACTGGCCCACGGCGCTCCCGGACCTCACGGGGCGCCAGGTCTCGGCGAAGCAGACGGACCTCGACAAGGCCCCGGCCGTCGCCATCCGGGGGGACCTCCTCGCCACCGGCCTCACCATCCTGCCCTGGCGGGAGCGGGTGGCGTCCTTCTCCTCCCCGGTCTTTCCCACGCAGGTCTGGGTGGTGGCTCGGTCCGACTCGCCGGTCCAGCCCATCAAGCCCACGGGGAACGTGGAGCGCGACATCGGCGCCGTGAAGGCGCTTCTCGGCCATCGCTCCCTGCTCGGCGTCTCCGCCACCTGCCTCGACCCGTCCCTCTACCAGATCGAGGCCACCCAGGCGCAGGTGGTCCTGAAGAAGGTGCGGCTCGACGAGGTGGCACCCGTGCTCATCAAAGGAGAGGGAGAGCTCGCGCTCCTCGACGTGGCCGACGCCATGATCGCCCTGCAGAAGTGGCCGGGGCGGCTCAAGGTCATCGGGCCCATAAGCGCCCGTCAGCAGATGGGCGCGGCCTTCCGCCGGGACGCCCCCCGCCTGCGCGTGGCCTTCGACAACTTCCTCGCGGAGGTCCGCCGGGACGGAACCTACCAGAAGCTCGTGAAGAAGTACTTCCCCGAGGCGCCCACCTACTTCCCAGACTTCTTCGTCGCGGCTCGCTAGCCGGGGGGCGATGGCCCAGCTCGTCCCACCTCCCTCTCCGGGCGCCAGCGGCAGGCTGGCCCGGCGGACCGGCACCACCGTGGCGGCGGGCGTGGCGCTCGTCGCCATGGTGGGCTACCTCCTCGTGCTCAACTACCGCTCGGCGCGGACCCTGCGCGAGAACCTCCTTCGCCAGCACGCCCAGCAGGCGCAGCTCTACGCCGCCGCGCTCGGGCACCTGCTCGCCGCGGCCGACAAGAGCATCCGCAACCTGGCCGAGTCCCGGGAGGTGGCCGCCTTCTACGAGAACCGGGACCTGGGCATGAGCATGCAGTACGGGCTGGCGCTCAGCCTCGTGCCCATCCAGGAACGGCTCGCCTCGCTCGTCGACCCGCCGGAAAGCGACGGGGAACGGTCCTTCGAGCGGGTGTCGCTCGTCGACGCCGACGGCTCGGTGCTCGCGGACTCCGACAGCTCCGCCGGGCCGGCCGAGCCTCAGATCCTCGCCAACCTCGCCGGGCACGACGGAGTCTGGCTCTCCGAGGACGGCCGGACGCTCCTCTTGTCGCGGTCCCACTGGTTCAAGGGGCGCTCCGCCGGCTGGTTCGTCGCCTGGCTCCGCCCGGAGAGCGTGCTCGGCGCCCTGGCCAACCGAGCCGGGTCGGGCCGCTTCTCCTTCCACCTGCTCGACAGCGAGGGGCGCCTCTACCAGCCCGCCGGCGAGCAGCAGCTCGTCCCGGCCCTCCCCCGCCGCCTCGAGGCCCTCCCCGCCGACGGCCGTATGGTGGAGCTCCCCGCCGACCAGGGCGCCGACAGCGAAGGCGGCGAGCTCGTGGCCATGCGCGTGCCCGTCCCCGGGCAGCGCCTCACCCTGCTCGACGTGGACCGGGTCGCCGACCTCGTCGGGAACCTCTCGCCCACCGCCTCGGTCGTGAACCTCACCGTGGCGGTCGCCGCCGTCCTGGGCGTGGTCCTGCTCGCTTTGGTCCTCAACACGAAGTCCCTCGTCTTGCGGGCCCGGCTGGACGAGTCGCTCTTGCGCGAGCAGCAGGTGGCGGAGAAGCACGCCGCCCTCCAGCGCGAGGTGGCCGAGCGCCAGCGGCTCCAGGCCGCCCACGCACTCCTGGCGATGGCGGTGGATCAGGCGGCCGAGGCCATCGTGGTGACGAACCCGGCCGGACGCATCGAGTACGTGAACCCGGCCGTGGAGCGCGCCACCGGCTTCGACGCCGCCGGCTTGCGCGGGCGGCCGCTCATGGATCTCTACAGCGGGGCGGGTCTCGAGTCGGTGACGGCCGAGATCCTGGAGGCTCTGGAGAAAGGCCCCGCCTGGAAGGGCGAGCTCCGCATCCGGCGCCACGACGGCGTCTCCTTCGACGCCCAGCTCATCATCTCCGCTGTCCGGGACCCCTCCGGACGCATCGTCAACCTCCTGCTCGTGGGGCGCGACGTCACCGAGGAGAACCGCCTGCGGGAGCAGCTCCGCCACCGCCAGAAGCTCGAGGCGGTGGGGACGCTCGCCGGCGGGGTGGCCCACGACTTCAACAACCTCCTCACCGCCATCAATGGCTACGCCGGCCTGGCGCTCGAGGGGCTCGCGAGCGACGACCCGGTGCGGGAGGACATCCTCGAGATCCAGCGGGCGGGGGCGCGCGCGGCCGACCTGACGCGCCAGCTGCTCGCTTTCAGCCGCAAGCAGGTCCTGAAGCCGCAGATCATCGAACTCGACGCGTCCGTGTCCGGGGTGGAGAAGCTTTTGCGGCGCCTCATCGGCGAGCACATCGAGCTCGTCACCTCCCACAGCCCCGAGCTGTGGCGCGTGAAGGTGGACCCGGGCCAGCTGGAACAGATCCTCGTGAATCTCGCCGTGAACGCCAGGGACGCCATGCCACAGGGGGGGCGGCTCTGCATCACCACCTGCAACGTGGTCCTGAGCGAGGCGGAGGCGGGCCAGTACGCGGACGGCTCCCCCGGCCCGCACGTGCTCCTCACCGTCTCGGACACCGGGGTGGGAATGGAGGAGGCCACCTTGACGCACGTCTTCGAGCCCTTCTTCACCACCAAGGACCAGGGCAAGGGGACGGGCCTGGGGCTCTCCACCGTCTACGGCATCGTGCGCCAGAGCCGCGGCTTCGTGGGAGTGAAGAGCCGACTGGGAAAGGGCACCACCTTCGAGATCTTTTTGCCGCGCGAGAGCTCGCAGTCCGCCCTCGCTCCGACGGCGGCGGAGGCGTCTCGCCCCCGAACCGGCCGGCCGCATGAGACCGTCCTCGTGGTCGAGGACGAGCGACAGGTGCGAAACCTCCTCTCCTCTCAACTGTCGGCCGAGGGGTACACAGTGCTCGCCGCGGCCGACGGGCGCGAGGCGCTCTCCCTGGGAGAGAGCCACGCCGGGCAGATCGACCTGCTGCTCTCCGACGTGGTGATGCCGCAGATGGGCGGGCCCGAGCTGGCGCGGGCCTTCCTCGCCCGCCACCCGGAGACCCGGGTGATCTTCATGTCCGGGTACGCGGACGAGGCGGTGGCCCGCCACGGCGAACTGGAGCAGGCGGCGGCCTTCGTGCAAAAGCCCTGGCAGCTACCCGAGCTCGCCGGGATCGTGAGACGCGTCCTCGACCGGCGCGCCCAGGCGTGAGGGGCGGTCCCGGCCCAGGACTCCGGGCCGCTCCGCAGCGCCTGAGGCACCGGCGCCGCTCCCGACGCAGTGCGCCGGCCGGCTGCGTCACCGGATCTTTTTGCCAAGCCGTGACAGGGGGGTGACACGGCTCGGGTAGCATCCTTGGGACGCTCGCCCGCTGCGGGCGATGGAGACGACATGCACAGCGCTGCACCGAGCTTCGACGGTCCCCGCCCCTCGGCGGAGGAGCGTCCCGCCACCGCCCCCAAGCTGGACCGCGCCGCCATCGCCGCGGTGGCGGCGTCGGGCCGACGCTTGCTCGTGCAGGGAGGCATGGGGATTCACGCCTCCGACGGGCTGGCCGGGAAGGTCGCGGCCGTCCGCAGCCTGCGGTTCGTCGGGGTGGGGACCGTCTCCGCGGTCATCAAGACCCCCGAGCACCTCCGCGCCGAGATCCAGCGCGCCAAGCTCGAGGCCCCCGGCGGCTACGTCGGTGTGAACCTGATGGCGGCCATCAACAAGGGGGACTTCGAGCGCCTCACCCGCACCGCCTTGGACGAGGGCGTCTCCTTCGTGGTGCAGGGAGCGGGGATCTCGCGGGACATCATCCGCTGGTGCCGCGATGCCGGCACTCCCTTTGCCGGCATCGTCTCCTCGGGACGGCTCGCGGCCATGTACGAGAAGTGGGGGGCGGAGTTCCTGGTCGCCGAGGGCGCAGAGGCCGGCGGGCACATCGGGGACATCGGCCACTCCCTCCCCTCGCTGGTGGAGGAGGTCCGCAGCCACAGTCGGCTCCCGGTCGTCGCCGCCGGCGGCGTCACCCCGGCCGATTTCGGCCGCTATTTCGCCCAGGGAGCGGTGGGCGTTCAGCTCGCCACCCGCTTCATCGCCTCCCGGGACGGGGGGACGCACCCGAACTTCAAGGAGATGCACCTGCGGAAGGGCGCCGGGGACGTCGCCATCATCACGAGCTGCGTGAAGGGCATGAAGGCGCGAGCGGTCCGGAACGCCTTCACCGACGGGCTCGCGGCCGGCCAGGCTTTTCCCCCGCGCTCCAAGGCGTGGTTCTTCGGCCCCTCCGGCTACATGGGCCGGAGGAAGGCCTGCATCGAGTGCCTGGCCGAGGACCTCTGCAAGTGCCGCGCGAGCGAATTCCGGGAGAGCTTCTGCATCACCGATGCCCTCTTGCGGGCGGCGGTGCTCGGCGACCTGGAGAAGGGGCTCTACTACACCGGACAGAGCGTCACCCAGATCCCGGAGCGCTCCGTGAGCGAGCTCAAGACCGTGCAGGACATCGTGAGCGACCTCGAGGCCTCCCTGGAGGCCTGGGAGGCGCCGGAAGCGCTCGTCGCCCGCTAGGGCGCCGGGGCGAGCGCCCCCGTGGGGCACGTCACACCGGTGCCGCCGAGCCCGCAATAGCCGCCGGGGTTCTTCGCCAGGTACTGCTGGTGGTAGGCCTCGGCCGGGTAGAACGCCCCCGCCTCCCGGATCTCGGTGGTGACGGGGCCGAAGCCGGCCCGCCCCAGCTCGGCCTGGTAGGCGGCCCTGGACTCCTCCGCCTGTCGTCGCTGCTCGGGGCCGTGCGTGTAGATGGCGGAACGGTACTGCGTCCCCACGTCGTTCCCCTGCCGCATGCCTTGCGTGGGATCGTGCGACTCCCAAAAGACCTTGAGGAGGTCGCGGTAGCTCAGGGCGGCCGGGTCGAAGACCAGCTGGACGCTCTCGGCGTGCCCGGTGCGCCCGCTGCAGACCTCCTCGTAGCTGGGGTTGGGAGTCGTTCCGCCGGCGTAGCCCACGAGCGTCGAATAGACGCCGGGGAGCTCCCAGAAGCGCCGCTCCGCGCCCCAGAAGCAGCCGAGCGCAAAGGTGGCCACCTCGAATCCGGCCGGGAAGGGCGGCTCGAGGGGTCTCTGGGTGACGAAGTGGCGAGCCGGGACGCGCATCCTCTCGGCGCGCCCCGGAAGCGCCTCGGCCGGCGCCACCAAACGGGTCTTCGATGCGAACGGGGCCATCGCGACGCTCTCCTCGGGCTCCGGGTCTTCCGGATCCCGATCCCCTTAACCGGGACGAGCGAGCACGGCAGGGCCGGCCGGCGACGCGTCCGCCCGCCGCGCCGGGCAGCGCTCAACCCCCGAGGAGGCGAGACTTCCTACCGGCCCGGGCCCACCTTCTGGTACCGAAGGCTCACCGTGGAATGGAGCGGCTTCCCGTCTTGCAGGACGCCGCAGTCGACGACTTTCCCCACCACCATGAGGTGGTCGCCGACATCGTCGATGGAGACGACCTCGCAATCGAAGTAGGCGAGGGCATCGCTCAGGATGACGGCGCCGGTGGCGCCCTCGCGGGTGGAGACCCCGGCCAGCTTGTCCTCCTTCGTCATGCTCTGGCGGGCGAACTGACCTGCGAGCCGCTCCTGCCCCTCCCGGAGCACGTTCACGGCGAAATTCTTGGTGCTGCGGATGAAGTCGATGCTGTAGTGATGGCGGTCGAGCGAGATCATGAAGTGGGGCGGGTCAAAGGCTACCGGCGACGCCCAGGACACGGTCAGGGCGTTGTCGGCGCCTCCCCGGCCCACGGTCACGACGCTCACGGCGAGCGGGAACCTGCGCAGGACTTCGGCGAACTGCTCCGGGGTCATGGTCTCCTCCTTGGTGGTACATCGCGTGGCTGAGCGTGACGAGTCTTTAACACGCCTGCTAAGGCGCGTCCGCTCGCTTTGCACGTCCCCGCCCCGAGACAGGCTTCGGGTCGACGCCCTCCCCGCTTCAGAGCACGAGGGCGTGGCTTTCCACCCACACGGAGGTCCCGGTCGTGCCCGGGGACCGCAGGCGAGGCCCTTGAAGGGGCCCGGGGGCGCGAGCGCCAGGAGACGCGTCCCGACGGCCACGGTGCCGCTCGCGCCAGGCCGCGCCGCCGCCGCAGCGGGACGCCGAGCCGCCTCGCGAGGGGACCCCCGCGGCGGACGGGAGCGCGCCGGCGGCGAGGAGACCGGCGGCGCGGCCGGAGGGGGTCTCGGGAGG
>Ga0335078_10003655_pt1 | contig 22888 bp, 25 predicted proteins | sample Lox_Sample_32_FD_206711 | JGI IMG/M metagenome (GOLD analysis project Ga0335078, IMG submission 206711) | Soil microbial communities from Loxahatchee National Wildlife Refuge, Florida, United States - Lox_Sample_3.2 | ecosystem: Environmental > Terrestrial > Soil > Wetlands | place: USA... | reverse complement strand
CTCGACGCGCTCGGCGAGGTGCTCCAGCTGCTGGCCGCCGCCGCACGGCTCGACCTGCTCGGCGCCGACGACTGGCGGGCCGCCGAGATCGCCGCCGACGCGATCGAGCAGCGCTGGCGCAAGCCGGACGCCGGGGTCTGGGAGCTGCACGAAGACCGCTGGACGCAGTCCAGGCTGGCCTGCGTGGCCGGCCTGCGGGCCATCGCCGCCCAGGCCGGCCCCGCCGGCGCGCGGCTTGCGGCCCGCTGGAGCGGGCTGGCCGACGCCATGCTCGCCGAGCAGGAGGCCTCGGTGCATCCAAGCGGGCGCTGGCAGCGCGCCACAGGCGACGAGCGCGTCGACGCCTCACTGCTGCTGCCGGTCGTCCGCGGCGCCGTGCCGCCTGACGATCCGCGCAGCCTGGCCACGATCGAGGCCGTCGGGCGTGAGCTCGCCGACGACGGGTTCGTCTACCGATTCCGGCATGACAACCGGCCGCTGCATGAGGCCGAGGGCGCGTTCCTGCTGTGCGGCTTCTGGATGGCACTGACCGCGCACGTGCGGGGCGACGAGGTGGCTGCCGCGCACTGGTTCGAGCGCAACCGGGCCGCGTGCGGTCCGGCCGGCCTGTACACCGAGGAGTTCGACGTGCACCAGCACCAGCTGCGCGGCAACCTGCCGCAGGCGTTCGTGCACGCCGCGATGCTGGAGTGCGCCGTCCGGCTCTCCGGCTCGGTGCGCCTGGCCGGCTCGGACACCTAGAGCCTGGTGCATGGAGACGAAGAGCAGTGCCCGACGAAGGAAGGAGCGGCCATGCCGAGGGGTTCGAGTCCGAAGCGGGAGCGGCAGTACGAGCACATCAAGGACAGCGAGCGGCAGCGCGGCGTGAGCCCTGGCCGAGCGGCGGAGATCGCCGCGCGCACCGTGAACAAGGAGAGGGCCAGGTCGGGGGAGTCGGCGACGGCGAGCCGCAGCTCGGTCAGCGACATCTCGTCCGCCCGCCGAGGTGGCCTGCGGTCGCGCAGCGGGGCGGCCGGGCCAACCTATGCGCAGCTGTACAACGAGGCGAGGCAGCGCGGCATCAAGGGCCGCTCGTCGATGAACAAGGCGCAGCTCAAGCGGGCTCTCGGCCGCTGAGGCGGCGGGCAAGGAAGAGTGCGTGGCCGCCGTCCTGGCCCTCGGGCACGAACTCCTGCTCGGCGATCTCAAGCCCGGCCTCGGTGATCCAGAGGGCGTAGGTGACGTCGTCCGCATGGCTCCACCACATCGGCGCATCACCGCCCAGCCAGTGCTCCTCTGAGCCGGTCCACGCCTGCTGGCCGGCGATCGCCAGCAGCCAGCAGCCAGCCGCCCGGGCGCAGCCAGGCGCCGATCCGGCGCAACAGCACCGGCTGGGCATCCAGCGGCATGTGGATCAGCGAATACAGGCTCACCACCGCGTCGAGCGAGTCGGCCGGCCAGTCCAGCGTCGTCGCCTCGGCCCGGACGAACGTCGCCGCAGGCACCAGCCGACGGGCCCGCTCGATCTGCACGTCGCTGATGTCCACGCCGGTCACCTGGTATCCGACTGCGGCCAGGGACCTGGCGACTGTGCATGTCGCTGCCATCGGCGGGTAGTGGGCACCCGCGGCTAGAGCGGCGGCGGTGCGAACATGGGAGCGGACAGTGGCAGCTAGACGGGCGGCGGTTCAGGCGCGGCGGACGGCGCAGACCGGACCCGAGCTGATCGAGCAGTGGATGCACAGGATCGCCACGGCGCTTGACCGGCAGGTGGCCACGCTCAGGTCGCGGATGCGGGCCGGGAGCAGGAAAGGGCCGTCCGGGATGCGGGCTGGGAGCAAGCCGGGGAGGTCCCGGCTGGCGGTCGGCCGCAAGCGGCGGTCGCGATCGGTCGTCCGCGGCGGGCGCAAGACCCGCGCCGAGCTGTACGAGATGGCCAGGAAGCGCGGCCTGCCCGGCCGTTCCAAGATGCGGCGCGACGAGCTCGCCAGGAGACTGCGCCAGCGCTAACCCTTCCGGCCGGCCTGGCTGTCCTGGGTCGGCGATGGGAAGGTTGGCAGTGTGGCGGAGCGCACGACGGACGGCGAGCAACGGGACCGTGCGGCGGGCCGGCCTGAGCAGCTGCAGCGCTACCAGGCCAAGCGAGACTTCAGCCGCACGCCCGAGCCCTCAGGCACGACTGTCGCCGCAGCGGCCGGGGCGGGAACGCCACCCAGCGGCGGGGCACGCCGGTTCGTGGTTCAGCGGCACCGGGCCAGGCGGCTGCATTACGACCTGCGGTTCGAGATCGACGGGGTGCTGGCGAGCTGGGCCGTGCCGCACGGACCGACCATGGACCCCGCGGTAAAGCGGCTGGCCGTGCATGTCGAGGACCACCCGATCGAGTACCTCGATTTCGAGGGCGTCATCCCGGCGGGAGAGTACGGCGGCGGCGATGTCATCGTCTGGGACATCGGCACCTGGGAGCCGCACGACACCGATGACCCGGCCGCCTCGGTGGCGGCCGGCGAGCTGCACGCCGACGTCGTCGGGCACAAGCTGCGCGGCCGGCTGGTGCTCGTCCGCAGCGGGGGCGGCCGCTCCCGCGCCGGCAAGCGGGCCGTGCCGCGCGAGACCGGCATAGCCAGCGCGGGCGAGTCCGAGCAGTGGCTGCTGCTGCACAAGGACGACGATGACGCGGTCGCCGGCTGGGATCCCGAGGACTACCCGCTGTCTGTGCTCAGCGGCCGCACCAACGACCAGGTGCGGGCCGACCCCGACCGGCTCTGGCGCTCCGACCTGCCGCCCGATCAGGCCTCGATCGCGCTGCGCCCGCCGCAGGTACCCGAACCGGGTGCCGCCGAGCTTGCCGCGCTCGACGACCTCGGCGACAGCGGCCGCTGGGATGTGTTCGGCCGGTCGCTGCGGCTGACCAACCTCGACAAGGAGCTGTTCCCCGGCCGGGACGGGGAGCCCGCAGTGACCAAGCGCGAGCTGATCAGGTACTCGGCCAGGATCGCTCCCGTGATCCTGCCTTACCTGGCCGGCCGGGCGCTCAACATGCACAGGTTCCCCGGCGGCGCCGCCGAGCCCGGGTTCTGGCACAAGCAGCTGCCGGACCACGCGCCTGACTGGATACCGCGCTGGGACAATCCGGAGGCCGAGCGCGGCCGGACCACGACGTACCTGGTCGTGGACGAGGCAGCAGCGCTGATCTGGGCAGCGAACTTCGGCGCGCTCGAATGGCACGCGTGGACCTCGCGCATCGCCGACCCGCACAGCCCGACCTACGCGCTCATCGACATCGACCCCGGCACCTCGACGTCCTGGCAGGACGTGCTCGTCCTGGCCAGGCTGCACCGGACCGCACTCATGCACGTCGGGGTCCGTGGGCAGCCGAAGGTGACCGGCCGGCGAGGCATCCAGATCTGGATACCGGTGCTGCCCGGGCTGAGCTACGCCGACACCCGCGAGTGGGTGGAGCAACTGTCCAAGACAATCGGCTCGGTCGTGCCCGAGCTGATCAGCTGGAAATGGGACGTCAGCGGGCGCGGCGGACTAGCGAGGCTTGATTACACCCAGAACGTCAGCAACAAGACGCTCGTGGCCCCCTACAGCCCTCGAGCCGAGCCCGGTGCCCCGGTATCCGCCCCGATAAGCTGGGACGAGCTAGACGATCCCGCGCTGCGGCCCGACGGGTTCACCATTCGCACCATGCCCGACCGGATCGCCGAGCGGGGCGACCTGTTCCGCCCCGTGCTCGCGGAGGGTCAGCGGCTGCCACCGCTGGCCTGACCAAGCGCCCGCTCGGCCGGCCGCACGTCAGCCGATCTTGCGCAGGCCCGGGCACTTCCACCTGGCCGCGATCACTTCGGGCCGCGGCCGGTAGAGGCGCAAGATGACGAACCACGGGTGCTCGGCCGAGGTGGGCAGCCAGTTCGCCTCGCGCGCCGGCCCGGGCGAGCGCGGCTGCAGGTGGATGACCAGGCCGCCGTCCGGCTCGCGGCGTAGCCCAGGCGTGCGGTCGCCGACCGAGAAGCGGCGCGCCTCGTTCGGGATCAGGTTCAGGTCATGCTCGGTGTAGGCAGTCAGCGACCAGAATGCGTCCGCGGGCGGCAGGCTGCCCGGCGGGAAGCGGAGCTCGTACCTGCCGTGCGGAGCCAGCCTGATGCCCTTGGCGTCCTCGAAGTTCGGCAGGTAGACCGCCTCGGCCGGGTCATTGGCTGTGATCCCCGCGAGCGACTGGTCGGCGGCCCGGCGCAGGAAGTCGTCGCCGAACCTGCCCTCCTCCGGCGGCGGATACCGCCAGCCGTTCACGTTGGTTGCCCAGCTCCCGCTCAGCAGCTGCTGGCGGAGCAACGGCAGGCCGATGACGGCCGCGCGCAGCAGGCCGCGCTTGACCACATCGGGCTGAGCGTCGACGTCCAGCCCTGGCCCGATGCCGATCCTGGCGAACTGGTCGAGCAGCACGGCGTGGTGCGGCGGCGGCGGGTTCTCGGCCAGCATCGCGTTGAGGCTCTTCCACGGGCTGAGCGGATCGGTGGTCGGGTCGCCAGGAGCGTAGACGTCGCGGCGCTGCGGCACCTTCGCCCGCGGCTTGCCCCACTTGCTGAGCGGAGTGAGCTTGTACTGCGCCTGAAGGGCGCGGACGCTCTTGACGTCGGCCTGGCCGTCCGCCAGGGTCCGGCCGAGTACCAGGACCCACGGCGTCGGAGCTCGCTTGGCCTTCTTCACCCCGGCCGGCAGCTTGCCCGTCCAGCCGGGGCCGACGATGGCGAAGTGCCCGGCCTTGTGGCCGGTGGCGCGCTGGCCGACGTAGTCGAAGTTGTCGGACGAGAAGCCCATCAGCTCGAAGGTGAAGTAACGGTCCGCCATGTCCGGGTGCGACAGGATGACCGGCTCGTCGCGTAGGTCCAGCCAGGCAATCGAGTACAGGGTGTCGTTGTTGGGGCAGCCGCCGTCCCGGTAGTCGGCGGTGATCAGCTTCCTGGCGTGCCAGAAGTGGTTGACCGGCGCGTAGGGGACGACATCGGGGTCGCGTGGGCTCGTGACCCAGTCGTGCTTGAGCTTGGCGTTGTAGATGTAAGGGAAGCCGTAGATGAACGCCTGCAGGGCGGTCGCGTAGGCGTGCTCGGCTCGCCAGTCGTCCACCCGGCCGGTGAGGATCGGCGTCACGGCCTCGTGCACCATCGCCGCGGCGGTAGGCAGCCGTCTGGCCCGGCCGATGATGGTCTCCGGTGCGCGCATGACGTCGGCCACAGCCTTCCCGGCGGGCGGCGCCAGCCGCGCCGTGAGGGTCGGAAGGCCGGGCAGGTTCTGGGCCGCGCCAATGACCGCCTCGGCGCCCCAGCTTGCCGTCTTGATCGCACGGCCCGCCCGCTTGGTGGCGTGCCCGGCCGTCCTGCTGGCCCGCTCTGTCGTCCTGGCCACGTCAGCCCCCCTGCCCGAGCAGCCTTGACTTCGCCGACGCGAACTCGGCGTCGGTCAGCGAGCCCTGCGCGTGCAAGTCGGACAGCTGCCTGAGCTGATCGGACACGGACGCCGGGCCAGCCTGCGGCGGCTCGGACTCCTTGGCCTGCTCCTGCGCCGAGTGCTCGGCGCTCCGCTTGCCCACCATGTACGCACCGCCGCCTACAACGGCGGCGCGCAGCAGCGGGCGACGCCTGACGAACATGTGTCTCTCCCTGGTATCGGCTGGGCCGGTCAGATGTCTTGGCCAGCGGGCAGCGAGAGCCCGAGTGCCACCATGATCTCCGGAGCGGCGGCTACCGCCTTGGGGCCGCCGACCTGCGGCGCCACGGCCCGCAGGACCCCGAGGATGTCCTGTGGCGTCGCGCCGGCGTCGAGTGCGTTGGCCACCTGCCACAGGTAGGACGCGGGCGGTGAGTCGAGTGCCACCAGGGCCGCGATCTTGACCAGCGCGAAGCTGCGCGGGTCGAGCCCGGTGCGCTCTCGCGCCGACTCCCGCATCGCAGCGGCCTCGCCGAGCACCTCAAGGTCGCCCATGGCCAGGTCGGTTAGCGCACTTCTTGTCGACTCGTCGACGTCGACCTTCACTGGCGTGCTCATGTCCTGCTGCCCCCCCGTGATCCAGCGGCGGACCGGCCGCCGCGTCCCGACCACCCCACCGTTCCGCCCTGGCCGCGATCGCGCACCACCCCGGCCGGGTGATAGCTACGATGGCCGCATGATCACAGGCGTTCACGCGATCGTGTTCTCCGAGGAGGCCGAGAAGGTGCGGGGCTTCTTCCGCGACGTGCTCGGCCTGCGATCGGCCGATGCCGGTGACGGCTGGCTGATCTTCGCGCTGCCGCCCGCCGAGCTTGCCGTACACCCGTCAGACGAGGGCAGTCGGCACCAGCTCTATCTGATGTGCGACGACATCGAGGCCACGCTCGCCGAGCTCACCGAGAAGGGAGTGCAGGTCGCCAGCGAGCCGTCCGATCAGGGCTGGGGGGTGCTCGCCGGGATCCGGCTGCCTGACGGTACCGAGTTCTTCATCTACGAGCCCAGGCACGCCTCGCCGATCCTGCCCTGAAGCGACTGCGATAGGGCGCGGCTGCGATAAGGCGCTGTGAGAGTCTGGGCGAGCGGAGGCTAACCTGTCGGCCGCAGAGTTTTAGCGAGAGTTGCGTTTCGAAATTATCCGACAGCGACTGCGCGTACGGCTGAATGCGATCCCCTCCGCGCGCCAAGTTGACAAAAACATGTCACATCTTCAACCATCAGTGTCATGTCCAGAAACGTGGCCGTAGTAATCACCGATGACCTCGACGGGTCGGCTGACGCTGAGTCGATCAGCTTCGGCTTCGACGGCGTCGCCTACGAGATCGATCTCAGCTCGGCGAACCGCGCCAAGCTCGAGAAAGCCTTCGCGCCGTTTATCTCCGCCGGCCGGCGCGTCAGGAGCTCAGCTCGTGCCCGCGCCGGGGGCCGGTCGGGAGGTTCGGCAGCCGACCGTGCCGCGGTCCGGGCCTGGGCTAGGGAGAAGGGCCTCCAGGTCTCCGAGCGCGGCCGGATCAGTGCCGAGATTCTGCGCCAGTACGACGCGGCGCATTAGCCGAGCGCGTCTGCTGGCGAGGATTCTCGCCGCTTCGCGGCTGTCGCATGCCTGCGGCCCGATCCGGCGCCGTCATGGGCCGGTGAACCGTACGGAAGCCGTTCCGCTCGTGCGATGCTGACGGCATGACGATGACGGTGATCTCCGGTCCGGCGGGTCAGTTCTCCGCGTATCTGGCGGTGCCCGCCGGGGCCGGACCATGGCCAGGGGTCGTGGTCATTCATGACGCGCTCGGAATGACCAGGGAAGTCAGCAGCCAGGCCGACTGGCTGGCCAGCGAGGGGTACCTGGCCGTCGTTCCCGACCTGTTCCGCGGGCGGTCGAAGGTCGCCTGCATGGTCTCGGTGATGCGTGAGGCTCGGGCCCGCCGCGGCCGGTCGTTCGATGACATCGAGGCCGCGCGGGCATGGCTCGCTGCTCGCGATGACTGCACAGGCACGATCGGCGTGATCGGCTTCTGCATGGGCGGCGGGCTCGCGCTGCTCGTTGCTCCCCGCCACGAGTTTGCCGCGTCGAGCGTCAACTACGGCACAGCGCCTGGGGACGCGTTCACGGCCGACTTCCTGGCGGGCGCATGCCCTGTCGTGGGGTCGTTCGGGGCGAAGGACCGCACGCTGCGCGGCGCGGCCGGAAAGCTGGAGGAGGCCCTGACCGCCGCCGGTGTCGACCACGACGTCAAGGAGTACCCCGAAGCGGGCCACGCGTTCCTGAACGACTACGAGAACTCCGGCGACAAGACCCCGCTCATGTTCGCCGTGATGGGCAAGCTGTCGCCGGGGATGGGCTACCACGAGGAGTCAGCGCGGGACGCCAGGGCGCGGATTCTGGCGTTTTTCGGCGCGCACCTGCGGAAGTGACCTGGCGCTCCACGCTGCTATGCGTTGGCGCGGGCGTCCTGGAGCAGTTCCTCGAGGTGCATGGCGAGCAGGACGGCCCCGTCGATCATCAGGTCGCGCTCGGCGGCCGTGATGTGGCCGCGGCTGGCCTGATCATGCAGTTCCGCGCAGGTGTGCTGCAACGCCGAATCTAGTGAGAGCACGGCTTCCACCTCCCAGCACAGTCATACCGCCGTCGGCTGCCAGTCCGGCCAGGGGCCTTAGTCCGTATCTGGACGGTCTTCCGGCGCTGCGGGGTGTGGGTGTGGGTGCGTGACCGATCGGTACCGTCGCCGTCGGCCGCACATCTCCGTGGCGCTTTGTGTCGCGGCCGCGCGGCCTACCATTGATGCTGCCGCACATGCGATGTGAAAGCCGCGGCCCGGGGCGGGGAATCCGCCAGGATGCCCGGAGGATCAAGTTATGACTGTTCTGTTCGGTGCGAACTCCAAGGTATTCGACCCGATGTACGAGGCCGGAATCAACGTCCACGCCTTCCGCGCCTATCGTGATCAGTACAACTTCATTCCTACTGTCTGGCCGGCCAAGGAGACCGTTCCCGACGCGCGGGTGACGCTGTCGATCCGGCCAGTGCCTGAAGACCTGCTGGCCGGCAGGCTGGACGAGAAGATCAGGGCGTTCATCGCCGACGCGCCGCCCGGGGTGAAGCTGTCCGCCTGGCACGAGGCATCGAACCTGCCCGGCTATCCCGACTACCTGAACCCCGCCAGCATGTCGGCGGTGCACGAATACATGCAGGACCTCTGCCGCGGCTCGAATGTTCGCTACGGATCAATTATCTGCGCGGTTCCCAGCGCGACGAAACAGTGGATGGGGACCAACCTGGACTGGTACGGCCTTGACATCTACGACTTCGGTGAGGGGCAGTTCCGGAACTGGCTGAGCGGCGCGATCAGCAAATCAGAGCTGTTTGCCCGGCTGGATGACATGCGCGAAACCTGCCGCGAACTCACCGGCACGGATTCGCCGGAAATAGACATCTGCGAGACCAACAGCCCGCGGCCAGGGCACCGGGCGGAGTGGTTCGCGCTGCTTGCGGAGTGGCTGCACGACAACGGCGGCCAGCGCCTGCTGACCTTCTGGAACCCGTCGGGCCCGCTCAGCGGCCCATGGCTGCCCGACGACAGCAAGACCATCGAGACGCTGCGCTCGATCGCGAGCGGCGACGGAGGCTGACGCTCCGCCCGCTGGGGTGCCGGTATCGCGTCATCACAGCAGGGCGCAGACTAGGAAGTGCACCTTCGCCGAGTCAGAAGGCAGGCGCCGACGATGGGGCTGACCTGGCGGGACCTCGTGTCGTCCGCCGCCATGGTGTTGATCTTCCTGGCCTACATAGCCTTCATGCAGGGGTCCGCGCTGCCCTTCTTTTCCAATGTCTGGGCTGTCTGCCTGCTTGAGTTGCTGCTTGGCGTGGGCTGCGCGGTCGCCGCCGGCGACCTGCACACCAGGCCGCAGCCGAGGCCCGGCGTGGTCCTGCGGAAGATCACGACATTCCTCGGCACGGTTGGGCTGCTCGCCGGCCTGATCGGGCTGTTCAGCGGTAGCGAGCGGGCCCTGGAGATCCTCGTCGTGGCCACGATCCTGCTGTGGCTGGCCGGCACCTGCTGGCACGTGAACTCCATCGGGGCCGAGCCGTGACGCCGGCGGGCGTGCCGAGGCTGCTCTGCGCGAGCTTGTTCAGGCGACCTCGGTGCCCCCCTCATCCGGCTCGTCGGGCGCTTGCGGCGCGCCGGCACCGCCGGTCGGCAGCGCCGCGCGCCGGGCGATGGCCACGAGGCTGTCGTGGAGCGCCTGCCACGCAGTGCTGAGCCCGGCGGCGGCCGGGTGGTCACCGCGGATCGTGCCCGGCGGGCTGGCCTGCTCGCCGACCGAGTCGAGGGCGGCGCGGCCGGCCTTGAGCAGGACCGGATCGGCCGCCTCGATGGTCAGCCGGTCATCGGCCACGTGGATGAGCATCTGCCGGCGGCCGGCCTCCTCGGGCTGCTCGTCGCTGGTTCCGGTGACGTCCACGCTGCGCAGCGCCTTCTTCGCCTGGTCGAGGTTGACGCCGAGAGCGACCAGGGCCCGAGAGGCCGCGGTGTCAGGATCGGCCAGGGCGGCGAGCAGCAGGTGATGCGAGCCCACCGGCTGCACGCCGGCCAGCCGGGCGGCCTCGCTCAGGGTCGTATCGGCGGCTGGGGTGGCGCTGATCACGGCCTGCTCGGCCGGCCCGCCAGGGTCTGCCTGCTCGGCTGCCGAGCGCCGCCGCAGCCAGCGCCGGCCGTGGCCGGCCGCTGCGGTGCTGACCGTCACCGCGTCGAGCACGGCGGCGCGGATGGCCAGCAGGTCGGCATGCTGCCGCAGGACCTGGGCGGCCACACCCTCGCCCTCCCTGACCAGGCCAAGCAGGATGTGCTCGGTACCGATGTAGTTGTGGTGCAACTGCAGGGCCTCGCGGAGCGAGAGCTCGAGCGACTTCTTCGCCCGCGGGGTGAACGGGATGTGCCCGCTCGGCGCCGTCTTGCCGCGCCGGACGATCGCCGCGACTTCCTCCCTGGCGCCAGGCAACGACAGGTCGAAGCCGGCGAGTACGCGGGCGGCCAGCCCGTCGGTCTCGCCCAGGAGCCCGAGCAGGATGTGCTCGGTGCCGATGTAGTTGTGGTTCAGCTGCCTTGCTTCTTCTTGCGCCAGTACTACGGCGTGCCGGGCGCGGTCCGTGAATCGCTCAAACATGACAGCTAGCGTCCAGCATGCTTCTCACCTAGTCAATACCATGCTATTAATAGGGACAATGGCTGTCGGCGGCTGAGAGGTCGGCAGGGCAGTGGCTCATGGTCGGCGGGGCAGCGGCGGGGAGGCTGGGCGGTCATGGAGTGGGAGGATCGGCTCGACGACTGGGAGCTCCAGCTTGAGCTGAACGCGCAGTTCCAGGGCTCGGACTGGGTGACGCTCGAGCGCGCCGCCGCGGATACCGGGGTCTCCAGGGCGGCGCTGCGCAGCTGGTACCGGACCGGGCAGATCCCGTCCCGGCTGGTCGACGGCCCGCACGGGCCGCAGCGGCTGGTTCCGCTTGCGGTGGTGGCCGCCCGCGCCGAGGCCTCACCCAGGCTGCGGCGCACCGCGGAGCGGCGGCTGGCCGACGAGGCTCAGCTCGAGCTGCTCAGGCACCGCATCGACCAACTGGAACTCCGGCTGGCCGCGCTGGAACGACGGCAGAGTCGCTGATCGATGCGGCACGTCGACCGGCGCGGCAGGCGAGCGGTGCGGTTCATGACCGAGTGGCGCAACACTTCCGGCGCTGTCGTACCCTGACTCAGGGAGCCCCGTGATGCACGTTATTGATGTTGTCATTCTGGTCGGCTGGGTCGCCTTCTGGATCTACTGGCTGGCGGCCGCGTCCACCGCGAAGGCCGGCCAGACGCAGTGGGGACGGTTCGTTGGCTTCAGGGTCGCGACCATCCTGATCCTTCTTCTGCTGCTGAGGGTCAAGGCCTTCAAAGACCACTCGGTCACCAGTGACCCGGTGCTGCAGGGAATCGGCCTGGCCGTGTTCGTGCTTGGCCTGGCGCTGGCGATCTGGGCAAGGGTGTACCTAGGCCGGAACTGGGGGACGCCGATGTCGCAGAAGGACGATCCCGAGCTCGTCACGTCCGGCCCATACCACCGCGTCCGTCACCCGATCTACTCGGGCATCATCTTGGCGATGATCGGCACGACGATCGCGGTCAGCCTGTACTGGCTGGTAGCCGTCGCGATGATCGGGGCGTATTTCATTTACAGCGCCTTCGTCGAGGAACGCAACATGGTCCGCCTGTTCCCCGGCTCCTATCCTGAGTACAAGCGGTCGACCAAGATGCTCATCCCCTTCATCCTCTGAACTCGGGAAAGGAGGCACTGCCGAATGTCATCGGCCGTGGCCGCTGGGCCCAGTGTCAGCGAGGTCGAGCTGTCGATCGGCGGGATGACCTGCGCGGCGTGCGCGGCCCGGGTGGAGAAGAAGCTCGGCAGGATCGACGGTGTCGCCGCGAGCGTGAATTTCGCGACGGGCAAGGCCGTCGTCACCGCGCCGTCGTCGGTCGCGGCAGCGCAGCTGATCGACGCGGTCGAGCAGGCCGGGTACTCCGCTGAGGTCGTACCGGGAGCCGCTGACCTGGCCGCCGGCGCGGCCGAGGCTGGGAGTGCCGACGCCGATCGGGTCGCCTACCTGCGGCGCAGGCTGATCGTCGCGCTGGCATTGTTCGTGCCCTCGGGCGAGGTGTCGGTGATGCTCTCGCTCTTCCCTACGCTGCGCTTCCCCGGCTGGCAGTGGGTTCTGGTCGTCCTGGCCGTTCCGGTGGTCGGGTGGGCGGCATGGCCGTTCCACAAGACGACGCTGAAGAACTTGCGGCACGGCTCGGTGTCGATGGACACGCTGGTGTCGCTGGGCATCACCGCGGCGTGCGGGTGGTCGGTGTACGCGATGTTCGTGCTGGATCGGGCCCAGCCACGGGTGAGCCCGCTCGACCTGCTGCTGCATGCATCGGGTGGCGGCATCTACCTCGAGGTCGCGGTATCGGTGACCACCTTCATGCTGGCCGGCCGGTGGTACGAGGCACGGGCCAGGCGCGATGCCGGGGATGCGATGCGCCATCTGGCTGCCGCCGCGGCGGCCGAGGCGTGTGTCCTGGACAGCGACGGGACCGAGCGCCGCGTGCTGGTATCGCTACTGGCTCCCGGGGACCGGTTCATAGTCAGGCCGGGTGAGGCGATCCCGGCCGACGGAGAGGTCGAGTTCGGCGAGTCCGCTGTAGATACCAGCATGATGACCGGGGAGCCGGTGCCCGCCGATGTAGCGATCGGCGCGATGGTGATGGCTGGGGCCGTGGTCGTGGACGGCAGGCTGGTCGTGCGCGCAACCCGGACGGGCAGCGATACCCAGCTCGCCCACCTGATCAGTCTGGTCGAGCGCGCCCAGGCAGAAAAGTCAGGCGTGCAGCGACTTGCCGACCGGGTCTGCGGGTTCTTCGTGCCAGCCGTCCTGGCCGCCGCTGCTCTCACGCTCGCTGGGTGGCTGCTGGCCGGGAGCGCGGTCGAGCCTGCGATGAGCGCTGCGCTGGCGGTGCTGATCATCGCGTGCCCGTGCGCGCTGGGCCTCGCCACGCCGGCGGCCCTGGTGGTCGCCTGCGGCCGCGGCGCGCAGCTGGGGATCTTCATCAAGGGCTACGAGGCGCTTGAGGCTTCGCGCAGTGCTGACACCGTGCTGCTTGACAAGACCGGGACCGTCACCACCGGGGCAATGAGAGTGGTCGACGTCGCCACGGCGCCCGGTACCGGCCAAGACGTGCTGCTGCGACGCCTTGGCGCGGTCGAGCATGCGTCACGGCACCCCGTAGCGGCGGCGGTCAGCTCGTTCGCTGCCAGCCAGGTGGGGCCGCTGCCCTCCGCACAAGGGTTCGTCTCGCTGCCTGGGCTTGGGGCGCGCGGCGTCGTCGACGGTCTTGAGGTGCTGGTCGGGCGGGCCAAGCTGTTCGCCGAGGAGGGGATGACGACTGGCGAGTCGCTGGCCGCCCGGTGCGCGGCGTGGGAGGGCGCAGGCCGCAGCGTCGTCCTGGTCGGCTGGGACGGTGAAGCCCGCGGTGCGGTCGCCGTCGCCGATACGGTCAAGCCGTCGGCCGTCGCGGCGGTGACGGCGCTGCGCGGGCTTGGCTTGCACACGATTCTCCTGACGGGGGACGGACGGGCCGCCGCCGAGTCGATCGGGGCCGAGTGCGGCTTCGACGAGGTAATCGCCGGGGCGCTGCCCGGCGAGAAGGCGGCCGTGATCCGCGGCCTACAGGAGCGCGGTCGGCGGGTCGCCATGGCGGGGGACGGTACCAACGACGGTCCGGCCCTGGCGGCTGCTGACCTTGGCTTGGCGCTTGGATCGGGCACCGACGTGGCGATCAGCGCGGCTGACCTGATCTTGCTCCGCCACGACCTGAGGGTGATCCCGGACGCGATCAGGCTGGCCAGGGCGACGCTGCGGGTGATCCGCCGCAACCTCGCCTGGGCGTTCGGCTACAACGTGGCCGCGATCCCGCTCGCGGCACTCGGCTACCTCAATCCCCTGATCGCGGGGGCGGCAATGGCCGCATCGTCGGCCTTCGTGGTGGCCAGCAGCGTACGGCTGCGGAGCTTCGACGGGACCGGGCCCGGCCGGAGCGCGGCCGCCCGCTCATGCGCATCGCCCCGCGCGGTCGACGAGGAACGGTAGGTCCCCTGTCCTCTTCGGCTCGTCGAGCTGAGCTCCGCCGCCGGGGGCAGGATCAGAGCATCAGCACCAGCATGTAAGCCATCGTCGCGCCCATCGCGATCTGGCAGCACAGGGCCAGTCGCGGCATCACGGGAGGGGCGGTCCCGCCTGAATCGCCCTCGCTGCTGTCTTCGTTGCCATCGAGCGGCTCAGTGAGATCCGCCCCAAGCCCGGCCGCAGAAGGCAGCCCGGCGCGGGCGGTGGCCAGGCCGGCCTCGACCCGCGGATTCAGCGCGAGCGCCGGAGCGAGCCTGGGCAGCCGGGAGAGCCGGTCGGTGTCCCACACTACGAAACCGACCAGGGCCAGGGTCAGGACGAGCGCCAGGAACGGGAAGCGGGCGCCCATCGGCGATCCCCCCATGCCCATGCCGCCCGCCGATCCATTGCTGGAGCTCATCACGGACGGCGCGGCCAGCAGCATGTACACCATGGCGCCGCACATGGCCAGGTGGGGCAGGTGGTGATGGCGATGCGCCGCATTCGCTGCCCGCTGCCCGCTGCCCGCCCCGCTGGCCTGGTAGCTCGCGACGATCTGCCAGGCGTACCATGCCGCCGCGGCGGCGAAGACCGCGGCCCAAACGTCCGCCGGCAGCGTCTTGAGGCTCGCGACCAGCATGCCGGCCATGGCGACGCCCATCACGGCGTGCACGGCGTCGACATCGTGCTCGGCCGGCCGACGGGTGACGCGCGCGACCACGATCCGGGTGATGCAGTAGATCGTCGTCGCGATCATGACTCCGGCCAGGATGTCTGCTAGCCAGCCTTGTCCGCCCACGTCGGTGTCCTCTTCCCTTGTTCCTAGTCGTCCGTTCCCGCCGCCGGCACTGCCCGCGGCTGCACCGCCGCCAGCGGAGATTCGCTGAGCCGTCCGCTCCCCCGGCCTGGCCAGAACAGGAGCGCGAAGAGCGCGAGAAGCGGGCCGGAGTTCGGGTCGGTACCGCCACCAGTCAGGATCCCGCCGAACGCCTCCCCGACGACCCAGATGAACGCGGCGAGCACAAGCGCGAGCACCAGCACCGCCCGCGCTGCCGGGGCCGGCAGGAAGACGCCGACCGCGATCAGTGCGAATGCGATCGCGAGCACTACCGATCCGGTCACGCCGTGGTGGGCGAACGCGCCTGCGACGCCGTTCTCTATCGACGCCAGCCAGCCGGGCTCGCCCGACGCCATCGCAGAGATCTGGTCGTGCAGTCCCTGCGCGGTGAGGTTGGCAGACTGCAGCGTGAAGAACACCATGGCGGCCCAGAAGATCAGCCAGACCGCCCGCGCCGCGGTCAGCCCGACGGCGCGAGCGGCGACGAAAGGCGCGGTCGCGAAGCGGTCGGACGGCCACAGCAGCACGGCGATGAGTGCGTAGATCAGGACCGCGCCCGGAGCTCCGGTCAGCGGGCTGGCGCCGCCGGTCAGTATTTCGCCGAGACCCTCGCCGAACCACCACACGCCGAGGCCCCAGGCGACGGACGCGGCTAGAGCGGCCTTGACGGTAGGCCGGTAGGCGATGCCGATGCCGATCGCGAGCTGAATCGTCGCGAAGACGGTGTTGAGCAGGACCATATGGTGCTCGATCAGCCGCGCGTCCCACGTGATCGGGCTGGCGACAGCACCCGGGTTACCCGGAGCCGTGGCTGCCAGCATCTGGCCGAAGGCCCGGCTGTACATGAACGACTGGTACTGCAGCACGGCATCGAGCATCCAGATGGCCGCGAGCGCGAGTTGCAAGACCCGCTTGACGTCCGGCGGGTCCCCGGCGGCCACCGCACCGGCCCGCCAGGCACCGGGCAGCCGGCTGCTCGCAGCGATGTCAGTCATGAGGTCGATCTCCCTGACCAGTGAAATTCGCCAGAGAATAAATCCTCCGGCTGGGGCATGAGCAGAAGATTAAGGCAGTCGCTGTAGCGTGACAAGACCTATGGACTAAGACGATCAGCTATCCCTTTGACCTGCGAGAACACGCGATCTGAATACCCGCTGCGGGTATTTCGGTGACGCTCTCCGATAGGGCAGAACACCTGGGCCGGGTATTTCTCAATACCCCCTCCGAGTATTATGCGGGCGCAGGCTGCGCGCCATCGGCGGGCCCGTGTGGCGGAGCTGCGGCATGAATCACGACCGGTCCCGTTCTAGGCTGTGGCAGACTGACCGCGGCAGACCAAGTGTCGAGCGCGCTGTGCCAAGGTCTTGCCTGTCGCGCAGCTGGAGGAGAGCGTGAGACCGGAGACGAAGCTAGCCGCTTTCCTGCTGCTCATGATCGCCATCTTCCTCGGCGCCCGGGCGATCGGCGCCATGGCGGGTCCGGTCAGCTCGGTGAACGCGCCGCCGGCCGGCACCACCGGCGTCGTCAATCCGGGCGGCGGAATGGGCGGCATGGACATGGGGTCCAAGTAGCGGTGCTCGACGCTTGGCGCAGTGCACAGGAGCCCGTCGAACTCGTTGTCGGCGGTATGACGTGCGCGTCCTGCGCGGCGAGGATCGAACGGCGGCTCAATCTACTCGACGGGGTCCAGGCCTCGGTAAACTACGCGACCGAGCGCGCCTACCTGACCAGGACCGGCGGCCGGAACATCGGCGAGATCGTGAGCGCGATCGAGGCGGCCGGCTATACGGCGGCGGTGCCTGACGAGACAGCCGGCGCGGTCGACGAGGAGGCCGCCGCGGCCAGTCGGCGGCTGGCCCTCAGGCTGATCCTCTGCGCGCCGCTCGCGATCACGGTGATCGTGCTGTCCATGGTCCCGGCCGCTCAGTTCGGGGGATGGCAATGGGCTGCTCTTGCGCTGTCGCTTCCCGTCGCCAGCTGGGGCGCCTGGCCGCTGCACCGCGCCGCGTGGCGGAACCTGCGGCACGCGGCCGCCTCGATGGACACGCTGGTCAGCCTCGGAATCGCGTCGTCCTTCCTCTGGTCGGTGCTGCAGCTGGCCTTCGGCCCGGCGGGCCGGATGGACATGCACATGCCGTTCGCCCTGACCTTCGGGCCGGTCAGCCCGAGCACCATCTACCTGGACGTGACCGCTGGCGTCACCGTGTCCGTGCTGCTCGGCAGGTACCTGGAGTCGCGGGCGAAGCGGCAGTCGGGCTCGGCGCTGGCGGCGCTCGCGAACCTCGCGACACGCAGCGTGTGCGTGGTGCGGGACGGCGGCGAGAGCAGGGAGCCTGTCGGCGTGCTGGTCCCAGGCGATGTGTTCATCACGCGCCCCGGCGAGAAGATCGCTACCGACGGCGTGGTCGTCGAGGGTACGTCGGCTGTCGACGCGTCGCTCCTCACCGGCGAGTCGCAGCCGGTCGAGGTGGGATCGGGCGACCAGGTCATCGGCGCGACGCTGAACCTGAGCGGCCGCCTGGTGATCAGGGCCAGCCGGGTAGGCAAGGACACCCAGCTGAGCCAGATCATCAGGCTCGTCACCGAGGCTCAGGCCACCAAGTCGGGGGCGCAGCGGCTCGCCGACAGGATCTCAAGCGTCTTCGTACCCTGCGTGATCGCGCTGGCGACCGCGACCGTCGGATTCTGGGTCGGAGCCGGGCTACCCGCGCAGTCAGCATGGAGCGCAGCGTTCGCCGTGCTTGTCGTGGCATGCCCGTGCGCGATGGGGCTGGCCACGAGTACCGCTCTGCTTGCAGGGGTCGGCAGGGGCGCCGAACTCGGAATCCTGGTGCGTGGCGCGCAGGCGCTCGAGTCGGCCCGCCGGCTGGACGTGGTGGTCCTGGACAAGACCGGCACCGTGACCACCGGGGCAATGTCGGTGCTGGCGATCACCGCGGCCAGCGACCGCGACCCGGACGAGGCGCTGCGGTGGGCGGCTGCCGTCGAGGACGCATCCGAGCATCCGGTCGGCCAGGCGATCGCGCGCGCCGCGTCGGCCAGATTCGGCGCGCTGCCGCCCGTCAGCCACTTCGAGAGCATCCCCGGGGCAGGCGTGCGGGGAAGTACCGAAGGTAATGAGGTGATCGTCGGCAGCCCTCGGCTCCTGCGCGAGCGTGCTCTCACGATCCCCGCGGAACTGGTCGACGCCGTGGCCGCGGCGGAGGACGCCGGCCGGTCTGCCGTGCTGGTCGGCTGGGACGGATCGGCTCGGGCGGCGATCAGTGTCGCGGACGCGGTGAAGCCCGCTAGCCAGGTCGCCGTCGCAGGATTGCGCCAGATCGGCCTTCGTCCGGTTCTGCTCACCGGCGACAACCGGCGGACGGCGCTCGCGGTGGCCCGCCAGATCGGGATACCCGCCCGTGACGTCTTCGCCGAAGTCAGCCCCGAACAGAAGATCAAGGTCGTCCGCGACATCCAGTCAGCCGGGGTAGGCGTGGCGGTCGTCGGCGACGGAGTCAACGACGCCGCGGCCCTCGCGCGTGCCGACCTCGGGATCGCGGTCGGCACGGGGACTGACGCCGCGATCGGGGCCGCCGACCTGACGCTGGTGGGCGGTGACCCGGCCCTCATCGGTGATGCCATCCTGCTCTCGCGAGCCACCTTGCGCACGATCCGGCAGAATCTAGCCTGGGCTTTCGGGTACAACATCGTCGCGCTGCCTCTCGCCGCCCTCGGTTACCTCAACCCGCTGCTCGCCGGGCTGGCGATGTCGGCCAGTTCGGTCGTGGTCGTCACCAACGGACTCCGGCTGCGACGGTTCACCCCGCGACCCCCGGTCGCGCCGCCTGCCGCGGCAACGGTGACTCCGGCGACGCCAGCTCCCGCGATGGCCGGGCAGGGCACTTGACGCCCGGAGCCGCGGGCGTCTCCGCGACGCCGCGTGCGGGGAACGAGGCAGGCGAGAGCGGGCCGCCTGGTGAGCATCGGCCAACCGGAGCATTCGCCGGCCTGCTGAGGGCCGCGATCGCACCCGTGGTCTCCGTTGTGGCCCTGGTAGCCCTGCTCACGATCTGGACGGTCACCGGGGGAGCGGGCACGCTTCGCCGGGTTCACGTCGACGTGACGCTCGCGGCCATTCCCGTCTCCTTCCGGCCGGGTGCCGGAAATGCGCTTGCTTATGCGAGCACCTACCTGGAGATCCGGAACCTCGGCTCGAACGACGATCTGGTCGGTGCGGCGTCGCCGGTCGCTCGCGGTGCGCTGCTGGTCCGCCAGGGCAGGACGCCGCTGGCCGTGCGCGGCCAGCTAGCGCGGATCCCGGTGCCCGCGGGCAGCACCCTCGAACTGAGCCCGTTCGGCACCGATCTCGTGCTGATCGGTCCGCGGCCGCTGCACGTCGGCGAGATCGTGCCAGTCACCCTCGACTTCCGGTACGCCGGCCCAGTCCGCGTCGATCTCGTCGTCACCTCGGCCCTCGCCAACCCCTGACAGTTCTGCGCGGCCGTAGCTGAGCGGCGGACCGCTTCTGAGCAAGGACGACCGGGCGTTCCCTGGCGGGACGTCGGCATGGATCATCCGCGATGTATGCTGAGCGACCAGATTCCACCGTAGAGCCCTCCACGTCCGCTGATGACCGAGGGCGCTGATCGCTGAGGACCTGGCCATGCTTTCGACTGTGATCACTGTGACGGGGATGACCTGCTCGCACTGCGTGAACGCCGTTCAGGACGAGATCGGCCAGCTGCCTGGCGTTCGTGAGGTGACGGTAGATCTGGATAGCGGTGCCGTGACGATCGCGGCCGATCCACTGCCCGAGCCCGATGCGCTCCGCAAGGCCGTGGCAGAGGCCGGGTACGAAGTGGTCGGCTGAGGTTGCCGCTGCGAGTGGCCCGCCTGACGGCCGCCCTGATCGCCGTGCTCGCCGGTGCTGCCGGATGCGGCGGCGCGCATGCCGTTACCCCGGCGTACGTCGTGCAGGCCAGCACCATCTCCGGCCTGGGCAAGATCATTGCCGACGGCGGTGGCTTCACCCTGTACATGTACGCCCCCGATCACCGAGGCCCGTCGCGGTGCGCCGGATTCTGCGCCCAGCAGTGGCCGCCGTTGCTGCTGCCCAGGGGAGTCGTCAAGCCCGCCGCCGGCCCGGGGGTGCGGGCAGACCTGCTTGGCACCGTGCGGCGCGGCAACGGCAGGCTCCAGGTGACGTATAACGGGTGGCCGCTGTACCTGTGGCAGGGCGACACCGCGCCGGGTGAGGCTACAGGCCAGGCCGACGACATGGGCCTGTGGTACGTGATGTCAGTCAGCGGTGCCGTCGACAGGTCCACGCCCCGGTCCTAGTGCCCCCGCGCTGGGTGCCGCTCCATGGGCGCCCGCTCCACCGTCGGGCAAGGCTCCAAGCCAGCCTCGCCCGGCGGCGGTCAGCGGCGAGTGCTATCCGATCGTGTACTCGTAAGGGATCCCGATCACGTCCGAGCCGGTGAGCCCGCCCAGCTGGATCTCGTTGAACGCGGCGAACACATCGACGTACAGGGTTCCGTGCACCACGGTCCCGGCGGTGCCGTCGGCGGACGGGGTGATCGTCAGATCGATCGTCCGGCTCTGGCCCGGCTGGATGGTGAAGAGCGGGTTGAACTTGGCCGACGACGAGACGGTTCCGAGCCAGAAGTCGCCCACGGCTGACGAGGCGCCCGGATCGAACGTCTGCGTCGTCACGTTCACCGTGAACGTCGCCGTGCCCTTGGCCGGGCTCGGGTTCACGAACCCGTTCGTGGCCGACGGCGCCTGGGCTCCAGCCCACAGGCCGGGCGACAGCGCCCCGGCGGTCGTGGTCACGGTCAGCGACGGCGTCGTGGATCCGGCCGTGCTGCCTGGCGTGAAGGACGCGACATCAGGGTCCGCCCCATCGGCGAACTCGCCGAGGTCGAACGTCATCGGAATGGTGGAGGTCGCCGAGGCTGCCAGTTCGGAGGTCTCCGTGGGAACCAGCCACTCCGGTGCGTTCTGGCCAGCGGGCAACGGCACCGGCACGTCGGTCGTGTTCTCCCCGATCAGCGGATAGACGCTGGAGCCGTCCAGCCGCGGGTCGAGGAAGAAGTTCTCCGGCGACTTGCCGTGGTTGGTGATCGTCACCGGCACCGTGAGCGGACCGGACTCGGTGGTGTCGGCGCTGTCGGGCAGTGCCGGGGCGCTGGCGCTCACCAGCGAGCTGAGCTTGATCTGCCCGCTGTAGTGCTGTGAGACCTCGTTTCCCGTGCCTGGCGTGGCCAGAGCGGGATCGTTGAAGTCAACCACCAGCGTCCACGTGCCGGGGATGGCATTGGCCGCGTAGACGTCCATGTGCGTGCTGGTGGCGAAACTGAACGCGCCCTTGGAGCTCACTGCCGCCAGCCGGTAGTTCGAGCCGAAGCCGGCGATCTCCCCGGCCGGGTCGACCAGGTAGGCGTTAATCTGGCGCGCCCCGTCATTCGCCAGGTCGACCGATGCGCTGACGTTGGGTGAGCCCGACGGCACATCGAACTCGTAGTAGTTGATCTGGCCGTTACCCGGCAGGTCGTCCCGCCCGTTGCCGCCGGTCAGCGTCCCGCTGAACGAGCCGCCGCTGGACAGGTCAACCAGGCTGCGCAGCGTCACCGCGATCGAACCGGAATTGATGTCTACCGACCCGGCGGCATCGCCGGGGCTGCTCGGGGTGCGGGTGGTGAACGTGAATGAGCCGGTCTGCCCCGCGCCGAGGCGGAAGGAAGACCGGCTGACCTGCCCGAACGGGACCAGCTTCTGGGTGCTCGCCTGGAAGCGGATCGTGCCCGTCGTGCCGAACTTCTTGGCGGTGAGGTCGAAGATGACCACGGTCCAGCGGCCGGCCTGCGGGTGCAGCACGTCGTCGGTGGTGAAGTTGCTCGTGCCCTGCGGCTCCGACTGGAGCGCCAGCTTGCCGCTCGGTGTGATCAGGTCGAACCTGACCGCGGCGTTGAAGTTGAGTGTCTTGGCCGGGTAGGCGATCGACGCCACCAGGCGCGACTCGCCGGGACGAACGGTGAAGTGCGTCTCGGCGTAGTTGTTCACGAACCCGAAGGCGTCGACGAACTTCTTGCTCTTGGCATCGCTCAGCACGACCTTCGAGTTCTGCACGTTGTTTGCCGGACCGAACGTCTTGCCGGCGACGTGCACGACCTGGCTGCTCGCGCCCGTGTTGGTGACGTCGACGGTCGCCGTCACGGGCGTGCCGGGGGAGCCGATTCCGTTGATCTGGCCCTGCCTTGGCGACGGGTTGGTCGGACTCACGCCGTTCACGGTGGTCAGCAGCGTGCTGCCGGTCCCGTGCGGCAACCCGAAGGACTCGGCCAGCTGCACCGCCTTGTAGGCGTTCACCAGGCCAGCGCCCTGCTCGTAAGCCGGTGCGCCGAGGTTAGTCGACGTGCTCATGATGATCTGCTTGACCAGCGCCGGCGACGGGGAGTTTCCGCTGTGCGTCTTCCGGTAAGCCTGGTAGACGAGCGCCGCGACGCCGGCGATCCACGGCGATGCCTCGCTGGTGCCGCCGAAGAGCTCGACACCAGTTGCCTTCCCGCCGAAGCTCCTGCACTCCGGGAAGAACTTCAGGTTCTTCGAGCAGGAAGCGAAGCTCGAATCTCCGGGAGCCGAGACATCCACGGTGTTGCCGTAGGCGTCGAAGCCGCCCGAGCTGAACGGCGCGATGTTGTTGTTCAGCCAGCCCCTGGCGAACATGTCGGCCTGGCCGTAGTTGCTCATCGCGTACGACCGCAGGTCGGTCGTGGCCGCTGCCGAGATGACCTCGGGGTCGGTGGCAGGCGAGCCGATCGTACTGCTCGGTGAGGAGTCACCGGAGGAGACCACGACCGTGATGCCAAGCGCGACCGCAGCGTTGTCGAATTCCTTGAGCGCGTCGGTGGTGTTGGAGTCGGGGA
>Ga0335078_10003654_pt1 | contig 22899 bp, 20 predicted proteins | sample Lox_Sample_32_FD_206711 | JGI IMG/M metagenome (GOLD analysis project Ga0335078, IMG submission 206711) | Soil microbial communities from Loxahatchee National Wildlife Refuge, Florida, United States - Lox_Sample_3.2 | ecosystem: Environmental > Terrestrial > Soil > Wetlands | place: USA... | reverse complement strand
ATTCCGCTCAACCCGGAACCGTACCTCCTCCGGCCCTCGGCGGGAGCGGCACGGGCGGTCAGCTTTCCCAGTGGACGGGAAGCGGAAGCAGTTCCACGCTGGGCGACTCGATCGTGACCCAGGTGGGGAGCGGGACTTCGGCAAAGATCGGAATCAATCAAACCAGTCCCTCAACCACACTGGATGTGAAAGGGGCGGCTACGGTTCGTGGCGCGCTTAATCTGCCCGCTACGGGCACAGCCACTTCTTCCACCGGCAAGAGTTCGGAACCGGTGAACCTGGCGGCTTCGGTGTTCAACAGCGGCACCAGCACCGCCGTTAAACAGAACTTTCAATGGAAAACGGAGCCGGTAGGAAACAACACCAGCACCGCTACCGGGTCGCTCAACCTCTTGTTCGGGCAGGGCTCGGCGTCACCGACAGAGACCGGGTTGAACATCGCCAACAACGGCGTTATCAATTTTGCTGCTGGGCAAACCTTCCCCGGCACCGGGCCAGGCACGATCACGGGTGTGACGGCCGGCACCGGGTTGAACGGCGGGGGCACCAGCGGCAACGTGCCAGTGAGTTTGAACACTGCTTTCACCGACGGCCGCTATCCGCAACTAACTGCCTTCAATGTCTTTACCAACGTTCAAGAGTTCAACAATCTTGTCGGTATTGGGGTTAATCCCCTCTTCGCTTTGCACGTCAATGGAACCATCCGCAGCGAAACCGAGCTCTCCCTCGGCGGAACCGCGCCCCTGCTTGTCGACGCTCCGGGGATCGCTGGCGGGCACTTCGCCGTCCTTGCCAGCGGGAAAGTGGGCATTGACAATCCAAGCCCAGCAGCGACCTTGGATGTGATAGGAAATGTAAGCGCTTCCGGCCCGCTCACGGTGGGGGGGAACATTACTGGAGGCGGCACCCTCACGGTCAGCGGCAAAGTGACAGGTCCGAACGGGGCGGGATTGCCGATCGCCTATGGCTTTATTAACGCCGATGCCACAGTAAGCAAAGCCACGTCCAACGTGAGCTCCTCTTGGGATTCCACAAACATGCGGTACGTCATCACCATCACGGGGGTAAACTACTTTTTCACTAGTTTCGTGACTCTGGTTACGCCGACGTTTTCCACCAGCGTTCCGATCGTTACCGCTGACACCGGCAGCGTATCAGGTAATCTACTGGTACGGCTCTACAACAGCGCGGGAACCGCCATTCAGAACCCTTTTCAGTTCGTGATCTTCGCTCCGTAAGTCGTTAATGCTTGTACGATTCCGCTCGCCGTTCCCACACGGCGGGCGGAGTTTTGGTTCGCTTGGCTGTGGCGGACAGGAGTGTCCGTATCACAGCTGCCGGGTTGTACCATGGATGGGTGTTATCCCTCGCTCAGGCCGTCCTCGCTTATATCCAAAAGCATGGCCTGCTCAAAGCGGGTGACCGTGTTGGTGTAGCCGTCTCCGGAGGAGCGGATTCGGTGGCGCTGCTTCGGATTTTGCTGGAGCTGCGCGGCCAGCTCGGCATCGTGCTGTCGGTCGTACACTTCAACCATCAATTGCGGGGAGCAGAATCGGACCGGGATGAAGAGTTCGCCGCCGGTTTGGCCCGTCAGCACAGTCTGGACCTCCACTGCGATCGCGGCGACGTCGCGGCCTTCGCCGAATGCCATCACTTGAGTCTGGAAGAAGCCGGCCGCAAAGCGCGTTATGAATTCTTCAGAAAGCTCCTGCGGGGCGGCTGTCTCGACCGAGTCGCTACCGCTCACACCTTGGACGATCAGGCGGAGACTGTCCTGCTGAGAATCGCGCGTGGAGCAGGAAGCCGGGGGTTGGCTGGAATCTATCCCCGCTTGTCAGTTCCCGGTTCCCAGTTTTCTGTAGTGCGGCCACTCCTGAGTGTTCGAAGAAACGCCCTCGCCGCGTATCTCAGCGAACTCCGCCAAGCGTGGCGTGAAGACGCCAGTAATCGCGACCTGCGGCACGCGCGAAACCGGGTGCGGCATGGCATTCTGCCGCGCCTCGAGGCAAATCTGAATCCCCGGGTTCGGGAGGCATTGGCAGAAACCGCGGAGATCGCTCGCGCCGAAGAAAGTTATTGGGAGCGGCTGGTGAGCCGACATTTGCCGCAGTTCTGGGACAGCCAGAGTAAGACTCTCGGGGACGTGTCGCGTCTGCCTCTGGCTCTTCGCCGGCGCATGGTCCGAGCCGCCGCCGAGTCGCTGGGCTTGCGACTTGCATTCCGCCATGTGGAAGAAGTACTGGCTGGCAAGTCGACAGCTTTGCCGGATGGGTGGGTGGTTTCACCTTCCAAGAAGAGATTACGATTTAATCCTCCGGATTCTGTGGCAACGCCCTTGGACTACCAATATCGTCTGCCGATTCCCGGGGTTGTCGATGTTCCGGAGATCCGATCCCGTTTCGAGGCCACGTTAGTTTCCGGCGGGAGAGCCCAGGAATATAATCCCGAGGGGTTGCTGGACCGAGTATTGTTAGGCGAGGAATTGATTGTGCGGAACTGGCGCCGGGGAGACCGCTTTTGGCCGTCGCACAGCAAGGGACCAAAGAAAATCAAGGAATTACTGCAGGAACGCCGCCTGACCGGTACTGAGCGCAAGTATTGGCCGGTGATGGTGAGCGCGAGCGAGGTTGTCTGGATGGCGGGCTTTGCCGTACCTGCACATCTCCAACCTAAGAAGGACACTGGAACGGCAGTGGCCATCCGGGAAATTTTGCCCAGGCCAGGCCGGTTTGCACGATGACTATGACGACCGCCAAATCAGAACAGCTACGCATCGTAATTTCCGCCGACCAAGTACAGAAACGCGTGAAGGAAATGGCTCGCCAGATCTCCAATGACTACAGAGGGAAGACGATCCACGCGCTGGCGCTCCTGGAAAATGGATTTATCTTCATGGCCGACCTGGTCAGGGCGCTGGAAGTGCCGGTGATTTGCCAGTTCATCAAGCCGAAGTACCTGCGGGAGATGGAGGGCAAGCCGGAGGGATTTCTGGAGATTTTTTTCAGCCACGACGCCGATATTCGCGGCCACCATGTATTGCTGGTTGAGGGCATGGTCCACTCCGGGGTGACCACGGAGTTTCTCGTAGCCGATTTGCGGGCGCGCGGCGCAGCCTCGGTCAAGGTGGCTACTCTGCTGGACCGACAATCTGCCCGCAGGGTACAGTTGCAGCCCGATTATTTCGGCTTCTTGGTGGATGAAGCTTTTCTGGTTGGATACGGCCTCGGCTCTCCCGAGCAGACGCACCGGAATCTTCCCCATCTAGCCACCGCCTGATGGCCCCGGCGTGACTTAAGTTACGGCAACAACTCGATACTCTTTGGCGTCGTATCAGGTTAGAATGGGAAGGCTGGTAATTTCCCCTATCCAAACTGCGCGGGTGGCATCTAATATCTTTGGACAGGATCCCGGTTGCAAGGTGCTGATTTTTCAGGAGCTCTTAGGTGAATTCGACAGTTAAGACGGTGGTTTTTTGGTTGGTGATCGTGCTTTCCGCATTCCTGCTGTGGCAAGTGGTCAAGCAGAGCGGATCAGCACAGAAGGATAAGGAGATCAACTTCTCCGAGTTCCTGAGTGATGTCGAGCAGGGAAACGTCAAGGAAGTCACGATTACCGGCCAGGAAGTGCAAGGCAAGTTTCAAAACGACAGTTCGACCTTCCATTTGACCGCCCCGGCCAACTATCCCGACATGATCAAGATGCTGCGGGAAAAAGGCGTGGTTATGAAGTACCGGGACATCAACAGCGGCAGCTGGCCAAGCTGGCTGCTGAACCTGGCGCCGCTGGTCTTGCTGGCTGCTCTGTGGTTCTTCATGATCCGCCAGATGCAAACCGGTGGAAACAAAGCACTGTCGTTCGGCAAGAGCCGCGCCCGTCTTCTCTCGATGCAGCAGAAAAAGGTCACGTTCAAAGATGTGGCCGGTGTAGATGAGGCGAAGGAAGAGCTGCGGGAGATTATCGAGTTTCTGCGCGAGGCGCAGAAGTTCCAGAAGCTGGGTGGACGGATTCCCAAAGGCGTTCTGCTGGTTGGACCTCCGGGAACAGGCAAGACTCTGTTGGCCCGTGCGGTGGCGGGTGAGGCCAATGTGCCTTTCTTTTCTATCTCCGGCTCAGACTTCGTAGAAATGTTCGTGGGCGTGGGCGCCAGCCGCGTCCGCGATCTGTTCGAGCAGGGCAAGAAGAACGCTCCCTGCATCATCTTTATTGATGAAATTGACGCCGTCGGCCGGCACCGCGGAGCGGGTCTCGGCGGCGGACATGACGAGCGCGAGCAGACCCTGAACCAATTACTGGTGGAGATGGACGGCTTCGAATCCAACGAAGGCGTCATCCTGATGGCGGCAACCAACCGGCCTGATGTGCTGGATCCGGCGCTGCTTCGTCCCGGCCGTTTCGACCGCCGGGTTGTGGTGAACCGTCCTGACGTGCGCGGGCGGGAGGAGATCCTTCGCGTTCACACCCGCAAGATTCCTCTTGCCGATGACGTTGATCTGTCGGTTCTGGCGCGGGGCACACCGGGTTTCTCGGGCGCGGACCTCGCCAACATGGTGAATGAAGCCGCTCTGGGCGCGGCGCGGCAAAATCGCAAAGCCGTGCTGATGTATGACTTCGAAATCGCCAAAGATAAAGTCTTGATGGGCGTGGAACGCAAGTCGCTTTTGCTCTCGGAAGAAGAAAAGAAAGTCACGGCTTATCACGAAGCCGGGCATGCGCTGGTGGCGGCCAAACTACCGAACTCCGACCCACTGCACAAGGTGACGATTATTCCGCGCGGCATGGCGCTGGGCGTCACCATGCAGTTGCCCATCGACGACAAGCACAACTACACCAAGGATTACCTCGAAACTGAAATCGCCATCATGATGGGCGGGCGCATCGCCGAGGAGATGTTTCTCAACCAGATGAGCACCGGCGCCGGCAACGACATTGAGCGCGCCACCGAGATGGCCCGCAAGATGGTTTGCGAGTTCGGAATGAGTGATCTGGGGCCGTTGACCTTCGGCAAGAAAGAAGAACAGATTTTCCTCGGACGCGAAATCGCCCAGCATCGCGATTACAGCGAAGCGACAGCCATCAAGATTGACGACGAGGTTCGCCGCATTATCGGGCAGGGCTACGACACGGCGAAGAATATTCTCGGCAGCAATCACGATACGCTGGTGCGGATCGCTATGGCACTTCTCGAACGCGAAGTTCTCGATGCCAATGAGATCAAGATGATCATGGAGGGCAAAGAGCTGCCCAAGATGACGCCTCCTCCACGGCCAGACGACGGCGTGCAGCAAGTGCTGAAGCCGGAGCCGGGAAGACCGGGAATCGCCAAGGGCGGGGAGAGCCCGGCGAGAGCGTAATTTTCAGTGCGGGATTCAAATTAGGGGTGGCCGCGAAGGCCACCCTGATTTTTTTGATGAAGGCGACATTCAGGCTTGCGGCAGCAGTCGAGTCGCGGTAAATCCTCGATAGATCGCGAACAGGACGTAGGCGTGAAAAGCTACGCCGAGGTAGTCCTTGACACTGAGGAGCAACAATCCGTCGAATAGATAGAGGGCCATGCCGACCAGGAATGCCCACTTTTGCGCCTTGACCGCGAAGGCTCCGAATAAAACGAAGATTCCGGCAACACAGCCGTTGATGAAAATGGCAAGAAGGCTGCCGAGACTGCCGGCCCGCTTGGCCAGGGCATCGACTACTGAGGCGATTCCCAGGCCCACAACAAAGCGAAGGTTGGCGCTAAAGATTGACGCGAGAGAGTTGACAAGGGAAAGACCCGCAATCCAGTAGAACCATTTACCGCTGGCACGCACTCGACCGGCGGCCACCATTCTGGATACTGCAAGGCGCTCGTTCACATGCTGGGCGCGCTCGCTGGCTGGTGCGGGGGCCATTCCTGCGCTTGCCATAAGCTCTCCTTATTCCAAGCGAGGGAGGATCCGCCTCTGCGAGGCGGCAATCGGAATTGGCACAGGTTACGACGGATTTCGACATGCCATCCAGATGCCCGCTGGCCATGACCGATGGAGGAAACCCTGAGCCGCGGCGGTGCGCGGGTAATCTGCAGCGTGGTTACCGGTTGATGAGAGCCATCATATGTTCGGGATAACGGGCGCCGGAGGCGGCTCCTCCGGGAAATACCTCCTCGACTCGCTGCAAGTCCTCATGGGTCAGTGCCACCTCCATGGCGCCGACGTTCTCCTCCAGATACTTGCGCCGCTTGGTGCCGGGGATGGGTACGATATCTTCGCCTTGGGCCATTACCCAGGCCAAAGCCAGCTGCGACGGCGTACAGCCTTTTTCCCTGGCAATCGCCTGGATACGCCGCACCAACTCAAGATTTCTCTGAAAATTCTCGCCCTGAAAGCGCGGAGAATTGCGGCGGTAGTCGTCCTCGTGCAGATCGGCGAACTTCTGGAAGCGGCCGGAGAGAAAGCCCCGGCCCAGCGGACTGTAGGCAACAAAACCGATGCCCAGTTCGCGGCAGGTAGCCAGGATCCCGTCCTCGGGCTCACGCGTCCAGAGGGAATACTCGGTCTGCAGAGCGGCGATGGGATGGATTTTGACCGCACGGCGGAGGGTCTGGGGACCCGCTTCGGACAGCCCGATGTAGCGGACTTTCCCCGCCTTCACCAGTGCCGCCATCGTGCCGACGGTTTCTTCGATGGGCGTATTGGGATCGACCCGGTGCTGATAATAGAGATCGATGTGATCTATCCCGAGCCGACGGAGGCTACTGTCGCAGGAAGCACGGACGTAGTCCGGTTTGCCGCTCACATTGCGCAGGTTCGGCTGGCTGGGATCGCGCACGATGCCGAACTTGGTCGCCAGCACGATCTGATCCCGCCGGCCCTTGATTGCCTGGCCGACCAGTTCTTCATTCTTGTACGGCCCATAGACGTCCGCGGTGTCAAGAAAATTGATTCCCAGCTCGAGGGCACGGTGAATGGTGGCAACGGATTCGTGGTCGTCGCGTCCGCTATAGAACTCGGACATGCCCATGCATCCCAAGCCCATGGCCGAAACTCGCAGACCACTGCGGCCGAGTTCGCGCGTTTTCATGGATGACTCCTGAAAAGAAAAATAAGAGCCCGCAACACCCGCCTGAGATCAGATATTACGTAGATGCAAAATCATCCCAAGCAGCACCAGGAAATCCATGAGCCAGATCGCCCCGTGGTTCCAGCGCAAATTCGAGTTTTCCTTTCCGCTGGAGCTCTATCCTAACCTGCTCGCACGCCTGCGTGGAACTCCGGCGCGGCTAGAAGAGACTGTTGGTGGTGCTTCGAATGAGAGTCTCGTATACCGGTCGGGCGAAAAGTGGTCGGCGCAGGAGCATGCCGGGCATCTCCTGGATCTCGAGCCTTTGTGGCTGGCGAGGGTTGACGACTATCTGGCCGGTGGTGAGGAGTTAACGGCAGCGGACCTGAGCAACCGCCGAACCCACGAAGCCAATCACAATGCCCGCCAGATCGTGGAGATTCTGGCGGAGTTTCGCGCAGCGCGAAAGCTGCTGGTCGACCGGGTGGAGGCATCGGAACCGGCGGTATTCTCCTGTGCCAAGCAGCATCCGCGCCTCAAGCAACCGATGCGGCTGGTGGATCACCTGTACTTTGTGGCGGAGCATGATGACCACCATTTGGCGCAAATTTGGGAGTTGTGTGGCTTTTCGCGGCGCTCTGCATGATTGGTCGAAGTCGGGGGCTGTTGTTTCACGAGGTGGCGAAAGCAGATTCCTTGTCGCTTCGCTCCTCGGAATGACCATGTGGTTGCGCATCAGATTGCGATGGTGATGAGTGGCTTCGAGGCCGGGAGTGCTTCTCCAATGTCTACTGCCGGCACATCGGCGGCTTTGAGCGCTTGCAGAAGCTCGGGCGAATGGGCAGGGGCAACAGAAATCAACAACCCTCCCGCGGTTTGCGGGTCAAAGAGGAGGGTTTTTATATGTTCGTCGATACCGTCTTCGTATCCCACCATACACTCAGCGAATTCGCGATTGGCTTTGAGACCACCGGGAATGAAGCCAGCACGAACGCAATCGAGCGCGCCGGGGATGAGAGGAATGCGCGAAGCGTAAAGGCGAAAAGATACATGCGAAGCCAGCGCCAGCTCGCGGGCGTGGCCGATCAGGCCGAAGCCGGTGATGTCGGTCATAGCGTGCACTGCGGAGCTTCGCTCCGCCTGGACGGGCGAGACGCCCGTCCCCACACCAGCAGTTATGATTTCGGCGGCTTTCTGGTTCAGCGTGGTCATCGAGGCGACGGCGGCGTCGATCCAGGCTTGCTCGGCCTGGGCTTTCTTTATGGCGGTGGAAATCACGCCCGTCCCAAGAGCCTTGGTGAACAACAGCCGATCTCCTGGTTTGGCGCCGGCATTGGTAAACACTTTGCGGGGATCGATCAGTCCGGTCACGCTGTAGCCAAACTTGGTTTCGTCGTCGCGAATGCTGTGACCACCAATTACGGTGCAGCCGGCTTCCATCATCTTGGAGAGCCCGCCCGCCAGAATGCGCTCGAGGATTGCTAAGTCGCCTTTCTCAGGGAAGCAAACCATGGCCAGCGAGGTGAGCGGGCGTCCGCCCATGGCGTAGACATCGCTGAGTGAGTTGGTGGCGGCGATCTGGCCGAAGACGTAAGGATCGTCGACGATGGGGGTGAAAAAGTCTACGGTCTGCACCAGCGCAGTGTCGGGCGTGAGTCGATACACTCCGGCGTCGTCGGCGTGATCGAAGCCGACCAGGACATTCGGGTCATGTTGCCGGGCTAATTTCCCAAGCACCGCGTCCAGCGCCGCCGGACTCAGCTTGGAAGCTCAACCCGCGGCTTTGACGGATTCGGTCAACCGGAACGGCTTCGTTTCGGACATAGAGGCATTGTAAATAGATTTCGCAAATCTAATAACCTTGTCATGCTGAGCGAAGTTTGTCGTCCGCGCAGCGGACATTATCTTACCGTCACATCGATAATCGTCAGCTGGGGGTACGCCTGGTTCCAGTCGGCGCTGATGTGCTCGAAGGTCAGCCGGAAAAGCTTGCTCTGCCGGGGTGCCAGCGGCGAGGCGCTGAGGTCGACGGCGTCTGGATACGGCCCGGTAGTCTGCAGCACGTGCAGCGGGATATCATCGGCCTGCACCACCTCATCGAGAGAGTTCTTGAAACTCACATGCACGATGGCGTGAATGACGGTCTGATCGCCGTCGTTGGTGACGGTTCCGTCGATGTAAGTGACGCTGGCCCCGACAAAGTTCTCAGCGGCGCTCAATTTTAGATTGGATAACTTGACGTAGGCAGCGTAGGGCGGAGGCGGCGTGGGGCCTTTCTTCTCCGGACGATTGAACACGACGATGAGCGTCACCACGACCACCACCATCGCCACACCGAAGAGAATTGGCCGCAGGTTGGAAGATTCTTCTTCGATGCGTGGAGATGGTTCGAGCAGGCCGCCCATGCTGGGATTGTAGATGGTTGATTTTTGAATGTCGATTTGAGGGTACGACGCTGTTTTGCGTGCAACGAACGACGCTAAGCTTTCTTCTTCCCGCTCTTTAATCTTGTCATTCCGACCGAGGGGAGAAATCTGCTTTTCCTCGGCAGCCGATTGGCCAAACAGCAGATTCCTCGCTGCGCTCGGAATGACAAACGTTGAGGAGTTTGTTAACGACTACGCAGCTTCTATTCCCCGCCGACCGTGAGGCCGTCGATGCGGATCGTGGGGCAGGCGATGGCGCCGCGGAATTCCAGGTCGTTGCCGATTTCGCTGATGTTGAAAAATATTTCTTTCAGGTTGCCGGCGACGGTGATTTCTTCAACCGGATAGGTCAACTCGCCGCCCGAGATCCAGAGGCCCGAGGCACCGCGCGAGTAATCTCCGGTGACCAGGTTCGCACCGTGGCCGAGAAATTCGGTCACATAGAGCCCGTCTTTGATTTCGGAAATAATCTCCTGTGGTGTTCTTCTGCCCGGTTGCAGGAAGTAATTTCCCGGCCCGATTCCCGGCGTTCCCGCCAGGCCGCGCGAGGCATTGCCCGTAGTCTGCAAGCCAAGTTTCTTCGCCGTATAGGTATTCAGGACATACGATTTGAGCACGCCATTTTCGATGACGACCGTACGGCGCGTGGGCACACCTTCGCCGTCAAAGGGACTTGTGCCGAAGCCACCGGGCATGGTGCCGTCGTCGATGACGGTGATGCGATCGCCGGCAATTTTCTCGCCGAGCTTGCCCGCCAGAAACGAAGCGCCGCGATAGACCGAGTCGCCATTCACGCCTTCGAAAATGTGGTCAAGCATGGAGACTGCAACCAGCGGATCGAGCACAATGGGCACGTGTGCGGTTTTGACTTTGCGCGCGCCCAGGCGGCGAAGAGTGCGCTGCGCGGCAATCCTGCCGACGTTCTCCGGCGTATCGAGGCGGGACAGGCTGCGTGCCACAGAAAACCAGTAATCGCGCTGCATGGCGCCATCTTCGGCTTGCGCGATGGGCACAGCCGCAATCGAACAATACGACCGGCGATACTCGCCGACGAAGCCGTGAGAGTTGGCGAGCACTTTGCGGCCGGTCGCGGCATCGAAAGAGCCACCGTCTGAGTTTTTGAGGCGCGGGTCGTAATCGAGCGCGGCCTTCTCGGTGCGGCGGGCGTAGCTGATGCGCTCTTCGCCGGACAGAGAGTAGACGTCGGGAGAGTAAAGATCGAGATCGCCGGCGAGTGAGCCCAGCTGGGAAGCATCGGGAATGCCGCCGAAGGGATCCTCGGATGTGATCTTGGAAAGCTCCAAGGCGGATTTCACCATGCGGTCGAGGCCTTCGCGGGAAAAATCGCTGGAATAAGTGCTGGCGGCGCGCTTGCCGTTAAAGACGCGTACACCGATCGCCTTCGAGCCGGATTCTTTCAGCGTCTCGACCTGGCCGAGGCGGACGAGGGTAGAAAATTCGTCGCCCTCGCGGACGACGCATTCCGCCCCGGTGGCTCCGCCGGCCATGGCCCGCCGGACGATGTCAGAAGCGAGGGTGGCGAATTCAGTCGCAATTTGGCTGGTTTCAAGGGTCGTTGTCATGCTTGACTTTCAATCTACCACGGAACACAGGGGCAAACATGGGTCCCCGGAGTAATTTGACCTCGGAATACCCCTTTGTATTCATAGGCTTCAGCAGGATTTTGCTAGTAATGCAATATTGCATTATAATGTATCGAACAGGTGTCCTATGTCGAAATTGACAGTGACGGCAAGAGGACAGGTTACGTTCCGCAAGAAAGTGATGGAGCACCTGGGAGTGAAGCCGGGTAGCAAAATCGAACTCGATCTGCTGCCCGATGGCCGAGGGGTCATTCGGGCGGTGCGGCCGGCGGGAAAGATAGAAAGCTTCATTGGCATGTTGGCCGGCAAGACCAAGAAGGTCGCAACCATCCAAGAGATGAATGACGCGGCGGCCGCCGGGTGGGCTGGACAGGTCCGGGTTGGCAGGAAATGAGGATTGCGGTGGATACAAACGTCCTGGTGCGGGCCGTTGTGCGGGACGAACCGAAGCAGGCCGAAATCGCCGCCAAAACGCTGATCAAAGCGGAAGTACTTGCCGTGGGAACATCGTGTTTGTGCGAATTTGTCTGGGTCTTGCGGCGGGTTTATGAATTCACGCCTACGGCGATTGCCGCTGCGATACGCGAGTTGATTGAAGCTGCGAACGTCGAGACGAACCGTCCGGCGGTTGAGGCGGGGTTAGCGGTGCTCGAAGCAGGTGGCGATTTCGCCGACGGCGCCATTGCCTATGAAGGCCGATGGCTCGGAGGGGACACGTTTGTGTCGTTTGATCGGAAAGCCGTCGAGATGCTCACCGCGCAGGGGCAGGCGGCGCGGCTCTTATAGGAAGATCCATCACCACGGAGAGACGAGGAGCCGACCAGGAGGCCGCTGACGCCCAAGGCTGTAAGCATCGAAATAAAACTCACTGCATGAAACCGCCGGTGTCTTTTTTCGCTGTGCCGCCGACGGTGAGGCGATCCACTTTGATGGTCGGAATGCCGACGCCGACCGGTACTGCCTGGCCATCTTTGCCGCAGGTGCCGATACCCTCATCCAGCTTCAGGTCATGACCGACCATGGACACGCGAGTGAGCACGTCAGGGCCGTTGCCGATCAGAGTCGCGCCTTTGATGGGTGCCGTGATCTGGCCATCTTCGATCATGTACGCTTCCGAGGCTGAGAAGACAAATTTTCCGTTGGTGATATCGACCTGGCCGCCGCCGAAGTTCACCGCATACACGCCGCGCTTGACGGAGCGCAGAATGTCCTGCGGGTCGTCTTGCCCAGCCAGCATGTACGTGTTGGTCATGCGCGGCATCGGGATGTGCTCGTAGCTTTCGCGACGCCCGTTGCCGGTGTTGGCCATTCCCATGAGCCGGGCGGAAAGCTTGTCGCTCAAGTAGCCTTTCAGAATGCCGTTCTCGATCAGCACCGTGCTCTGCGTGTGGTTGCCTTCGTCATCTACGTTGAGCGAGCCACGGCGCCACGGCATGGTGCCGTTATCGACAACCGTGCATTTTTCGCTGGCCACACGCTTACCGATGAGACCGGCGAATGCAGAAGTCTTTTTGCGGTTGAAATCGGCTTCCAGGCCATGCCCAACGGCTTCGTGCAACAGAACACCGGGCCAGCCGGGGCCGAGAACCACTTCCATCTCGCCGGCGGGAGCTTCGCGGGCGTCAAGCTGCAGAATCGCCTGACGGGCTGCTTCTTTGGCGAAATATTCCGGGGTTTTATCGCCGAAAAAGAAATCGAGCGCCACGCGCCCGCCGCCGCCGGAGCTGCCGCGCGCCGAATTGCCTTCGACTTTCGCGATGCAGGAAACATTGAGCCGCGCTAAGGGCTGAGAATCTTCGGCGAAAGTTCCGTCCGAACCGACTACCAGAATATTGCGTAGTTCGTCGGCGTAGCTGGCGCGGACTTCTTTAATGCGCGGGTCAAAGGCGCGCGCCGCCTGATCCGCCCGCATTGCCAACTCAACTTTGGCGGTGATCTCGGCATCCACCGAAGGCAGCGTAACCGGGTAGAGGCTCCGTGCCGGTTTTTCCTGAAAACCCACGGAGGGAGTCTTGGCCGGGCCGCTGGCAATCAAAGCCGCAGTGCGCGCCGCATGCAAAATGCGCGCAGAAGAGAGATCGTCCGTATAGGCGTAGCCGGTGCGCTCGCCGGCGATGACGCGAACTCCGCATCCCGCCGAGATTCCCTGCGAGGCCGACTTCACCATGGACTCATCGACCATTAGCGAAGTCGAGGAAAGATATTCAAAATAAAGGTCAGCGTACTCGCCACCCGCGGAAAGCGCCGCCGCAAGGTACTGCTCAAGGTCATGCTCGGTCAGACCGTAGTGCTCGAAGAAAAAACGATTTTTGTCCACGTGGATATAGATGCCCTTGGGTTTAGAAGGACTCCTTGCGGCCTCTATTATCCCATAGCCGAGCGGACAGCCGAGGGCGGCTGTCCCTACGCGATTGGTTAGCCGTCACAGACGCGGCAAGTGCGAGTTGCAAAACTTCTGCCGTGACTCCCGACTCTCTCGCTCGCATGGCGACCGATTTTCTTGCCAGCGCATCCGATGCTCTCATCCTGGAGGATGGAGCGGTCGTCTTTGACCTCAGCGAATCCAAGTATTCGATCTCCGGTGAGCACAACAAATGCCTGCTGCATGTGTGGTCGGCGGAACGAAACATCGTGCGGCGGGTACTCGAAGGCTATGTAAGAAACGAGAGACTTCTCCTGTCGGTGCAGCGGCTCGGACAGGCCAGGCCGACCAAGTTGGAGATCTGTCGCGAGCGCGACCGCCGCGCCCCCACCGCAAAGCGCGCAGCTCGGCTGGCCTACCAGCGCACGCTGCAACGGGTGCTGCAGCGAAAGTTTCCCGCTTGCAAAGCCACGCCGCTCAGTTCGTCGATGGATCTGGAGCACTCCTTCGGTCCTATCTATGCCCGGGGGCTGCTGCGGCTAGGGCAGTCGGGGTTCGCGGTTCTCGGAGTCAACGGCGGGGAGACCCAGGCATCAATCGATGCGGCGCTGACATTCGGCATTTTGTGGCTGGATTGCTGCCGCCAGAGCCAGGCTGGGAAGTTGCTGATCGAGGGGCTGAAGCTGTTTGTGCCCGCCGGGACATCCAGACTGACTCGCGAGCGCATGGCTCACTTGAATAGGCAAGCTGCGAAATGGCAGCTCTACGAACTGGACGAGCGGGAGGACGACCTCAAAGAAATGGATGTCGGCGATTGCGGCAACCTGGCCACTCGCCTGGTTCATTGCCCGGATGTATCGGCGACCCATGAACGTTTTGCCGGTTCGATCGCGCAAGTTCGGGCGGTAATGCCCGAGGTCGAAATCTCCGTTCTGAGTCCGGCCGATATCGTCTTTCGCTGCCACGGCCTGGAGTTCGCCCGCGCCCGGCTTTCGCACAATACGGAATCATTTCATTGCACGACCGAACTGCTGTTTGGCCTCGGCCGGGAAGAGACTGTGGTGTGCGAATCGAATTTCGCACGCTTCGCGCAACTGGTGCGCAGCATTGGCGAAGTACGGCATAGCGAGGGCCCGCGTGATCATCCCCTATGGCGGCTACAGTCGGAGGGATGGATGGAGTCGCTGGTACTGCGGAATCTGGGCGCAGTTGACGAGCGTTTGGATCCGGTCTGCATGTACTCGCAAGTTCCGGCGTTCTCCGCTTCCGACCGGGCCATGATCGATGTACTCACGGTCACGCGGCCGGGACGGCTGGCCGTGGTCGAATTGAAAGCTGACGAAGACATTCACCTGCCGTTGCAGGGATTGGACTATTGGTCCCGCGTGGGCTGGCATCACGTGCGTGGCGAGTTCCAGAAGTTCGCATATTTCCCCGGGCGCGTGCTCAGCCAAGAAAAGCCTTTGCTCTTTCTGGTCGCTCCGGCGTTGCATGTACATCCCGCTACAGATAGTCTGGTGCGCTATATTTCGCCCGCGGTTGAATGGACGCTGGCAGCCATCGACGAAAGATGGCGCGAGGGAGTCAGAGTGGTGTACCGCAAGCGCTCTGGACAAAAGCGGCTGCCGCTGAACGACCCGGCCTGAGGCGTTAGTTCGCCGGCCATATCCCCAACGCGCGCCGTACATCCACGATTTGCCCCAGGTGGTAGGCGTTGTGATCGGCAACGAGCAGGGCCTCGCGCAGGATGGTCTGCCCGTCGCCCCAGGGAATCTTCGCGAACAGATCAGTCTTCGGATTCCTGACCAGGTCCACCATCGCCTTCAAGTCAGCGCGGAATTGCTTCACGCTGGCATTCCACTCCGCGGTGCTGGGGGGCGCGTCCTTTGACGGCCAATATCCTTCCGGCCAAACAGGAGACACGTGCTTTTTGTCGCGGCTGAATTCCAGAATGTCCCACTGCGCGATGCGCATATGCTCGAGCAACATCCAGACTGAGTGCGGCAGGTTGGCGGGCCTGCGACCGCGGAGTCCGTCGGGAAAGTCCTTGATCGCGTCCTGAAACTTGGCATGTGCGCTGCCGCCTTGCAATAGTTCAATCAAGTGTTCGCGGAGAGCTTTGTCGGTGTTCATGGTTTCCTCCTAAGCGGTTTGCTGTCACTCTGGACGCAACGAAGAACCTGTGGATTCTGCTGTGCCGGGCTCTGGCTTCTCACCGCGATAGACACGGGCGATTCCTCTTACGATGCGGCGCAGCGGCAAGTCACTTTGCGGGCCGGCGAAGAAGATCTCCCCCACTCGGCTGCTGCGATAGTACCAGCGGCGCAGCAGAGCGAGATGTTCCATAGTTTCGAGCGCGCCGCGCGATGCCGCGCGTGGAATCGCCGCCAGCGCCTCCCGCAGCCGCGACTCCATCGACTGAGACTTGGTGTGCTCACTCGCCTGAATCGCAAACACTGTCGGTCCTGACAAACATCCGGCGTTCAGCAGAAAGAAATTCACCGACTCGGACTGAGCACTGGGTTGCACGATCACTCCCTCGAGCGAATCGACCCGCTGCACGACTTCCGGAAGCTGGCCTAACAAGGGTCTGAGCTTGTCCACCTGCGCATGCAAGGTGGCGGCGTTCTCAAACTCCAGATTCGCCGAAGCCGCATCCCGTCGCAATGAAATTTCACGGACCAGGGATTCGCCGCGGCTGTCGAAGAACGAACGCACACGCCCTACCTCGGCCTGATATTCCTGGTCGGTGCAACCCCTGAAGCAGGGCGCCAGACACATTTTCATTTCGGAGTAGATGCAGCCGGGAAATGTCGGGTCGGGGTGAAGATCGCCCACGCACCGCCGCATTTTGAAAAAGTCGAGAGAGTCATTCGCGAACTTCTCCGCTAATGATCGGGACGAAAATGGCCCGTAATAAATGTTGCGTCCATTCATCCGCCCCAGCCGAGTAGTCACCGAAGCTCGCGGATACTCGTTCTCCATGTGCAGCTTGATCAGCGGAGCAAAGCGCAGACGCAAGCGATTGGCATAGACCTTGGGAAAAGTAAGCCGCAGAAGTTGATAAAGCACGAATCCAGATTCAAAGTCTGAACCCGTTGGGGTGTATTCGATCCAGCGAACACGTTCCCGCAGATTCAAGCTAAAACGCCCACGTAGGGACAGCCGCCCTCGGCTGTCCGGGCGAGCAACGCTCGCCAGTGCAGGAGGTAATCCGAGCAACCGCTGTAAGCGTCGCCGCAGGTTCGCCGTCTTGCTGACGTAAGGCTCGGCCTGGGGGTCATCGCCGCGAAGCAGAAAAACCGCGAGCCCGGCCGGAGTCGAGGCGAAGATCTCAGTCTCGCGTTCGGGATCAAACTCAATACGGCAGCTCAGCACTCATCGATTCTATGCGGTTTCAAAGACATGATGAAGGCTGCGTGTGCAGAGGTTGAGTCTCACCAGATTCAACTTCAACTTCTTGATCGCGGCGCATTGCTGCGAAACTTCTCACGAAAGTCTTCCCCGTCCATCCTTACCGTCCGGCACATCTCGTGAATGCGGGACCTCATACGCTCGCCAATCCGGTCACCGAGAGAGTCCTCGCGCATCCCGCTGGGACGTCCCGGTACACCCAGTGAGGCTTCATCGAGAAGATTGGTGGTGATAATGGTCGTACGATTGTCGTTATATCGGGTGTTCAGGATGAAGCTCACCGTGTCCCATACCCATTGGCTTGGCTTGACGGCACCGAGTTCATCCAGCACCAACACTTCCGTCTCGAAGATTGGGCGCAACACTTCCAGTTCGGTGGTTTCCGCGGCAGGGTTATAACAGTCCTGAATTCTCTTAAGCAGATCGCGGTACTCACAGAACAGGCATGGCACATTCTTAGTCCGGATCAACTCCTTTATGGTGGAAACGGCCAGGTGTGTTTTCCCAACCCCGATCGAACCCCGGAACATCAGACCGGTTCGATCCAATGGGTATTGTTGTATGAAGTTGCGGACCGTCATTTTTGCGCTGACCAAAGAGGGGTTGGCGCCGGGTTCGTAGCCTATTAGTTCACAGTGCTCATATCTTGCGGGAATTTTAGCAACACTAAGCAACCGATCCGCACGGCTGCCCAAGAAGCACTGACAGCGTGTGACTCGTTTGTCGTCGTCATCAGAGACAATCTCTCTCCATCCAGAATCGCCGCATAGGGAGCACACTGGGGCCTTACCTGCAATCAGAGCTGTACTTTTGTTCATAGCACCCATAGCATGTGCCCCACTCGGTAAGACCAGAGTGCGGATGGATCGTACACTTCTCTCGTCCATTTTCTTTCTTGGTTAGTGTACCCTCAAAATCAAGATAAGAAGTGGTTTCGTCATCTGTGGATTTAGAGGATTTACGTTTCCTCTTGTGGAATTTTAGTACCTGTTCATCGTAGATCTCCAATAGCGTACGGTGATATATCCAGACGGCACCGTCAATCGTCGTGCCCTCACGCTCGAACATGCTCATTACCGGACCGCACTCTTGTGCAAAGAAGTGAGCGCGTTTGGCATTCGCGAGGCGCCACAGTTGCCCGTCGTCTGGCAGATATCCCGGCCGGGGTGAAATCCACGCAGCAAATAAAAGGTTCAAGTACCAAGCCTGCTGGTAATCCTTCATCGCACGATACTTCACGTCGCCCACCAAGCGATGAACATAAAACGGGAACCACTCCAGGATCTGGTTCTGGCGTGAACTGTTCTTGGTGAAAGCCATGAAGGGTCGAAGCGCTCATTGAAGGTGCCTGACCTATGGACTGGGTGCAAGAGAAAAAAAGAACTCTACTGTGTAGATTTTGTGGAGATGTTGTCCACGCTGTGGAGTATGTAGGAAAAAGCGTCCATCGCGCCTCTCTTCAGAGACAACAAACTTTCGTAACCGACTGATCCACTCTTTCAGCTATCGATGTTAAGATCGGGTTGCGCCCTCCAGCGCACTCTCCTTCGAAAGCATTTGCAGTTAGAACTCTTATGGCACTGCGCAGATTAACCATCGTAGCTGTATTTCTGCTTGGTCTGCAGGTGTGCCAGATTCTGGTTCTCGGACCGACGACGACCGGTTCCCTTCTAGCCAATTCCCTTCAAACCCTGGCCAGCCTGGTTGCCGCTACGGCCTGCTTTGTGGCTCTGCGCAAATCGCAGAACATGTGCCGCCTGTTTTGGCTCCTGGTTTCGCTCGCCGCAGTTAGTTGGGGAGTCGCGAATCTGGGCTGGACCTACTATCAGGTGGTGCTTCATCAGGCGCCGCCCGCAGCGTCCATCGTGCGGTTCCTTTTCGAAGTGCCATTGATGTTCTTCGCCATTGCCCTATTTCTTGATCCTGAACGTGATTCACCTCGCGTCAGTGCCGAACTGCTGCTGGATTCGCTGCAAATCATCATAGCCTTTTATTTTCTTTTCCCCTTGTTGTACACGCAATCCCTAGAGAACGATCCACACGGCATCCACATTCGAGGAATCTGGGTGCTGGTGATCGAAAGCGCCGTGCTGGTCATACTGGCCATGGTGCAGATGGCGCGCGATGACCGGCCGCAGATGCGATCAATATACGCCGGCTTTCTGCTCTTTATCGCACCGTATTCAGTAGTGGAGTACCTCGATTTTTCCTACGACGATCCGGCCGGAACCTGGCATGACATGCTCTGGACGCTGATTCTTTTGGGCGGCGCGTTTTTGGCCGTATCCTGGAATCCGGACTCAGAGGTTCAAACGACCGAGACAAGGTCCAGGACCATCAGCAAGCTGATGGTGACGAACGCGACGTTTGCCCTGGCCCCGTTGATCGTTTTACTGGAGGTACAACAAGCTGGGCCCGAGCAGCATTTCCTGAGGTACTCCTTACTGGCGGTCTCAATTCTCTGCTTCGCGGCCCGCCTCGGCCTCAGCGAATATCGGCAATCTGAGCAGTTGAAGTCCCTGGGCCAGCGCGAAGTGCAACTGGAATCCGCCAAGGCCGAACTTTCGGTGCAAAAGGTGTTTCTTGAGCAACTTATTGAGAGCGCTCCAGAGGCGATTGCCATCGTCGATCTGAACATGAGAGTTCAGCGTATCAATCAGGAGTTCACCCGGCTTTTCGGATATACCGAGGAAGAGGCCTGCGACCGGTATCTGGACACTCTCATCGTCCCCGGAGACAGAAACGTAGAGAGCAGCCTGCTGAACGAGAAAGTGCTCCAAGGCAATACCGCCGCGCTGGAAACAGTGCGCAAGAGCAAAGATGGATTGGCGATCGATGTCTCTCTCTTGGTTTCACCGGTCAAGTTAGGCGAGGGCAAAGGTGCGATCTATTGCATCTACCGCGATATCCGCGAACGCAAACAAGTGGAGAGCCAGCTGCGGCAATCGCAGAAGATGGAGGCTGTGGGGCGTTTGGCCGGAGGAGTAGCCCACGACTTCAATAATCTGCTGGGCGTAATCCTCGGGCATACAGAAACTCTGGCTCACCAGATTACTCCCGCGGAACGCAAGAAAACTCAGGCCATTGAAGCGGCAGTAAAACGGGCGAGCTCGCTTACCACTCAATTGCTGGCCTTCAGTCGCAAGCAGGTTCTGCAATTGACCGTGCTGAATTTGAACGCAGTAACGTCGGAAACAGAGAAGATGCTGCGAAGGGTAATTGGGGAAGACATCCGGCTGGAGGTGCGTTTGAACCCCGAGCTGGGCGCAGTTCGGGCCGACTCCGGCCAGATCGTGCAGATGATTCTGAACCTGGCGATCAACGCCCGCGACGCCATGCCGCTCGGAGGCTCACTGACCATTAAGACCGGCAATGCCTATTTCGCCGAGGGCTCAGTGCGTCAAGGCGTCTCCCTACGGCCGGGGAAATACGCGGCTCTGGAAATAAGCGATACCGGCACAGGAATGGACGACGAGACCAAAGTGCATATCTTCGAGCCGTTTTTTACCACTAAGCCGGTGGGAAAAGGCACCGGTCTCGGATTGGCAACGGTTTACGGCATCGTCAAGCAGAGCTCTGGCTACGTTTTTGCCGATAGCGAATTGGGGAAAGGGACAACTTTCGAGATCCTTTTGCCGCTGGTGGAAGATGTCGTCGAACGACTCCCGGTTCGCGAATTACGCAGGGAAACACCACGAGGCTCGGAAACCGTTCTCCTGGTCGAGGACGAGGGCGCATTGCTCGACCTCATTTCGGCCAGTCTGCAGGATTCAGGCTACACCGTCCTGCAGGCGACCGACGGCGTGGAAGCGCTATACGTTGCGGAAAGGCATGATGGAGCGATCCACGCATTGGTCACAGATGTTGTCATGCCCCTGATGAACGGGCCGGAACTGGCCCGGCGCATTACGACAATGCGGCCCGAGCTCAAAGTGCTTTACATGTCAGGCTATGCCGACGACACACTCACCCCGGGATGGGGCAGAGATGAGAAGGTGACCTTCCTGCAGAAGCCCTTTGAGTTGGGCAAACTGGCACAAAAGGTGCGCGAGGCTTTGGACGAGACTCCTGCTTCGGTGCCGTAAAGAATGCCCTTCGGCAGCTCCCCGCAGCGCCTTGCTAAGCCGGGCTTTCTCGTGCCGCGTCTCTGACCGTTTGCAGGAAAGTACGCGCCTCCGGACGGAGCGGGCGGCGTCGCGGATGAATGACGTCCAGGCTCCGCTGCAGCGGTTCCGCATCCAGCAACTTAACCGTAGTGAGCTTACGGGAGCGAATCTCCCGTCCCACAGCGAGTTGCGGCAGGAAGGACAGCCCGAGTCCCCGCTCGACCATGCGTTTCGCGGTCTCAATCGAGTCCACCTCGAGCGATACGTTGGGAACTAAACCGGCGCGCCGAAACAGACTGTGTGTGAGAGTCCAATCACTGGAACCACGTTCGTAGAAGATGAGCGGCCAGGTGGCAATCTTTTCCAACTGTGCCTTTTGGGTATGCGCAGGGCCGCGCCGGGGATGGGCTACCAGGAGCAGCGGATCCTCGCGCAAGCTGATGGTTTCCACCTCCGGGTGTTGCAGGGAGCGCGCCAATCCGATCTCCGCCTCCTCATTCAGCACCATGTCGAGAACCTCTTTGGAGTGTCCGGGGCGAATGCTGATGATCACATTGGGATGCGCCCGCTGAAAGCGCTTCAGGACATCCGGAAGGAAGTACACGGAAATCGACAGTGCAGCCGCAATCTGCAGCGGCGTGTTGCTGGCGGGCTGAGACTCGTGCACGGCCTGGCGGGCCAGGGCAGCCATGCGCAGCAACTGCTCGGCGTGAGGACGAAAGGTCCGACCCGCCTCAGAGACCATCAGCCCTCCCCGCGACCGGGAGAACAGCTTCACTCCCAGGGAGTCTTCCAGCGCCCGGATGCGGGCGCTCACTGCCGGCTGACTGATGCGCAGGGCTTCCGCGGCTCGATGGAAACCACCGAAAGTTGCGACCGCCAGAAACGTTTCCACCTGATCGATTTCCATACAGTCCTTTCCCCGCCGCATCTACTAACAATGTCTTATTATCACGAAGGCAATAGATGATAACAGAAATCTATCAGAACGATAGAAACGTTCCGTTTGACGGACATGCCCTCCGGCCCCAGAATCTGCCAAGGATGCGGGCATGTTGGTGCGCCGGAAATCCGGCAGCAGCATCCGATCAAGGGAAGAAGGACAGGCAAATATGTCGATGAGCGGCAACACTTTCAACAGAACGGATTGGAATACAAATCCCCGCTGGGCAGGTATCACCCGGCCCTATACGGCTCAGGACGTAGAGCGACTCCGTGGCTCCCTCCAGGTTGAGCACACCCTGGCACGCTCTGGAGCGGAGCGACTCTGGGAGCTCCTGCATAGCAACCCTTATGTTCCCGCCCTGGGCGCCATGACCGGCAATCAGGCGGTTCAGCAGGTAAGAGGAGGATTGCAGGCCATTTACGTGAGCGGCTGGCAGGTTGCCGCCGACGCCAATGACGCCGGCCAGATGTATCCCGACCAGAGCCTCTACCCCGCCGACAGCGTTCCCAATCTGTGCCGCCGCATCAACCAGGCCCTCATGCGCGCCGACCAGATTCATCACTCCGAAGGCAAGAATGGCGTCCATTGGTTTGCTCCACTGGTGGCGGACGCTGAAGCCGGCTTCGGTGGGAACCTCAATGCTTTCGAATTGATGAAGGCCATGATCGAAGCGGGCGCGGCTTGCGTCCACTTCGAAGACCAGCTCTCCTCTGCCAAGAAATGCGGCCACCTCGGTGGCAAAGTGCTGGTGCCGACGGTCGAAGCCATTCAAAAACTCGTGGCAGCGCGCCTCGCGGCAGACGTCATGGGTGTGCCCACACTAATTATGGCGCGTACCGACGCCGACAGCGCTCACCTGCTTACCAGCGACATCGATCCGCGGGATCGTGAATTCCTGACCGGGGAGCGCACAGCGGAAGGCTTCTTCTGCATCCGTGGCGGGCTGAAATCGGCCATCGCACGGGCGATTGCCTACGCACCCTACGCCGACCTGCTCTGGTGTGAGACT
>Ga0335078_10003653_pt1 | contig 22901 bp, 18 predicted proteins | sample Lox_Sample_32_FD_206711 | JGI IMG/M metagenome (GOLD analysis project Ga0335078, IMG submission 206711) | Soil microbial communities from Loxahatchee National Wildlife Refuge, Florida, United States - Lox_Sample_3.2 | ecosystem: Environmental > Terrestrial > Soil > Wetlands | place: USA... | reverse complement strand
TGCGCGCTCTTCATCTGGAAGGCACCGGGATAACCGGACAGGGTCTCGCGAAACTCTCATCGCTTTCACAGCTCACCTATTTGAACCTGAGCGGTACGAAGGTTACGAATGACGCGCTAGCATCATTGAAGAACATGCCGAATCTGCGGCACATCTACCTGTTCGACACGCCCGCGGAATCAGCTTCTGTACCGACAGGCAACAATGCCAGGAGCACGCAATGACAACCATGCATCGGCGTACATTCCTCGCGGCAGCAGGAATCACGGCGCTTGCCCCAAAATATGTTTTTTCGGCTTCGAATTCCTCTCCTTCCGAACCAGTCCAACTCACTGGCAATGGGGAGTGGACGTATGCGGTGGTGTCCGGCTGGGGAACATTGCCGCAGGGCACAACCTTTGGAGGCACACATGGTGCTATCGCCCAGGATAAGAAGGGAAACATCTACGTCAGTACGCAGAGCAATACCGGTGTTCTGGTCTACAGTTCCGATGGCCACTTGTTGAAGAAGATTGCGACAGCCTACCCGGAAATCCACTCTCTCGTCTTCAATACTGAGGGCGGAGAGGAATATCTCTACGCGACGGTGCAGAAGGGTACTTCCCAGGAGAACTGGCTCTTCTTGAAGATGAAGACGGATGGCAGCGTCGTCTTGAAGATTACTGCTCCTCCGGAAGCTGGCTTCAAATCTCCCAATGAATGGCGCATCACCGCGGCGCTGCCAACTCCAGATGGATCGATCTTCATCGCCAATGGATATGGTGATTCGCGCATCTTTTGCTTCGATAAGAATGGGAACTACAAACGAAGCTATTCTGAAAAGGGTAGTGGAGACGGCCAGTTGGATTGCAGCCATGGTCTTTCACTCGACACACGCTACGATCAGCCGCTGCTCCTGGTTTGTGATCGCGAGAACCGCCGGCTCTGCCATTTCGATCTGGATGGTCGCTACGTACGCACCGTGACGCGGCATCTTCGAAGACCTTGCCAGGTGAGCTTCCATCAGGATTATGCGGTGGTCTCAGAGTTGGAAGGCCGGGCTACCATTCTTGACCGCGACAATGTCCCGGTCGCATTTGTCGGCGACAATCCACAACGAACGCAGTGGGCGAATTACGAGCTTGATCCACACGCGATTCACGCGGCCGTCTTCAGCGCGGCGCACGGTTGCTTTATTGACACTGAAGCGAATATTTACGTGTCCGATTGGAATCAAACAGGGCGCGTCACCAAGTTGACCAGAATCGCGCGAGGGTGAACGCGGGAGTGCGATGTGGAATCTAACGAGGTGGAGCTCGTTTGCGCATATTCAACAGCAATAGCAGCAGTACGATGATGTTCCAGAATAATTACGCGTGTATGAAAGACGTTTACTACAGCACTGGTGTTAACGCTATGCACTGCGGAGTCAAAGAACGTCCTTGATGGAACAGGTCTTCTTTCGCACTCATTCGAAGAGGCCTCGATTCAATTTCGGCCCCACACAGTGAGCCGACCTACCGCAGCTTGCCGCGAAGCACAGTGATCGACCCTGCCGGTAGTGTGTACATGCCGTCCGGTGTGGCGGCCATCGAGACGTTCTTATCCTCAGAAGGATTGTTGCAGTACTGCACAAGAGCGACAGAACCGACGAACGGATGGCTGACGTGCTTGGCATCGTCGATGACGAGATGAACGGGATGGGCCAAGTTCAAATCATGGTTGATCAGCATCACCGACCAGTTCCCGTCCGGACGTTTGACAACATATGAGGTAACGACAGTCCTGCCGGCGGCATCCTTAAGGTCAGCCGATGCCGGGAAAATCTTGTTCGCTCCCGCCTCGTGCTGCAACCATTCGAAATTAATGATGTGTGCGGAAGAATAGGGCGTGTATGCTGGCGTGCCGTACGCACCGCCGCCATCCGCGCCACCCTCGGGATCGAGGCTTCCGTGACCAGCGGCGCCGTTGTTGATTGCCGGACGATAGAACGCAGTGCCGCCCTGTTCAAAGAATGTGCCAAACGCATCGCTCTCCCAGATGGAGCGGCCAGTCACGCCCAGGTAGCCCGGTCCGCTTCGCCCCGCTATGATCCCACTCTCTGAAATGATGAGCGGCACCGTCGCGGGGACGCCGTCCTGACGCCACATGTGCAGCACGTGCTTCATGATTCCTGGTTCCAAGTAAAGGGACGCCCAGTCGTTCGGTGGAGTGAATCCATTGATCATGAATGGATAGTGTTCGAACGACATAAAGGAAAGATCCTTGAGATGTCCGTGAGCTTTCAGGTAATCGACGAATCGCTCCATCCAGGAAGTGCGCCCCTGATCGTCTTCCCACAGAGTGATGTCTTTATCGACTCCTTCGAAAATTGGACCGCCCAACTTAGCGCCGGGCGTTAGTTTGTGGACCGCGTCTGCGATTTGGATGTAGATCGCGCCGTAATCTTCCGGCGTCATGTGCTTGCCGTCGCACTCTTCCCCTACTTCAATACCCACCACCGAATAACCACGCTTGTGAATGTACGCAACCTCATTCGCGCAATCTTCGGGAGTGTCATAGATCGCCGCACACGCAACCAGCGCCGGATGGCCCATGGACAATCCACTGGTAAAGAAATTGTCCATGCCGTTGTATTGATCATGACCTCCGGTGATCAGGTTGTCAGCTTGGTGCCAGGGATCGATCGACGAAGCGAAAAACGATCCGGCGAGGTCCGCTTCCGAACCGGCGATCACTTCCTGATCTCCAGCACCCTCTAAAACCGGCGGCGGCCCAGGTCCGGGCTCTTTCCCGTTCGGCGGATAAACAACTGCATATTTCCCCTCGGCATTAATCGTTCCGGCGGATAACGTCTGAAGGGCGTAGCCGACGCAGTTTCGAATATCCTGGGGCCCGTGCGTGTCGCAAGTTCCGGAGGACTTCGACATCAATACGCGGACGAAGCGCGTTGTGACCGGATCATCCGAAAGCTTCAGATGGACATCGCCGCCGCTGCCGTTCAGCACCGCGCCCGACGAGAAAGCCTTCCACATCCCGTTCGGCCCCATGTCCCAGTCCATCGCATTGTTGTCGCCGATCCAGTACTGCACGACATACACGACGGCATATGGATTTACCCATTGAATATGGATTGCATTGACGGCACGCGCCGTGCCCATATCGATCACCACCCATTGCGGGTGCAGTGTATCGCTCTCGCCCGTGAAGTGGCTGGTCAGGTAGGGATTGCTCTTCCAGTAACTTTGAAAACCAGCGACCAAAGGGGAATCGCCGCTGGTCATAAAGTCGCGATGGGGCAACGAATACGAATAGCCGTAGTGGATCGGCTCTCCTAAATCTGCGCTGCCGACGTAGTATCCGCTCTTCGTCGCGGGATCGCTCCATGTGCCGTTTTCGTTCCAGTGCCACGCCGAAAGTCGCAACTCGCTGTTGTTGCGCATGGTGATGGAACCCCAACCCAAGTTCTTGACTCCCTGAATCACCTCGGGCTTGCTCAAGTTGTCCACCTGCGCCTTGCTCAGATCATCCATCCACGCCCCAGTCGCGGTATCGGGATAGATCGTATTCAGTACGTGCTCCGGCGTAACGTCAACGTGGACCGTGGCGATCGAATCCAGCGTGCCCACTTTTGCAACTGAATCCGCCGGAAGCTCCTCCCGCCGCGGTCGTGGATGGGGCGTTTGCGCCTGAGCCGTCTGTGCCTGAGCCGTTTGTGCACGGACGCGCAGAGGGAAATGCATGGATACCGTTGCCAGCCCGATCGCCGCAACAACGCCACACCGCCAAATGCGAGACGAGACTCGTGGGTCAGAACCGTTAATCATGATGTGATCGCCTCTATTAAAACGATTCATTATCGATGGAAATTGCACGTTGAGTGTACACGAATGGCAGGCTGTCCATGACGCTTCCTTGACTTCGGGCGTCCTGCGAGAAATGAAACACAAAAACGCGGAATACGGAGATCCTCACGAAAATCGCCGACGATTTGCCGAAGGACGCGGAAACTGTTGGAAGGCGAACTGGCTCACTGAGGAGATGATTGCGCAATTGGGGCAGGCGCAACCTTCGCGGCTTCGGGTAATAGCTCGCACTTCAATCGCACAGTACAAACATACCAAGGAGCAGCCCATTGCCCAAATTGGCCGGGAACTGGGAGTTCACTACATTTTAGAGGGAAGCGTGCAGCCGAGAAGGTTCGATGGGATATTGGTGTGGAAGATCGATCAGTTTGGTCAATCACTCAAACACCCCGGGGCAGCATAGTTCCCGCGAATGCCCACAGCTCGAATACCGCAAATGTTGCTTTTTCTGCCGCGTGTGACAAAAGTCATTTCGTACTTGAAGAACTCCGGGATACTTTGATCGGCGTCCAGTTGAGTTAGACGGCTGACGTCCGGCACCTACAAGAATAGGCGCGGAGGTTTCGTGACTACCTCTGTGTATTTCGGAATAGACTGCCGCCGGTGTGATCACCGTATTCCACTCGTTGAAGTCATTTCCGGCCCTCGCATCCATCGGTGGTTCATACCCTGCGTGCCTCCTTTTGTGGTTCGCTGCGAACGGTGCGGCGAGTCGCGAACTTATCGTTTTCGGCACCTGATCGTCTTCGAGGCGCCCACCGTTGAGGATCTTCAGACGCATCCGGCATTCCGCAACGTTTGAATGAAGCTGTGACAAAAGTCATCGGCAGTATTCCCTCCTTTCACTAAATTATGAAATGACCACTATTACGAGTGCCAAAACGTTCCAGGAGATGTCGGTTCTGGGTGGCACTCGCCGAATCGTTTGCTGTGGAAATTGCGGCCCGTGACTCTCATCACTGCGGTTCGGCGAAACCGCAAGTAGCTTGGAGGTCGGTATTTCCCAGGTCAGCAAAATGGATCAGCCGCGCTACCGAGTCCGGGTTGCGGATGGCGAATACTGGCGCGAGCAGATCAAGTGCCAGTACGCCTGCCCGGTTCACACCGATGCCCGGGGATACGTGCGTGCCATTGCCGCTGGGGACAACGAGCAGGCATATCTAATCGCACGCGGCCCGAATCCACTTGCTTCTCTGTGCGGGCGCATCTGTGGAGCGCCGTGCGAAGCGGCGTGCCGCCGAGGCAGTATCGATCAGCCGATTTCCATCCGTGCTTTAAAGCGCTTCGTCTGCGAAAAGTTTGGAAGTGATGCACGGCCTGATGCGGGCAGTGATCTGTTTCCATATCTAAAGAGCAAGACAAAAGTACGCCAGTGTGATGACCTGGAAGAACTCAGCCATCTGCTGGAGTTTCTTGCAAACACAGAATTCCCTAAACCCACCGGAGAGCGGATCGCGATCATCGGTTCTGGCCCAGCGGGACTGGCTGCCGGGCACGACCTAGCCCTGATGGGCTTTCGACCCACGATTTTCGAGATGGAGCCGCAGCCCGCTGGGATGCTGTACACCGGTGTTCCCGGCTATCGCCTGCCGCGTGAACTGATTCGCGCCGAGGTCGCGGTGATTCAATCGCTCGGCGTGGAGATCCGCTGCAACACAACCGTAGGGAAAGACGTCAGCTTCGCTGACCTTCGCCGGGAGTTTCTAGCCGTAATCATCGCCTGCGGCGCCAAGCGATCACGAGCCTTGCCAATTCCTAACGCTGATGCGATTGGGGTAATGGGCGGCGTTGATTTTCTGCGTGATGTGTCGCTGGGCAAAGAGGTTTCGCTGGGACAGAAGGTGATCGTGATCGGGGGCGGCAACGTGGCTTACGACGTTGCCCGCACTGTCCTGCGGCAGGAAGAGTACGACGTATCCCGCACCGCAGCCCGCATGTCCGGCGTCCGGCAAGTGAATCTGGTCTGCCTCGAATCGCTCGATGAGATGCCCGCCGACACGGTGGAAATCCTCGAAGGTCAGGAAGAAGGGGTGACTCGCCACAACAGCTGGGGGCCCAGGGAGATTCTCGTTCACGAACGGAACGGCCAGAAGTTCGTGCGCGGAGTGAAGTTCGCACGATGTACCCAGGTGTACGACGAAAACAGACGGTTCTCACCTAAATTCGACGAATCAGCTACAACCGAAATTGAAGGAGATACTGTCCTGCTCTCGGTTGGGCAATCTGCGGACCTTAGCTTTATCGATTCGCAACGGGACCGCATCGAGATGCGATCGCCGCAGCAGATCGTGAATGATTCAGCCACAGGCACAACGTCTGCGCCCGGAGTGTTCATCGCTGGAGACATTGCGTATGGGCCGAAGCTGATGATCCATGCCATCGCCAGCGGAAAGCAGGCGGCCCGCTCCGTATACCGCTACCTGCGTGGGAAAGATATTTCCACCGATGAAGTCCAGTTTCATTTCCCCATCGAGCGCTATCGCCGGGAAAAGCACTATGAAAGGCGGGCCCGGCTTCACATCCCCACACTTTCGCCGGAAGAACGCCTGAAGAATCCCGGAGCGCTGGTTGAGATTGGGTACACGCCAGAGCAGGCCAGATCGGAAGCGGGCCGCTGCCTAGACTGCGGCATCAACACCATTTTTGACGGCGAGCGCTGCATTCTCTGCGGCGGGTGCGCGGATGTCTGTCCGACTGCCTGTTTGAAGCTTGTGAGTTTTGATCGGATTGCGTCTTCGCCCGAACTTGAAACTGCGACGCGCGAACTCGGCCTCGATGCCGCCGATCTGTCGGCCATCATCAAGGACGAAGAACGATGCATTCGCTGTGGACTGTGTGCCGAGCGTTGTCCGACGACAGCCATCACCATGGAGCAATTCCGGTTTGCAAAGGAGTGGAAGCCATGTCCCGTCTCGACCAACCCAGCTTGAACCGGCGGAGCTTCCTCAGTTTGGCGTCGCTGGGCAGTTTCTTTGCGGCGTTGGGCACCGCCGCCGCGGGGATGTTGCGTCTGCCCAATCCGTCGGTACTTCCAGGGCCTGTGCGGCGGTTCAAACTGGGGTCGCCCGAACAGTTCGCAGCGGGAAGCGAGACGGCCTTTGCCGAGCAGAATCTCGTCCTATTTCACGACGACGAAGGTTTCTTTGCGATCTCTAGCACATGCACTCATCTGGGTTGCGCTGTCGCGCGATCAAAAGACGGGTTCGCGTGTCCCTGTCACGGCTCTCGTTTTGACAGCCGGGGAAGAGTGGTGGGTGGGCCAGCTCCGCGTCCCTTACCTTGGCTTGAGGTGAGCCGCGCCGCCAACGGCGATCTGATCGTGAATGCAGACAACGAAGTCCCGGAGGGCACGCGTTACCGCGTGTAGGAGGTGTCCTATGGCAGGAACCGCGACCAGTGAATTTCTGCACAACCTGCATGAACTCCCTCACACCGTGAAGGATGCCTGCTTCCCTCTAGGAAAGACTCCTGAATCCGAGAGAGAGGAGTCACGCGCCACCTTCCACAACTTGTTCCTGCACATTCACAGCGTTCGTGTCCACGTGCGCACACTGAAGCCCACTCTCACGTTTGGCCTTGGCCTGATGGCGACCGCCAGTTTCCTGATCACACTTATCACCGGTGTGCTCTTGATGGTGTATTACAAGCCCTCGACCGATCTTGCTTATCAATCGATCAAGGACATCCATTTCACGGTTTCTACAGGACGTTTCATCCGGAATATTCATCGCTGGGCAGCACAGTTGATGGTGCTGGTGGTCCTGCTTCACATGGCGCGAGTGTTCTTCACCGCAAGTTACAAGAAGCCGCGCGAATTCAACTGGCTGATCGGACTGGGACTGCTGGTGGTGACTCTGGCCCTGAGTTTCACCGGATATCTCTTGCCCTGGGACCAACTGGCTTACTGGGCGATCACGATCGGATCCAACATCGCTAACTCGCCTCGCGAACTCACGGACGCGATCCACATTACGAAGTTCTTCGACCCAGGCGGGCTGCAGAAGCGGTTGCTGTTGGGCGCGAACTTCGTTGGTCAAGACTCCCTGATTCGCTTCTACGTCCTGCATGTCTTCGTGCTCCCTCTTGCACTGGTAACGCTGATCGGCATCCATTTTTGGCGGATTCGCAAAGACGGCGGATTGGCCAGGCCGGAAGATCCGATGGGTGGGCTGGCGGAGTGGGGAGGCGAGCGGCGCGAGGTCTTTCAGCCCTTAGCCACGAAGACTTATGGCTTGATGGCCCTTGTGAAGGGCAAGCGTCCGCCAGTGAACCGCGGCCCAGAAAACACGGTAATGAGCTGGCCCCACCTATTTTGGGCGGAATTATCCGTGTTCATGGTGACAGTCGCTACAACGCTGATTCTTGCCTTTTATAGTGATGCGCCGCTTAAGGAGCTCGCTAATCCTGCGATCCCGGAGAACCCCGCGAAAGCTCCGTGGTACTTCCTCGGAATCCAGGAACTCGTCTCATATTCGGCGTTCACGGGTGGGCTGCTGATCCCCGTGATTGTCTTAGTCGGGTTGGCACTGATTCCATTCCTGGACCGCCGCCCCGGGGGCGAAGGCACGTGGTTCGGCACCAACAAAGAGCGGGGCGTCTTTTGGCAATCATTACTGTTTGCGTGCGCCGTAACGGTCGGCACTGTCGCCTTCACGGTTAACTACGGCTGGTTGAGGAACTGGTTCCCCAATATTCACCAGCTTTGGATCATTGCCATCAATCCCGGGTCGTTATTAGTCGTCGCGTTCGCGTCGTGGTCCATCTTGATCCTCAAGCGTAAAGATTCGGTGCGCCTTGCGGCGGTTTCGCTATTCACGTGTTTCCTAGTCGGATTCGCCATTCTGACGTACTTCGCCACGGTGCACCGCGGACCGAACTGGCACTTTTACTGGTGGCCATCGCAGTGGCCGGTGCACTGAAGAGGAGAATGCGATGAAAGATCCATCACGAATTTATCGCTGGCTCCTGTTGGTTGCGAGCCTCGTGACCATCGCCTTTCTGGTCGGCGCAGCCGTCCACGAGAACTATCTTGCCCAGTGGAAGGTCGTACAGCGCGAATACCGCGATATTCTCCGCCAGAGGGCCACGGATGACCGCGGCCGCGAACTCCTGGCTAAGTTCCGAATCGAGATGAAGCAGGCCAGCATCCCGGCTCTCGGCACAGTCGATCGGTGCGTCGCCTGCCACAACGGCGTCGACGATCCTCGGATGACCGATGTCGAACAGCCACACCGCACGCATCCGGGACACATTCTCGACAAGCATCCAGTAGATCGTTTCGGCTGCACGGTGTGCCATCACGGACAAGGCGCCGCCCTCACTTTTCGAGAAGCCAAGGCCGACGACGTGTTTTGGGACTATCCGCTGCTTCCACCTGAGATGACAGAGGCCACCTGCGTCACCTGCCACGATGCGGAAAGATTGCCGTCAGATCAGATTCCTCTGCTGACGGCCGGCATGAAGCTCTACCAGCAGAAGAGCTGCGGTTCCTGCCACAAGCTAAACGGCCGCGGAGGGGGCTTAGGGCCGCCCTTGGATAACGAAGGGGCAAAGACCAAACACCAGCTGATCATGACAAACCTGAAGCCTCCGCACACCACTTGGAGTTGGCAGTTGGCACATTTCCGGGATCCTGCCGGGATCGTGGCGGGCAGCCAGATGCGAAACCCCACCGTCACTCGTCAGGAAGCAGTTGCCTTGACGGTATTCGTGCTGTCGCAATGGAAACGCGATGTTCCCGAGAGTTACCTTGCTCCCGACAAGATCGAGCAGAAGTTCCGTGCTCTGCATCCAACACCCCTTACGGGCGAGCAGGTATATCAGCAGTTTTGTACCTCATGCCACGGGACAGGTACCTACACGCGCTGGGACAAGAAGTTCGCTCGCTTCATTCCCGCAATTCGCGGAGTATCACTGACCTCCGCGGCGAGCCGCGAATACTTGCAGACCAACATTGAGCAGGGCCGCCCAAGCACTCAGATGCCTGCGTGGGGACCGCATGCCGGCGGACTTCTTCCCGAGGAAATCGCTGGAGTGGTCGAGTATCTCCGCTCAGGGGCGACTTCCGTTCCTGGTGTGTCTCCCCTAACTGTTCGCGGGAATTCTGGCAACGGACTCTCTGTGTTCCTGCGAAACTGTGCCGGATGCCACGGCATGAACGGCCGCGGCGGAATCGCGCCTGAAATCGGTAATCCAGTGTTCCAGCGCGCGGCAACAGATGAATTTATCGTCCGCACAATTCGCAGCGGCCGCACTGGGACGGCCATGCCGGCATTCCAACGTCCAGAGGCACCGGCACTGACCGATCAGGACATCGCGGACGTAGTCGCATTCCTGCGAACGCTCGGAGATCAAAAAGGTCAGAAATCGCTAGCGCAGAACCTGACTTCATCGAGAGCCGGAGGAAAACAATGAGCGAGAAAAGCAAATCTCGGAAGCCAATCTCGCGCCGCGGCTTCATACAGTCCGCGGCAGTTACGGCCGCCGCTCTGGCCCTGCCAGGTTGCTCACGGAATGAGAAGCCAGTCTTGACCACATTGACGGGAGACTTCGATCCGTTGCGGTCTTATCCCTACCGCGGCTGGGAAGATTTCTACCGCAAAATCTGGACCTGGGACAAAGTTGTACGTTCCACACATTCCGCAAACTGCACGGGGTCTTGCTCCTGGAAGGTTTATGTACGGAATGGCGTGATGGTGCGCGAGGAGCAGGCCGCGGACTATCCGCGCATCAACGCTGAACTCCCCGACTACAATCCCCGCGGCTGCCAGAAAGGGGGATGTTTCACCGAATATGTTTACAGTCCGCAGCGTCTTCGCTATCCGCTGATTCGCACCGGAGAACGTGGTGAAGGCAAATGGCGCCGCGCTACCTGGGACGAAGCTCTCACGCACATCTCTGAGAAGTTGCTGGACAACATCTATAACTACGGCCCCGACACCAACTCGTTCTTCAGCGTCATTCCGGCGATGAGCCCAGTCAGCTTTTGCGCGGGTTCGCGGCTCGCACATTACATCGGTGGCGTCTTCCTATCTTTTTACGATTGGTATTGCGATTTGCCTCCGGGAGAACCGCTCACGTGGGGAGTGCAAACAGAATCCTGCGAATGTGCGGATTGGTTCAACTCGAAATACATCGTGCTGTGGGGCTCCAACATCTCGCAGACACGCATTCCAGACGCTCATTTCGCCTACGAAGCTCGCTACAATGGCGCGAAGATCGTCTGCATTTCTCCGGATTACAACTCCAGCGCCATTCATAGCGATCTCTATTTCCGTATTAACCCGGGCACCGACGGCATTCTTGCTCTGGGTGTAGCGAAGCTGCTTATAGATAAGAACCTGATCGATACACCCTACGTGAAAGAACAGACCGACCTGCCCCTGTTGGTCCTCGCTGATAGCAAGCGTTTCCTGCGTGAGTCCGATCTCAAGAAAGGCGGCAAGGAAGACATTTTCTATCTCTGGAATACCAGGCAGAACCAGGCAATTCCAACACCCGGCTCCATGGGATCGGATCAAAAGAGCATTCAGCTGAACGGAGCCGAGCCCGCTTTGACCGGGACATTCCAGGTGCAGCTTGCCGATGGAAAGAATGCGGAAGTCACAACCGTCTTCGAACTCCTGAAGAAGGAACTGGCTGAATACACGCTCGATAAAGTATCGGCGCGCTCAGGTCTTCCTGCGCACGAAATTGAAGCCTTCGCCAACGAATTAGGCTCGCGCAAGCCGGCAATGATCATTCACGGCGCCGGTACGAATCACTGGTTCCACAACGATCTGATCAACCGCGCATTCATCCTGCTCGTCGCCCTCACCGGCAATGTCGGCAAGAATGGCGGCGGATTCAATCATTACGTAGGGCAGGAACGCATTTGGCCTGAGCAGGGCTTCTTCAAACTCGCATTCCCTGAAACGCGCAAGAAACAGCGATTCCAGAACACGACCCTCTGGAGCTACGTGCACTCCACCAACAAGGATCCGCACCTCTATAACGGCAAGCCGATCGAGTCGTACATCCAGGAGTCGGTGAACAAAGGATGGATGCCTCTGTGGCCGAAGAACGGCAAGAAGCCACGGGCCTTCCTCGTCTGGCGTGCGAACTACCTGAATCAGGCAAAAGGAAACGAAATTCTCGAGTCGTCACTCTGGAAAGATCTCGATCTGATCGTCGATATCAACTACCGGATGGACACCACCGCGCTCTACTCCGATGTCGTGTTGCCCGCAGCCAGCTATTACGAAAAGGTCGATATCAATTCCACCGACTGCCACAGCTACATTCATCCCTTCGGCAAGGCCTGCGAGCCACTGTTTGAAAGCAAGACAGATTGGGACATCTTTCATGCTCTGTCCGAGAAGATCGCGGAAGTCGCTGCGAAGAAGGGCCTCAAGCCTTTCCACGACGATGCATTCGATTGGAATCGCGACTTCACGCAATTGGCACACGACTGGACGGGCAAAGGCACGATTCAGACAGACGAGCAGGCCGTCAACTTCATTCTCGGAAATGCAGAAGAAACCAAGGGAATGACCTACCAGCAAATCCAGCAAAAGCCCAAGCGATTTATCGCAACCGATCCCGAATCCTGGAACAGCGACATCGAAGAAGGCGTTGCCTATACTCCGTTCAAACATCAAGTCGAAAAGAAACGTCCGTGGCGCACGTTGACCGGCCGGCAGCAGTTCTACATCGACCATCCCTGGTATATCGAACTTGGTGAATCTCTGCCCACGTTCAAGGAACCAATCGAAGAGAAGTATCCGCTTTACTGGAACACTCCGCATGGACGCTGGTCCATTCACTCCACGTGGCGTGACCACCGCGCTCTGCTGCGTCTGCAACGCGGAGGGCCGATTGTAAATATGCATCCGGACGACGCCCGCAAGCGCGGCCTGCAAGACAACGACTGGGTCCGCATTCACAACGAGGTTGGTCACTGTGTTTGCCGTTTGCAGATATTGCCAGGAGAAAAGCCCGGCCGGGTCACGATGTATCACGGCTGGGAGAAGTTCCTGGGCTTCAAGGAGGGCGGATGGCAGTCCCTCACCTACATCAAGATCAAACCCACCCAACTCATCGGCAAATACGGGCATGTCAACTTCCGCCTCAACTACTGGGGGCCCACCGGCAATAACCGCGATACCCGAGTGGAAGTTGAGAAGGCAAAGGTCTAAACGGAGGCGGCCATGTCAAGACACCAATACGCAATGGTGATGGACCTGAACAAATGCCTGGGCTGCCAGACCTGCACCATCGCCTGCAAGAAACTATGGACTGACCGGGACGGCACCGGCTACATGTACTGGAACAACGTCGAGACCCGTCCGGGGCTGGGCTATCCGCGACAGTGGGATCGTATCGGCGGCGGATGGAAAGATGGCGCATTGCAGCCCAGCCCTCTGCCCACCATGGACGACTACGGTCATCCCTGGGAATACAACTACGAGCAGCGCCTCTACGAAGGCAAAAAGCAACCGGTCATGCCATCACCCGAACCCAAGTTCGGCGTGAACTGGGACGAAGATGTGGGAGGCATGAATGAGGACGAGAACTACTTCTTTTATCTCCCGCGAATCTGCAACCACTGCACCTATCCCGCCTGTCTGGAGGCATGCCCGCGGAAGGCAATCTATAAGCGGGACGAGGACGGCATCGTAGTTATCGATCAGGATCGCTGCCAGGGCTACCGGTACTGCATCAAGGCCTGCCCGTATAAGAAGATCTACTTTAATGAAGTCACGGGCAAATCAGAGAAGTGTATTTTCTGTTACCCGCGTCTCGAGAAGGGCGAAGTAAACGCTTGCGCTGCGCAGTGTCCCGGGCGGTTGCGCTTCGTTGGATTGCTGGACGATCCCGAGTCGCCCGTCCACAGATTAGTGTTGGTGCACAAAATCGCCTTGCCACTGTTTCCGGAGCGCGGAACTCAACCCAACGTGTTCTATGTGCCGCCATTCAACCCGCCGAAGCGAGAGAACTATGGCAAAAGTATTCTCGAGGATCCGCGCCTGCCGCTCGACTACCTGGTCTATCTCTTCGGACCTGACGTAAAGAACGTGATCACCCGCCTGGAAGCTGAACTCAAGAAAGCGCAAGAAGGCGGACGCAGCGAAGTCCTGCAATTACTAATCGGCAGGGATGCCGAAACACGTTTTCATATCCGGCCGCAGTTGGTGCAGATCCAGACATAGGAGGCCTAATGAGAACTCCCCGGCTCGCAATGATTTTGTTCGTCTGTTCACTGTTCCCGGCTTCAGTGGCACAGACCGAGAAGAAATCAAGTGCAGGGCAGGCTCTGTCGGTTGCCGCAGTGTCGGCAACTGCCGACACGCTCCTTAGGGAAGGTCAGGCTCAATGGAACCAAATCGCTGTAAAGCGCGTCGCTTTGAATCGGACTCCTCCCCTTTTCGATACTGACGAGCCAACCACGCTGGAGATTTCCGGCGTGGACGTGCGCGTGGCTCGGGTGAGCGGGAATCTGCTGGTGCAATTGAGTTGGCGCGATCCGACGCAGGACGCAGTGACGTTGGCGGCGGTCCCCGACTCGCCGCCCGAGATCCGCTTCCGCAAAGTGCAGACGGAAGCTAATGACCGATTCTTCGATGCTGCCGCCGTGATGGTTCCAGCAAAGCCGGGCGCGCGCGCGGTGTATCCGTCGCTGCAGATGGGCGATGCAGACGACCCGGTCGAGATTTACTACTGGAACGCAACACGCGGGGCGATGCTGATGCAGGCACAGGGACGCGGTACTACCAAGCGGACCGGGCAGGGTTTCCCCGCAAATAGTGTCTACGCCAACGGGCAATGGAATGTCGTGTTTGAACTGCCCGATCTGCCTACCGGTACTCCTGTGGCGTTCGCAGTGTGGAATGGCAGCCAGAAGGACCGTGATGGCCGAAAGTATTTCTCAGTATGGCAAGTGCTTGAGTAGAGGCGGCATGAATCTCATGGCTACGGTTTCGATCAGCGACAACGCGACGTCTTCGATTGATTGGCGACAAACCGACCTTTATCGTTTCTTTGCCCTGGTCTTCGGTGCGCCCAGTCGTGAGTGTTTCAACTTCCTCTCGCAGCCTTCCACGCCGAAAGATCTCCGTGTTCTGTGGCGATACCTCTCATGCGAAGGCGACTTCCCGCGCTTCGAGTGGTTCATGAACTACGAATTCTACGAAGCAGCTTATATTGCCCTGTTCGACGTCGGCGCACCAGAGCCGCCCGTCCCTCTGTTCGAATCGGCTCATGATAAATCTCATCCCGCGCAGGAGATTGCGCTTGAGAACACGTACTTCTATGAGGTGCTGGGTCTGAAGTCAGACCCAAGCCGGGCCGTCCCAGACTATCTCATCACCCAGCTTGAGTTTGTCGCTGCCTTGCGCTTCACGCGCGAGCACACCTCGGATGAGAGCACGACGATCTCACTTGGGCGTGCTGAAAATGAGTTTCTCGAACGCCACTTGTTGAATTGGATTCCGTCGGCCGCGACCAAGCTGGAGCGCATCAACGCCCCCGGGTTTCCAGTGCTCATGAAGATGCTCCTGAAATTCCTGAGAAACATGGACGAGAACAACTGAAGCAGAAGCCGGAATGTGAGAGTGGAGTGCACCGTGAAAAAGTTCGTTCTAGTTGACTCGCGATCATTTTGCTATTGCGATTGCTGTTGATTGCGCCGTGGCGCAGACGACCTCTGGCGATACGACGAACGATGATTTGCTGAGCGCATGGTTTAAGCGATCGACTCGCGCCGAATCCGAGCAGCCCCACTGGGCTGCTCCAATGTTTACGGTAACCCCAAGACTCGTACAGCAGTTTCGCTACGACATGGGTTGGCAACCCAATCTCGGGTTCACGAATGCCAATTACGGTGGCGGCAAGGGATTGGAACTCATCCCTTGGGATCGCGTGGAACTCTATGTGAGCGCGCCTCCCTTCATACACACACCAAACCGGGACTTCACGACGGAATCGGTGACATGATATTCCTGCTCAAGTACCGGGCCGCGGCCGGAAACCCCGAGAAAGGCAACTACGTAGTGACCGCCATGCTTGTTGCCACTGTGCCGACGGGCTCATACACCAATGGCGCCACGGATGCTGTATTGACTCCGACACTCGCGCTGGGAAAAGGTTGGGGAAACTTCGACCTGCAAGGAGCGGCTGGCGTCTCGATACCCACTGGTCAAAGAGACGTCCTAGGTACGCCAACCCTGCTCAACCTTACCGCGCAATAACACTTTCTTAAATATCTATGGCCCGAAGCTGAGGTCAACACGACGATGTGGTCGAACGGCAAGAATGATGGGAAAAAACAGGTTTTCCTTTCTCCCGGCCTGGTGGTTGGCAAGTTTCATCTATGGAAGCGGGTCGGCTTCGTTTTTGGCGGAGGAGTACAAATAGCGGCGACCCGGTTTCACGCCTACGGACACAATTGGGTTTCATCGATTCGTTTTCCCTTCTGAAGGGCAATTATCGATTGGCTACGGTGGATGCCGAGGCGATCTCATGGCCAGTAATCGACTTTTCTCGGAAGGTCGACACAGCCAGCTTCATCTTTTGAGCCTCTAGTCACGGAAGATTGTGCGCGGGATCACTTCGCAGGCGCGTCCCCCGTCAGAGAGTGGTAATTGTATTAGTAGCTGAGAATTACGGAGGACAGCCATGCCTGAGAGTATGTTGACAAAACCTATTACGATGGAAAAACAGAGTCCTGCAGCACCATCAGGCGGCCCTCTTAGAAAGACATCCAAAGCCTTCAATTCCTTTGAGATCGCGCAGGCGCAGTTCGATAAGGTGGCGGAATATCTGGGTCTGGATCGGCCGACAAAGGACCTCCTCCGTTATCCCCTTCGTGAATATCAGTTCGCGATTCCGGTTCGAATGGATGATGGAACGGCAAAAGTGTTTCGCGGATTCCGCGTACAACACAACGACGCTCGCGGGCCTGGCAAGGGAGGCATTCGGTTCCATCCGCAGGAGACAATCGATACCGTTCGTGCGCTATCAATGTGGATGACTTGGAAGTGTGCGGTCGTGGATATTCCGCTCGGTGGTGCCAAGGGTGGAGTGGTGTGTGATCCACACAACCTCAGCGCGCGTGAGCAAGAACAGATTTGCCGGGGATGGGTCCGACAAGTCGCAAGAGACGTAGGCCCAGTGACGGATGTCCCCGCGCCGGATGTAATGACGGATGCGCAACACATGCTATGGATGCTCGACGAGTTCGAGAAAATCCACGGCGGACGTTTTCCCGGATTTATCACGGGCAAGCCCGTTGGATTGGGCGGTTCGCTTGGTCGTACGGAGGCAACCGGCTATGGAGTTGTCATCACTCTCCGCGAGGCGCTCAAGGAACTCGGGATTCGTCCTGAAAACACGAAGGCCAGCGTCCAGGGATTTGGGAATGTGGCGCACTACGCGATTGAACTGTACCAACGGTTGGGAGGCCGCGTGGTCAGCGTGGCATGCTGGGATCAGACGGACCAGTGCTCTTACACGTACAGACGTCAAGAGGGCGTTGATTTAGCTCAACTCTCTTCCGTGACGGATCACTTTGGAGGCATCAACCGGGCCAAAGCCGTCGATCTCGGATACGAAGTGCTGCCTGGCGACGCATGGCTGGAACAGGATGTCGACATCCTCATCCCCGCGGCGCTGGAGAATCAGATCACAGGCGACAACGTTGCTCGAATTGGCCAGCGAGTTCACATAATCGCCGAAGGAGCGAACGGGCCGACGACGCCAGAAGCCGATGCGCAGATTCAGCAACGGGGCATCCTCCTGATCCCCGACTTTCTGGCGAATGCGGGCGGCGTAACCTGCAGCTATTTCGAGCAAGTCCAGAGCAACATGAACTATTTCTGGGAGAAGGATGAAGTACTCGGCAAGCTTGACGTAAAAATGACGTCTGCTTATTTTGCAGTGTCGGATTTGTCGCACCGGGAAAAGTTATACATGCGGGATGCAGCCTACGCGATTGCGATTGGCCGCGTTGCGAAAGCATGCCACGACCGTGGCTGGGTATAGCCCAAAACATCTTGAAAGCGAGCACTCCCGTTCCGCAACTGCGAGGAGTAGATGGGCAATCTGAAAGCGCATATATCGGAACTACCGGTATTTGACCGTAAGTTCTGGGATGGGACTTTTCGCTGCACTCAGATCGGATCTGGCTCACTTGGTGGCAAAGCCTCCGGATTGGTCTATATCAAAGATCTCCTTACTGACCAGATAAATCCCGCCTCTTTTCCGGATGTCGAAATCAGCGTTCCAACGATGGCAGTCATTGCCACGGATTGTTTCGACCAATTCATGGCACAGAACCATCTTACGGACCTTCCACTTACAGAGATGCCCGATGCGCGTATCGCCCACGCATTCCAGAAGGCGGATTTGCCCATGGAACTCCTTGGCGATCTTCGAGCGTTGACACTACAAGTCAAAACGCCGTTAGCGATTCGGTCGTCGAGCCTGCTCGAGGATGCGCTGGGCCGGCCGTTTGCCGGTGTCTATGCGACGAAGATGATCCCCAACAACCAGCCCGATCCGGACTCTCGCTTTCGACGGCTGGTCGAGGCAATAAAGTTTGTCTACGCCTCCACGTTCTTCCGCGAGGCGCGAGATTACCGTTCTGGTGGCGGAGTGACCACCGACGAGAAGATGGCGGTAATCATTCAGGAGGTGGTGGGACTTCGACGAGGAGGACGGTTTTATCCAGACATCGCAGGGGTGGCACGCTCCTACAACTATTACGCGATGGAACCAGCACGTCCCGAAGATGGCGTCGTGTCGCTGGCCTTGGGCTTGGGGAAAACAATCGTTGACGGAGGGCTCGTCTGGACTTTCTCCCCAGCGTATCCGCAGAAGCCTCCTCCGTTCAATTCGGTCGACGAGATGCTCGATGGTACGCAGCGGGATTTTTGGGCGGTCAATATGGGCAAGCCTTCGGCCTATGATCCTGTGAGCGAAACCGAGTACTTGGTGCGGGCCAGCCTGTCCGATGCGGAGGCTGACGGGGCGTTGGACTTGCTCGTGTCCACTTATGATCCTGAACGAGATCGCATAGTACCGGGAACAGGTTCCAGCGGACCTAGAATCTTAAATTTCGCGCCGATGCTCGTGCAGAAACGGTTTCCGATCAACGATCTGGTGACAGCCCTTCTCGCCGCAGCGGAGAAAAGCCTAAGCGCAAAGGTTGAAATAGAATTTGCGCTCACGCTGCAGGAGGGAAAGGGTGGGCCGCCGCGTACCCGTTTGGGATTTCTACAAGTCCGTTCGACGGTATTGTCCGAAGAAGTTGTGGACATCACTCCTGAAGAACTCAAAGACCCACGAGCGATCGTTGCCTCCAATTTGGCCATCGGCAACGGAAGAGCAGACGATATTCGAGATATCGTCTTTGTGCGACCGGAGAATTTCTCTCCCTTGGTCACGCCCAAGGTCGCCCAGGAGTTGGAGTCAGTCAACCGCGAACTACAGCAAGAACGTAGGCCGTTTCTACTGATTGGATTTGGTCGTTGGGGTAGTTCTCATGCGTCGCTCGGGATTCCGGTTGACTGGAGCCAGATTTCCGGAGCACGTGCCATCGTCGAAGCGACGCTCCCTGAGATGAACGTCGAACTGAGTCAGGGTTCGCATTTCTTTCACAACCTGTCGAGCTTTCGAACGAGTTACTTCATGGTGCGGCATGGCGGACACTTCGGAATCAATTGGGACTGGCTGAACCGACAACCAGTGGTGCGCGAAACAAAACTCATTCGTCATGTGCGGCCTGAGAGCAACCTATCCGTACGGGTCGACGGTCGCAGCCGTCGTGGTGTCATTCGCACAGTCCAGACTCCTGTCACAGGTGCGACCACGAATTGAAACCCGACGACAGCCAATTCGGATCGATGCTTCATGCATTGCAGGAGCGCGCCAAAGAACTAAATTGCTTATATCGAGTGGGCGAACTCCTCAGTCAGGTGGGTCGTCCTCTCGACGACATTCTGCAAGGTATCGCTGAGGTCCTTCCTCCCGGATGGCAGTACCCACAGGATTGCCAGGCTAAGATCGTTGTAGAGGGGCGGGTCGTCCAGACACCGGACTATATCGTTACTCCTTGGCTGCAACGGGCCAACATCGTCGTGCAAGGCGAAGTCCTTGGAACGATTGAAGTCTCGTACCGACGCGAGATGCCCCGGTCCGATGAAGGGCCATTTCTGAAAGAAGAGCGCAAACTCATCGATACCGTTGCGGAGCGAATCTCGAGCGCCTTGACTCAGCGACGGCTCAAAGCAGCGTTTGAAGCTTGGAATATCGCCGAAGAGTCGCCGGTGACTCAAGGTGAATGGAGAGTGGTCCTGGAGTTCTTACGTGACACCGATCCTGCATTGCTGCGAAGAATTTCTCGAAAACTTATCAACTATCTGAGTTGGAGCGGAATTCCCGAAGCGAAAGAGCTGCTGCGAAGAAGATCTCCCGCTGTTTCCGAACAACGCCTGGAGGACTTCGACGAGAACCGGCCTCTTCCATCAGAAGCTGGGGGAAATTCGGTCGACGTCACGAGTGAAGCTTTCCAGATAGCCGCGGACCATATGAGCGACAGTGAGGTTCTCGATTGCGTTACGCGGTGGATCAAGGAAGATAAAGCGAGTTTTCTAGTTTTGGCACTCGAAAATCAGGACACTCCGCTCGGCGAAGTGATGGAGTGCATCGAGCGTTATCGTCACATCGGAATTGATGAGAGCGAACTGTCTCTCTATACACAAAAGGGACTTCGTGTTTCCCTCATCCGGCGACTGTTCTCCGAGAGTCTCACTTTCATCAACGTTGCAAAGAACTTCATTGAGATAAAGGACTTTTACGACCTGCTGGGTAAGGTGATATACCCTCCTACCTGTCACGGCAAACTGGGTGGGAAAAGTGCCGGTCTGTTTCTGGCAAAGAAGGTCATTGAGAAATCTCCGGAGGCTAGTTCCGTTGTCCGTGCAATCAAGGTTCCTAGAACTTGGTACGTCACGTCTGACTGGATCCAGAGCTTTGTCCACCACAACGACCTGGAAGATGTGCTGAATCGCAAATACATGGAGATTGAACAGGTCCGCCAGGAATACCCACATCTGGTGGCTCTGTTCAAGCGTTCATCGTTTCCTTCGGAATTTGCCAAAGGACTGGCACTGGCCCTCGACGATCTTGGGAACGTGCCGCTGATCGTCCGTAGTTCTAGCTTGCTGGAAGATAGGCCAGGATCTGCATTCAGCGGCAAATACAAGAGCCTTTTCCTCGGAAACCAGGGAACGAGAGAAGAGCGCTTGGCGGCCCTGATGGACGCGGTGGCGGAAGTGTACGCGTCGATATTCGGCCCGGACCCTACCGAATATCGCGCGGAACGGGGCCTGCTGGATGTCCATGAAGAAATGGGCATCATGATCCAGGAAGTCGTGGGGCAGACGGTTGGCAAATACTTTCTGCCTGCGTGTTCCGGAGTTGCGTTCAGTAACAACGAATTTCGATGGTCAGTTCGCATCAAGCGCGACGATGGCCTCCTTCGTCTGGTGCCAGGCCTGGGAACGCGAGCAGTAGATCGTGTCGCTGACGATTACCCCGTCTTGATCGCGCCAGGACAACCGAACCTGAGGGCGAATGTCACTACCGATGAAGTAATCAAATATTCCCCAAAGCATGTCGATCTGATCAATCTTGAGACCAATGTGTTCGAAACGATTGAGGTCTCTGAACTCCTTCAAAGCTACGGCGCAGAGTATCCTCAGATTCGCAATCTCGTTTCTCTGGTCAGCCGGGACCGAGTTGAACCTTTGATCGGCCCATTGCCGGACTTTGCCACGCAGGGTGTCGTGTTCACATTCGAAGGCTTGATCGGGAAAACAGAGTTCATTCCTTGTATTCGAGAACTCCTGACCCTCTTTCAGGCGAAATTAGGAACGCCGGTCGATCTTGAGTTTGCCCACGACGGGAAGGACTTTTACCTGTTGCAGTGCCGTCCGCAGAGTTTCGGCGCAGACGCAAAGCCAGCACCGATCCCACAGAATATACCTCCAGACAAGATAATCTTTTCGGCAAATCAGCACGTTTCGAACGGCAAAGTGCCCGATATCACGCACGTGGTCTATGTCGGTGCAGATGAGTACAGTCGTCTCCCAGACCAGGCGACCATGCGAGATGTAGGTGCCGCGGTCAGCAAGCTCAACAAGCTCCTGCCAAAACGACAGTTCATCTTGATCGGACCCGGGCGTTGGGGCAGCCGTGGAGACATCAAACTCGGCGTGCCAGTCACCTATTCCGATATCAACAACACCGCGGTGTTAATAGAGGTGGCGCGCCAACGAGGAAACTACCTGCCCGAATTGTCCTTCGGAACGCATTTTTTTCAGGATCTCGTCGAAGCCTCGATACGCTACTTGCCGCTGTATCCCGATGACCCGGCCACGGCCTTCAACGAAATATTTCTGCGGCGATCCCACAACGTGCTGAGGGACCTCCTGCCGGAATTCGCGCATCTGGAAGATACGCTTCGAGTGGTCGACGTCCCGCTCGAAACCGGAGGGCTTATTCTGCGGGTGCTCATGAACGCAGACTTGGATCAGGCGGTTGCATTCCTCTCACCCCGTCAACAACAGGTTGGCGCGATCGAACCCGAATCGGAGGTACTGGACCGCGGCACGGATGAGCATTGGCGATGGCGATTCCGCATGGCGCAGAAGATCGCGTCAGAACTCGATTCAACGAAGTTCGGCGTGAAGGCGTTCTATCTCTTCGGCAGCACGAAGAATGCGACCGCAGGACCAGCGAGCGACATCGACATCCTTTTGCATTTCCAAGGAAACGCGCAACAGCATTCGGACTTGTTACTCTGGCTGGAAGGATGGAGCCGCTGCCTATCAGAGATGAACTTCTTGCGAACTGGATACCACACCGATGGTCTTTTGGATGTACACATCGTCACCGACAAGGACATCGCAGAGCGATCCAGCTTCGCTATAAAGATTGATGCGATTACCGATCCAGCCCGAAAGTTACCGATCAAGAACGGTTATCTAGCCTAGATCAGTTCTCGCGTTGCCTCCC
>Ga0335078_10003652_pt1 | contig 22901 bp, 19 predicted proteins | sample Lox_Sample_32_FD_206711 | JGI IMG/M metagenome (GOLD analysis project Ga0335078, IMG submission 206711) | Soil microbial communities from Loxahatchee National Wildlife Refuge, Florida, United States - Lox_Sample_3.2 | ecosystem: Environmental > Terrestrial > Soil > Wetlands | place: USA... | reverse complement strand
CTTTCAATGACTTTCTTCCAGAATCGTGGCTTCACACTTCGGGGGAGTCAGGACCGGGCGGCTGTGCATCCAATCGCGAGAGCGCATCAACGCGATTCGGACTGGCAAGCTATAATTCAGCGCGAAAAAATTAGGAGATGGGGATGAGCACAATTCTGGTTACTGGCGGGTCAGGCTTCATCGGGAGCCAATGCATCCTGCAGCTATTGGCCGCGGGGCACGAAGTGCGCACCACGGTGCGGAACCTGAAGCGCGAGGGCGATGTGCGCGGCATGCTGAAGGTAGGCGGGGCCGAGCCGGGCGATCGCTTGTCTTTTCTGGCCGCCGATCTGGAAAAGGATGCGGGCTGGGCGGAGGCTGCCGCCGGGTGCGAGTACGTGCTGCACGTGGCTTCGCCATTGCCTGCGAATGTTCCGGAGAATGAGGACGAGCTGATTGTGCCGGCGCGCGAAGGGACGCTGCGCGTGCTGCGCGCTTCGCGAGACGCCGGCGTGAAGCGCGTGGTGCTCACCTCCTCATTCGCGGCGATCGGGTACGGCCAGGAGCCGCGGCAAGCGCCGTTCAACGAGGCGGACTGGACGGATCCGAACGGGAGAGACCTACAGGCCTACACAAAATCGAAGACTTTGGCCGAACGTGCGGCTTGGGATTTCGTCGCCCGGGAAGGCGGCGGCCTCGAGCTTTCGGTGGTCAATCCGGTGGTCGTGTTCGGCCCAGTGCTTGGGCCTGACTACTCAGCCTCGATCCTCTTGGTGCAGCGCCTGATGGACGGCGGAGTGCCCGGCTGCCCGCGGCTCAGTTTCGGCGTTGTCGATGTGCGCGACGTGGCCGACTTGCACATTCGCGCGATGACTCATCCCGCGGCCAAGGGCGAGCGTTTCCTGGCCATCGCCGGCGACTTCATGTCCCTCGTCGAAATTGCCAAGGTGCTGAAAGACCGCATGGGAGCGGACGCCAAGAAGGTGCCCACGCGGCAACTGCCCGACTGGCTTTTGCGCCTCGCGGCGTTGCGAGATCCGGCGATCAAATTTATCCTGCCCGACCTCGGCAAGAAGAAGAATGCCACGAACGAGAAGGCCAAGCGGCTGCTGGGCTGGACGCCGCGTTCGAGGGAGGAGTCCATCGTGGCGACCGCTGAAAGCCTGGTGCGCCTCGGGCTTCTGAAGGGCAGCCGGAAAAAAGCGGCGTAAGCGGACTGGTGGCGCGTGCTTCAATTTCAAGTATGAATACATCCCTTACAGAACGGTCTCACAACATCCTTTACACTTTTATTGGGGGCGCCTGTGCCGCTCCGGCGGTTCACCGCGGCGCAGGGGCGGCACATCGACAGAAAATCCCGCACGCGGAAGCGTGCCCTACGGCAAGATGATCCGCGACTCTTCCTTGGCTACTCCCGCCTCAACTGGAATGACTGTCCTCAAAAAGGTAAGGAATCCGCGGGTGCGCGGCCGCCCGTTGGAGCGCAGCCGCCCGAAACGCAGAAAGAAGACCAGAAGCTGGAATATTTCGCTGTCTTTCAAAGCGGTGAGCTCGGGACGCTGCGCCGCGTGCTTCTTTTCCTGTTCGATGGATTCGGCTAGGGCGGCGTAAAGGCTCGCAGCAATCGGTGCCTGCGGCGGCTTTTCGTAGTAGATCCCGGAAAGGAGGGTGCGGCGGGTTTCGGCCAAGGCCTGCACCGCGTCGAATACCTCCGCGTCGACGAGGGACCGTTGATTCGCGGCATAGACGAGCACGGTATATCCCAGGGCTGATAGGAAGATTTGCTGCGTCCGAATCAAATCGGGGGGAACCGGCACGTCCGGAAAAGCGAGTTCCTCTTCGGCAAGAGGTTTAGGATGGTTTTGCTCCCAGCGATGCGCGGCGATTAAATAGGCGCATTCGATCGGGCAGTCGATGGTCGCTTCGCGCCCGGCGCCGCAGTCGATGGCGCAGATTTTTTCGCCCAGTGCGGGGCAATAGCGCTCGGCGCGCCGCTTATTGCAGATCGAACAGATTTTTTTGTCGGCCACTCGTGGTTGCTCCGCGAACGATTCGCAGCGCGCTCCTGTAATTGCTCAAACTCCATGCGGTTCGGAAGGTAACACTAAGCGGGGATTTCAACAAATTCGAGCCGGTTTCCCCCATGGATCTTCCGCGTAGAACCGGCGCGTTCCGGGAAGGTTGTCATCGTCGATGACCTTCACGCCGCGGGCGCTCAGCGCTTCGCGCAGCTCGTTCAGATGGAGCACCGCGAAGGCCGGGTGCGCCTTCCTGGCCGGCTGAAAATCCCGCTCCACGCCAATGTGGAATTGCTGCGAGCCGCACTCGAACCAGCAACCGCCGCGCGCGCGCAAGACCGGCGGCTTCTCGATCTCCTTCATGCCCAGAATCGAACCATAAAAATCCCTGGCCGCGGTTTCGCAGCCCTGAGGCGCCGCGATTTGAATATGATCGATGCGGGCCACGCGTGAATTCATGCGCTCAGAATAGCATGGCCCGGCATGACAAATTTCGCCGCCACCTGATATTTTTCAGGATTGGATCTTCCAGTGACACACTCGCCCGCCGGGTGGGCGCGCGCGGATCCGGACGCGCCATCGGCAGGCGGGCGCGTAATTACTTCAGCGATTCCGGATCGGAATGATTCTTGGGAGACTTCCTGTCCAGCAGGGAAACGAGCTTCTGCCCGGACGGCGGCACCGGCACCGCACCTTCGCGGATGATCTCCGTGGCCGTCAATTTCTTGCCGTAGAGCTTTTCGTTGGCTTCGTTGTCCGGCCGCAAGGTCGAGCCTTCCAGCGAAATGCCCGCGAACAAACCGCGCGAGCGGGAGTAGGTGAGAATTTCGGCGCGCAAGGTGGCGTCGGTGTCCGCCTGTGCGTCGCGCCCCTTCGGCCCGGCCGCCGCCGCCATATCCGCGCCGAGTTTCACTTTGCTGCTCAAAATGGCTTTGGCGCCGCGCGGGTTCATGATCAACAGGACGAAATCGGTGGCCTGCCCGCCCAGTTGAAATCCGAAGCTTCCGCCTTCGAGCGCCATCATCGAGGGAGCGCCCCAAGGACCCGTGAAGTGGTCCCCGGTGCGGCAAACCATCGCGCCGCGCCCGTAGCTTCCCCCTATGCCGAACGCCGCCTTAAGCACGGATGGAAAAACAACGACGCACTCGGCTTTGTCGAGCAGATCCTGCGGGATGTTATCCGGGATATTCATAATCTCTTCCATCACCGTGCCGGCGTTATCCAACCGGTCTGTTTCTTTCTCGTTATCCGCCGGCGCCGCCAGCATGGGCGTGGCTGCAAGAGCAAAAAGCATCCCTACGGAAAGTAGTTTTCTCATGAATTCGTTCCTCCTTGAAGTGGAGCCTGGCAAAAACCGGGCTGGATGCCGCAGCTATCATATGATCTCCCGCATCTTCGTGCAACGCGCGGGGCGCCATGCGCCTGAAAATTTAAGGGCCTGTAAATTGCCTGCAACATTTGGGAATCCACATTCGCTTCCGGTTCCTGCAACCATGTGGACTATAATCGAACCTACTTTGCGAATTCTGCACCAGAGCGGTTCGATGGCGCTACACCGGCGATTCCGCGCACTCCTGATTGGATGCGTCTTTTTGGGAGCGGTTGTCTCCGGTGGAGCGGGGAATCCCGCGGCGCAATCGTTGTCCGCGAAACCGCCGGGTTCGAGCGCGGGCGCGGCGAATCGCAAAACTGCCGCGCGCGCGGACGTGGAACGCTTCCGGGAGCGGGCGGAGGCGGCGCTGTCCGCCGCAGGCCCGGACAAGGGAGCTTGGGGGCTGCTGGTGACGGACGCCGCGACAGGAGATGTTTTGTATGCCCGGAATGCCGACGCCTACTTCATGCCGGCTTCGGACGCGAAATTATTCACCACGGCATTCGCGCTCGCCACGCTGGGCCCGGATTACCGCGTGCGAACCGAAATCGTTTCAACCGGCGCGCTCGATGCGAACGGGGTGTTAAGCGGCGACCTCGTTTTGATCGGCCGCGGCGACGCGAATCTCTCCAACCGGAAATTCCCTTACGCCAAAAAAGAGGAGCGCGACGGCCCGCCGGAAAAAATCTTGGCGGAATTTGCCGACGCCATCGCAGCGCGCGGCGTGAAGGAAGTCACGGGAGACGTGATCGCCGACGATAGCCTGTTCGAGCACGAACCGTTTCCGAGCGGCTGGCTTGTCGACGACATTCTGTGGTCCTACGGCGCGGCGGTTTCCGCGATCGCCGTCAACGACAACACGTTCACGCTGAATGTTTTTCCCGGCGCCCACGAAGGCGATCCTGCGCGCTGCGACGCTGGATACGCGGCCGATTTCTACACCATCGAAAATTCGGTGATGACTGCCGGGCGCGGCAGCGAGCAAAAATTGGCCGTGGCGCGCGATCCCGGTTCGCGCATCCTTCGCGTCAGCGGCACGATGCTGATCGACGCGCAGACGCGCCGGCTGACCATTGGCATCGAGGATCCCGCCGAGTACGCGGCCGGCGTTCTTGCCAGCCTTCTCCAAGCCCGCGGCGTAAAAATCGATGGCCATTCGCGCGCGCGCCATTTCGCGGAACCGGCTGCGGCGTCCGCCACGCCGCCGATGGTTCTGGCCGAGCACACTTCGGTTCCGCTGTCAGACGAGATTCGCCTGACGAACAAGAACAGCGAGAACCTTCACGCGGAGCTGCTTCTGCTGCTCGCCGCGCACGAAAAAACCGGCGCGACAAATTACGAAGACGCGCTGAAAGACGAAAATGAATTTTTCAAAACGGCGGGCATCGCCGATGGCGACGTCACGCTCAGCGACGGCTCGGGCCTCTCACGCAAGGATTTGGTTACGCCGCGCGCCGTCGTGCAATTGTTGCGCTATGCGGCGGCGCAGCCCTGGGGCGAGCTGTATCGTTCGACGCTCCCCGTCGCGGGCGAGGACGGCACTCTCTCCGAGCGCATGAAAAATACACCGGCGGCATCGCGCGTCTCCGCGAAGACAGGCACTATCGGCCACGGCAATGCTCTCTCCGGCTACGCCACAACCGTGCGCGGCGCGCAACTCTTGTTTTCGATCTTCGGAAACAACAACAATCTCCACGCGCAAGACGCGAACAAAGTCATCGACGCCATCTGTGCCGCGATGATCGAGGAGTTGGGCCCGGCGCCGCTGACGAAGAGAAGGAAGTAAAGGAAGTAGAGGAAGTGAAGGAAATAAAGCGAGCGACGGTGGGAGGGGCATAGAGAAAACGACGGAAAGAATGGAGGACCACGCGAAAGAAAATAACGCACGTGGGCGAATTTAATTTATGAGCGATCATCCTAAAATTGTCACCGTTTTCGGAAGCTCCCGGCCCGGGGACGGGCACGCGGACTATGTCGAGGCCTTGGAGCTCGGCGCTGCCCTCGCCGCATCCGGCTTTGCGGTCTGCACGGGCGGGTACGGCGGAGTGATGGAAGCGGTCTCGCGCGGGGCGCGCGAATCCGGCGGCCGCGTGCTGGCCGTGACTTCCACATTTTTCCGGTCGCGCGCGAATCGCTGGGTGCAAGAGGAAACGCGCGTGGCCACGTGGCAGGAGCGCTTATTCGAGCTCGTGCGCCTCGGCGACGGCTACGTCGCCTGCAAAGGCGGAACGGGCACGCTCGTCGAACTCGCCGTGGTTTGGGAAATGCTCAATAAAAAAGCAATGCTCGAGCGGCCGTTCGTGGTGCTCGGCGATTTCTGGCAACCGATCCTGGATCGCGTCCGCGAAGTCGAGCGCGGGCACGCCTCGAAATGGGGCGAGTCAAGCGATCCGCTCGTGCATCAGGCGCCCACTCCCGCGGAAGCCGCGCGATTTTTGGCCGCGCGGCTCGCGAGCGGGACCGCTCGGGGAAAGGCGATTTAAGAAAACTTGTCGCGCACCGCGGAAGACATTCTCGAATTCGACCGGCTGCGCGATCTGTTGCGCCGCCAGACGACCTGCGCCCCCGGCCGCCGCGCGGTGGATGCTCTGTCATTTTCGCAGGACCGCCGCGCGCTCGATGCGGCGTTTGCTCTGATTCACGAATCCATTGGCTACCTGAATGACGGCAGCGAAATGGGATTCGGTTCGCTGGCTGATCCGGCGCGGTGGCTCGCGGAACTCGAAGCGCCCGTCGCCGTGCTCACGCCGCCCATGCTGCTCGATGCGTGCGCGCTCGCCGACACGGCCGCGCTGCTTCGCGACACGTTTCGTGAAAGCGGGCGCGCCGGCGATGGCCCCATTGCGCGGCAATTTCCGCTGCTCTCGGCTCGCGCAGTCTCTGTTGCCGATCTTCGCCCGCTCGCGGCCGCCATCCGCCGAGCCGTCCTCCCCAATGGAGAAATCAGCGACGACGCTTCTCCCGAGCTAAAACACATTCGCGCCAGCATGGGCCGGACGCGCGAGACGATTCAAAAAACCCTAGAGCGCATGCTGCGCGCCCGCGGCGGAGACGCCGACGAGGATTACGTCACGCTGCGCAACGACCGCTTCGTCATTCCAGTGCGCGCGGCCGAGCGGCGCCAGGTGCAGGGCGTGGTGCACGCCGCCAGCGCGACAGGGCAAACGGTTTTTGTCGAGCCGTTTGAAACCATCGAGCACAACAACCGGCTCGTGCAACTTGGCGAGGACGAGGCCGCGGAAATTGCGCGTATTCTCGATGAACTGACACAGCGTCTGCGCGCTAATCTCGGGCCGCTGCGCTTCGCGGTGGAAACCGTCGCTGAGCTGGACTCCGTATTCGCACGCGCTCGTTTCGCCCGCGAATTCGATTGCGCACTCCCTCAATTTACAAACGAAAATTCATTTCGTCCGCCCTCCCCGGATCAAAATTCGCTCGATCCACCTTCGCACGATGGAGCTTCGCTTGAGGCTCCTTCTCTCGAACTGAAAGATGCGCGGCATCCCGTGCTCGCGGATACCTTGCGCGCGCACGGCCGCAGCGTTGTGCCGATGACGCTTGCCCTTGGCGGCGACAAAACCGTGCTCGTCATCAGCGGACCCAACACGGGCGGCAAGACGGTCGCGCTCAAAACGGTAGGCCTCGCCGTGCTCTCCGCGCAATCCGGCATTCCCGTCGCCGCCGAGACGGCGCGCCTTCCGCTCGTCGACCGTGTGCTGGTGGACATCGGCGACGAGCAATCGATCGCCGCCGATCTCTCCACATTTTCCGCGCACATCCTCAACGTGCGCGCCATGCTCGACGCCGCGACTCCGCGCTCGCTCGTCCTGGTGGACGAATTGGGAACCGGAACAGCTCCGGAGGAAGGCGCGGCATTGGCCGTCGCCCTGCTCGATGAATTCCGCGAGCGCGGCTGCCTGACGCTCGCGACCACGCACCATGACCGCCTGAAAACGTACGCTTCGACCACGCCCGGCGTCCTCAACGCCGCCGTCGAATTCGACGAAGTCAATTTGCGGCCCACCTATCGCTTGCTCGTCGGCGTGCCCGGCGGATCGAGCGGCATCGACATCGCGCGGCGCCTCGGCCTGCCCGCCCGAGTCATCGAGCGCGCCCGCGCGCAGCTTTCGCCCGAGGCGCATGAAGCGGCCGGACTAATCGCCTACCTGCACCGCAGCCGCGACGAACTCGAAACGCTGAAGCGCGAAGCCGCGCGCGCCGCACAGGATTTCGCCGAAGAAAAAAAGCGCTTGCAGACCGAGTGGACCGATCGCCAGCGAACCCGGCTGAAGGAACTTGAGCAACAGTTCGCGCAGACGATTGAAAAACACGAGAAGGAAGCCGCGCGGGCGATCGAGGCCGTGAAGGAACGCGAGCTGCGCGCGCAGCTCGAAAAACAGACGCACAGGAAACTGGTGAAAGCGCGGGGCGACGCGCGCGAAGAAGCTGATGCTGCGACCGTGGCGCACCTCGCCGGTTCGCAAGCGGACCTGGGAATCGCCGTGGCTCAAGCCGCCAAGCCTGTCGAACAGAGCGAACTCGTCCCCGGCGCGCGCGTCCGAGTGCGCGGGGTGCCCACTCCGGTAACGCTGCGCCGCCGCGACGAATCGAGCGCCGAAGTCGAAGCCGGGCCCCTGCGCATGAAAGTCGCGCTCGCTGACATCACCGCGATCGTCGGCGAAGAAGCGCCCGCCAAACGCATCCTGCCGCAGGGCGTCACCGTTCGCACGCAGCCCGCGGACGAGCCGGCCGGCGCGGAAATCAATCTGATCGGCTGCACGGTCGAGGAAGCCACCCGCCGAGTGGATAAGTTCCTCGACCAGGCCACGCTCGCAGGTTCCGCGCAAGTGCGCCTCATCCACGGCCACGGCACGGGCGCCCTTCGCCGCGGCCTCGCCGAGTTCCTGAAAACGCATCCGCTCGTCGAATCCGTTCACGCCGAAACCGAAGAGCGCGGAGGCAACGCGATTACCATTGTTCAGCTAAAGGAATAAGTTGGGGTTTTTTCCTTTTGACGCACGGAACTGGATCGGTCCGAAATTTCCATACCGTAATTTTCAATTTAGGACAGCACACGCTCAACGGTCCGATTGGACTTTCTCCAATTTGCATGTAAAATCTTTTCTTTGGAGTGTGTTTCCGCAGGTCGTAGAGCGCGTGATTGCGTCGCGATGAGGTCTCTGGCTTGGGATCGCGCCGCCGGCAAATGAAAGCTCTCATCCTTGGCGTGGCCCTCTCGAAGAAAAATCCGGAACCTGGCATAGAGAGATTCGAACGTTCGTCTGGAATTTCTGAAACTGCGTGTACGCCGCGCCGCCGCAAGACCCAGAGGGAGGAAACGGAATGATCGTTGGTGTTCCGCGAGAAACGTATCCGGGAGAGCGGCGCGTGGCGCTCGTGCCCATGGTCCTTCCCAATCTTGCCAAGGCCGGGATGGAAGTGATCGTCGAAGCGGGTGCGGGCGTCGCGGCCGGGTTTCCTGACGCCGAGTATGCCGCGAAGGGCGCAAAAATCATCGCGGACCGCGCGCGGGTGTTCGCCGCCGCGGACATCATCGTCCAGATGCTTTGCTACGGCTCGAACGATCAGACGGGTCGCGCCGACTTGCCCTTGTTTCACCGCAACCAGGTGCTCATCGGTTTTCTCCGTCCCATGGGCTCGCTCGAAACGATTCAAGACATCGCGGACGCGGGCGTGACATCCTTCTCCGTCGAGTTGATGCCCAGAACCACGCGGGCGCAAAGCATGGACGCGCTTTCTTCCATGGGCACCATCTGCGGTTATAAAGCCGTGCTGATCGCCTCCGACACGCTTCCGAAAATTTTCCCCATGCTCACGACGGCGGCTGGAACGATTACTCCCGCGCGTGTTCTGGTGATCGGCGCGGGCGTGGCGGGGCTGCAAGCGATCGCGACGGCGCGCAGGCTGGGCGCAGTCGTTTCGGCATACGATCTGCGGCCCGCGGCCAAGGAGCAGGTGCAAAGCCTCGGCGGACGTTTCGTCGAACTGCCCATCGAAGCCAAGGATGCGCAGGATGCAGGCGGATACGCGAAAGCGCAGGACGAGGAATTCTACAAACGCCAGCGCGAATTATTGGGAAAAGTAGTCGCGGAGAGCGACGTGGTCATTACGGCCGCAGTCGTGCCGGGCAAGAAATCTCCGGTGCTGGTAACCGAGGAAATGGTCAAGGGGATGGCGCCCGGTTCGGTGATCGTCGATCTGGCCGCCGAGCGCGGAGGAAACTGCGAGCTTTCCAAGGCCGGGGAAAAAATCGTAGCGCACGGCGTGACCATCATCGGCTATTTCAATTTCGCGTCCACCGTGCCGCATCACGCCAGCCAGATGTACGCGCGCAACATTACCGCGTTCCTGCAATTGCTGGTGAAGGATGGAAAGCTGCAGCTCAATCTGGAGGACGACATCATCCAGAGCACCCTATTGACGAAAGGCGGGGAAGTCGTCAATCCCCGCGTGCGCGAATTTTTCTCTTTGCCCGCGCTGCCGGCCAAATCTTAAGGAGGCGTGAATGCCTGCGGATTTCATCTCCAGTTTGTTTGTCTTCATCCTGTCGGCCTTTTTGGGATTTGAGGTCATCAAGCGGGTTTCGCCTTTGTTGCACACGCCGCTGATGTCGTTGACCAACGCGCTGGACGCCATCGTAGTCGTTGCGGCCATCATCATCGCGGGAAGGCACGAGAGCCGTCTGTCCACGATCCTGGGCCTGGTGGCGGTAGCTGCTTCGTTCAGCAACATGGTCGGGGGCTTTGTCATCACCGATCGCATGCTGCATATGTTCAAGACCGGCAAGGCGAAGAAACCATGAGCCCGGCCGTTTTGCAGCAGCTCATCGATTCCACCTACATTCTTGCGGCCGTCGGATTCATCCTCGCGCTGAAATGGCTCAGTTCGCCGGTCTCGGCGATGCGCGGCGTTCTGATCGGCGAGATTGCCTCGGGCCTAGCCGTTGCGGCCACTTTGTTCGATCCGCAAGTCAGCCAATACAAATGGATCATCATTGTCCTGATCATCGGGGCCGGCGTGGGCGTGCCGCTGGGCCTTGTCAAGATGACCGCCGTGCCGCAGCGGACCGCGCTCAGCCACGCGTTCGGGGCGCTCTCGGCGGCGCTGATTGGCATCGCGGAATATTACGTGGCCGCGCCCCAGGTGCCGAAATTCGAGATGGCGGAAATCGGACTCGAGGTGATCATCGGCTCGCTGACGTTTACCGGAAGTCTGATCGCAGCGGGCAAGCTTCAGGAAATCCTGCCTCAGAGGCCCATTACGTATAGAGGCCAGAACTACGTCAGTTTGACGGTGCTCGGGGCGGCCATCGCGTTGATGGTGACTCTTGTGGTGCATCCGGAATTTACGCATCTGTTTCTCGCGATGATCGGCGTCGCGCTGGTGTTTGGCATGATGCTCGTCACACCGATCGGCGGCGCGGACATGCCCACCGTGATCTCGCTGTTGAACTCTTACGCCGGATTCTCCGCAGCGCTTCTGGGCTTCGTGCTCAACAGCAAGGTGCTCGTCGTGGCCGGCGCGCTGGACGGCGCTTCCGGTTTCATCCTCTCGGTGAACATGTGCAAGGCCATGAACCGCTCGTTCACCAACGTGCTCTTCGGAGGCTTCGGCCAAATCCACGCCGGAGCGGCGGCCGCGGAAGAGCAGCGCCCGGTAAAAAGCGCCACACCGGAGGAAGCAGCCGCGATTCTTTCCGCGGCCAGTAAAGTGGTGATCGTGCCGGGTTACGGCATGGCCGTGGCGCAAGCGCAGCACAAAGTGCGCGAACTCTACGACAATTTGACCAAGCGCGGAATCGACGTGAAATTCGCGATTCATCCCGTCGCTGGCCGCATGCCCGGCCACATGAACGTCCTACTCGCCGAGGCGGATATTCCCTACGACAAGCTCCTCGACATGGACGAAATCAACGGCGAATTCCCGCAGACGGACGTGGCCCTGGTCATCGGCGCAAACGACGTCACCAATCCCGCCGCGCGCACCGATTCTTCCAGCCCCATCTTCGGCATGCCGATTCTCGACGTGGACAAAGCGCACACCGTCATGGTCATCAAGCGCAGCATGGCCGCAGGCTTCGCCGGAATCGATAATCCCCTCTACTATCTAGACAAGACTCTCATGCTGTTTGGCGACGCCAAAGGCTTTGTCGGCTCCATCGTCCGCGAACTTTCCGGCGGCGGCTCCCACGGATAATTAAGTTTGGTTGGTTTAGCTGCGCTGGGTTTTGGTTTACGTCGCGGCGGTGCTTTTCTCGGGCATGCCGCTCACGCGATGTCCGCTGACCGCGACGCCCGCTTCCGGATTGAGGGTAAAGCAATCGATGGTTGCCAGCAGCGTCAGGGCGGCAACAAATACGAACGCGATGTGAAATTCTTTCGTCGTGGGAGTGCCGTGCGCATTGCCATCCAGCAATCCAGCCACGCGCAGCAAGATAGCGCCGACGGCCACGCCCATGCCCATCGACATTTGCGTGATCATGCTGAAAAAACTGGTGGCCGAGCTCATCTCCGGCTTTGGCACGTCCGCGAAGGCCAGCGTCGAAAGACAGGTAAACTGCATCGAACGGCACGCGCCATTCACGAAGAGCACGGCGAGAATGAAGGTTCTCGTCGATTGGGGAAATAGCACAGCGCAGCCCAACATCAAAATCGCGGTCAGAATTCCGTTCCAGATCAGCACGGAACGGAAACCGAAACGCCGGAGCACTGCCGTCGTAGCCGATTTCATGACCAGATTGCCGATGAATAGCCCGAGCATCAAGACGCCCGATTGAAAGGCATTCAACCCAAACCCCACCTGAAACATCAAGGGAAGCAGAAAAGGCGACACGCTGATCGCCACGCGGAAGAGCGATCCTCCCTCGAGGGTGATGGCGAACGTTTTGATTTTGAGCAGAGCGAGACTCAACAGCGGCGTCGCCACGCGTCGGAAATGAAGCACGGCCAGCGCTCCCAGCACAAGCCCGCAGATCAAGTAGGCTGAGGGCGGCCCCCAGGTCGCGTTTTCCCGGCCCACCAGTTCCATGCCGTACATGAACGTCACGGACGCCAAGGCGCTCAGCAGGAATCCGATCATATCGAATGGTTTCACCTGGTCTTCGCGCAAATTGGGAATCAAAAGAAAAGAGAGCGCCATTCCAATCACGCCGAGCGGCACGTTCAAGAAAAAAATCCAGTGCCACGAAAAATAAGTGGTGATGTAGCCACCGACGGGAGGCCCCACGACGGGCGCGACCAAGGCCGGCCAGGTAATGTACGCGATCGCGTCCATCAGATTATGTTTTTCCGTCGTGCGCAACACCACCAGCCGCCCCACCGGAACCATCATCGCCCCGCCGATTCCCTGGACGATGCGGGCGGCTGTAAACGCCAGAATTCCGTTGCTCAATCCGCAGAGAATCGAAGACAGCGTAAAAACAGCGATGGCCGAAACGAACACCGTGCGCGCGCCAACCCGGTCCGCCACCCATCCGCTGATCGGAATAAAAACGGCCAGCATCAGCAAATAAGCGGTCATTCCGATATTGAGATCCACGGGGCTGACATGAAACGAGTTCCCCATTTGTGGCAGCGCCGTGGCGATGACGGTGCCGTCCAGGTTTTCCATGAAGAACGCCGTGGCGACCAGAATGGAGATCGCTGTGGATTTTGGAAGGGATGACGGTGACGGCATGATTCTAGGTGGCCTGCTTAGGCGCTCGTTTCTATCCGCTCATCAGCGAACAATGGCCGCGGCCCGGCTCAAACGCATTTTATTTCACGTTGGCAACGTCAGGCAGAGGAATCGCCTCCACCGGGAAATGCATGGGGTAAGGCTGGTACGGAAAAACTTTGTCCTTCTTGGCTTTCAGGTCCATCAAAATGCGGTCTTCGCAGACAATATCCTCGCGAAGCGACCATTCCGGATGGAGCTTGTAAATCACTTTGGAGGACCAGGTCTTGCTGTAAGTTTTCGGGTCGTCGAAGGTGAGGGTGTCCTCAAGTGTGTCATGATCCACGCGGCGCATGCGCTCGGTGACGTGCAGCGCATCGCTGTGCGGATGCCCCGCGGTGTCGAGCCAGGTCTTGTCGTTCAGCCCGATCGTATCGGCCACCAGCGTGTCGCCTTCCCAGTGCCCGATGGCTTCCCCCATCCAGGAAGAATCCAGGTCCGGCGTGTGTCCTCGCCCGTCCGTCCAGATCTGGCGCAGGGTGTTGCCGGTATCGAAGAGCATGAGCACGCGGCCCTTGCTCTGCAAAATCTCGAAGGGTTCCACGTGATACATCAGGCGGGGAAATCCGAAGGGCGCGCAACTGGTCAGATAGGGATCCATGTTGTCATCGTTGGCGCGTCCCTGCGGCCCTGTTCCGCAGCCCACCAACTGGCAGCGCTTCACGGCCCAGGGGAGCATCGGGGGAGGCGCATCAGGAGAAAAGTTGCTGGGCAAATCGCCGTTGGGCAATCGCGACGGAGCCCAGATTCCGGTCAGATCGGGAGTCGAGGCCGCCGCTTGCGGGCGCGCCGCGCGAACTCCAGGGTCGAAACGCAGCAGCAATTGCAGCAGAAAAAGAAGAACCGCCGTGGCAGTCAGTACCACGCGCAAAGTGTAAAATCTCATTCGAGAAAACCTGCCCTTCAGGATTCGTGCGCTGCTGGAATTACTTCACTCTGCCCAAAACTTCAACCGTTCTTGGCGCGGCCATTGGAGCTTCCAACCAATTCAGGCAGGGTTCAATATCCCGGAGGATCGACGGTGACCACCTGCCCGTTCGGCATGGTGACCTTCACCGGCCTCAAACTTTTCATCCCATTGACGATGGGAACGCCTTTCTTTTCGGGATGCCCGTAAATCGTAACCTGGTCTCCCGGCTTGAACGTGTTGTGGTTCCATCCCACGCCGCGGCTCATGACGTTCGGCGGATGAAATTCCACGGCCCAGGTTTCGACTTCGCCCTTGTCATTCTTGACGTCAACCAGCAGCAGCGGGTGCGGATTCTGCCAATCGAATTGCTTGACGGTGCCGCTGATGGTCCCCCACGCGTCGATATCCCAGCGCGCCGCCCCGTGATGGGCAAGGACGCCCGTGGAAAGCAAACAGCCGCCGAGGAACAGCAGAACGATGGCTAACATTTTATGCTTCATCTGGCCCTCTCCATGCGTTTCGTCGATTCATAAACTTTACGTGCCCCGCCAATTTTTGTAAAGACATCGGGTAAGGCAAAGCCTCAATGGCTTATGACCCGGGAAATCGAACGACCTGCCCCAAGAAGTCCGTGCGAAACGACTCAGGGCGAAATAAGATGCGTTCCGCCGGAAAATCATTATGATTCCAAAAATTTCACCATCCACCGGGAGCGAATTCAGGAGGAAACATGGCGGAAGTATCCGAACGAGTGAAGCAGCTCACCGAAAAATTCCTGCGCAAGGAACTCTACGTGATTGTCACCACCCTTTCCGGGCCTCACAGCGAATTCCTGCGGCTCCTGCCGGACCATCTCGAATACCAGATCGGGCTCGAGAAAGCGGGGGTTGTCTTCGCCGCCGGTCCCACGTTCCGCGCGGATGGATCGGAAGCCTCGGGCTTGATTATCATTCGCGCCGCATCCTTCGAGGCGGCCAAGGAAATCGCGGACGCGGACCCTTGGGTGAAGGCGGGCGTGCGCACTTACGAGCTTTCGCGATGGGTCGTGAATGAAGGAAGCTATTCCGTGCGAATTCACTACTCCGATCAAAGCGTGGTGATTGACTGATGAAGCGGGAGGCCGGGACTTCAGCCCCGGCGAGAAGCGTGGTTTGACAGGGGGCTTTCGCCCCTGAAGCTTCAGGGACTAAAGCCCGCGGATAAATGCACTTGAAGCGGCCGAGCTGAAGCTCGGCCCTCCTCCCGTCAGGGAATTTCAAATAAGGTCAGCGCTTGATAAGGGACGGTCAATCCATCTTGTTCACTAGTTCTCCAATACCCTCGATAGTAAGACGCACTTCATCGCCGGCTTTTAAAAATTCCCCGCGCCCCGCACCCACGCCCGCGGGCGTCCCCGTTAGAATCACGTCGCCGGGATGAAGCGTCAGCTTTCCGGAAAGATGCGAGATTTGCTCGGCGAGCGTGAAAATCATCTGGCTGGTGTTCGATTTCTGCTTGACCACGCCGCTGACCGACAACTCGATTGCGAGTTTCTGCGGGTCCGCAATGTCTTCGGCCGGGACGATCCAGGGCCCGATCGGACAAGATCCGTCGAAGCATTTGTGCGCCACCCAGTCGAACTTGAAAGGCGAGCCGTCCGGGACTCCTGTGCGCCGCGTGAAATCGCGCGCTGATAGGTCGTTGGCAATGGTGTATCCGGCAATGTAGGCGAGCGCGCCCTCCACGGGAACATCTTTCGCAGTGCGCCCGACGATCGCAACCAGCTCCGCTTCCCAGTCCACTTTTTTCGAGCGCGGCGGCAAATGCACGGTTTCTCCAGGCCCGATGACGCAGCCCGCCGTCTTGAGGAAGTGCCAGGATTGCAGCCCCGGAATGCTGTGAGGATCGGGCTCGGGAGCGATATTCTGCGCCCGCGCCATTTCCAGCACATGGTCCCTGTAATTCGCGCCGGCGCAGTAAATCGCTCCGGGACGATCGATCGGCGCCAAAAGCCGCACGCTGCTCAGCGGGCGATTCGGCAGCCCCGAAAAATTGGCCGCCAGCGAAGACAGGCGCGTCTTGGCGGCGGCCCAATCGTCCAGCAGCGAGCGCACGGAAACGTCCTCGCGGCGTCCGCTGTTCGTGGCCACATCCACCACGCGATCGCCGGCCACGATTCCCGCGCGCGCGCCTTCGCCTGCGTCATACATCACCAATTTGTAGCTAGCCATATTCCGCCTTTTGAGTGCGTCGATTTAATAGAACTGCGTTCGTCTTCAAGACTCGAAATCGGGCGGCGGCAGAATGCCCCACTTATTCGCGGCCGTCGGGTGCCGGCGCCAAACTTTCGGGCGCTGCGGATGGTCCTCGTGGTAGGGACGCGGATCGAAGTACCCGAGGCGCTCGTCCGGCATGCGGTCTAGTTCGGCGAACACTTCCACGACGTTTCCATCGGGATCGTAATGGTAAATGAAAAGATTATGCCCCATGCCATGCCGTCCGGGTCCCCAGATCAGCGGCACGCCGTGCGCGGCCAGAAGATCGCAAGAGCGTCCGAGATGGTTGAAATCATTGGCCTCGAAGGCCACGTGAAACATTCCGCGCCTCGCGGAATTGATGAAGTTCATCGAATGGTGGTCGGCGCTGCACCGCAGGAAGACGAAGAAGTCCTCCATCCAATCCGACCAGCGAAATCCGAGGACTTCCGTGTAGAACTTGGTCGTGGCCTGGGCGTTGGCGACGCGCAAGGCGACGTGGCCGATTTTGTTAGGCCGGATGCCGGCTTCGCCCTGGGGCGCGGTCGAAGGGGAAATCGCGCGGTAGAGATAAATAGCGTAGCCGTCGGGGTCGGCGAGCCGGATCGCGCATGGCAGGCCGGCGAAAGGCTCCGTCACCAGCTTGGCTTGGATTCCCGCGGCTTGCAGAGCGGAGAGCGCGTCATCCAGCGGTCCCTCGCCGCTGATCTGAAACCCCACGTGGCGGAAGCCGGGCTGTTCACTTTTGTGAAAACTCACAGCGTGATGATCGGCTCCGCAGATGAAATAGGATTCGCCGTCCCGGCTGTCCGCCGAGCGGGGCAGCCCGAGAATATTTTCATAGTGATTGGCCATTTCGTCATATTTGACGACGTTGAGTCCCAGAAATCCCAGTCTAAACACGTTCACGATCATGGTTTTTCCTCTTTTTCTTTTTCGCTTTGGGGCGAAGTTGCCGCGATTTCTCACTGGCGGCTGGGCTTGCGGACAGCCGCCCGTTTCATCACGAATTCGGTTGCGGGGCGCCCGCGCGCGCCGCAGGATTCGCGCCGGCGGGAGCATCCATGCGGGCGCGCACTGCCTCGAACACGGCGCCGGGATCGCCATCGCCAAAGCCCAGCGCAACGGTTTGCTCCACGAGCGACGTAGCCGTGGCCAGAAACGCGCTCTGCAATCCAAGCGACTCCGCGAATTCGTCGATCAGGCCCAGGTCCTTGACCAGCTCGCCCAAATTGGCCGGCGCCGGCCGGTAAGTCCGGGAGGCCATGCGCGGGCCGCGCTGCGTCAATTGAAAGGATCCTCCCGCGCCTTGCGAGATACAAGCCAGCGTCTGGGGCACGTCCAGTCCACTGCGCTCGGCCATCGCCATGGCTTCGGCGGCGGCGGTGACATGGACGATCAGCAAATAGTTGGCGATGTATTTCGTCTTGGTGCCGGCCCCGAGCGGGCCAAGGTAATGGACGTTTTCGGAAACGATCCGCAAGAATTTTTCGACGGCGTCATACGCCGTCCGGTCGCCCGAGGCCAGGAACACCGCTTTGCGATGTTCGACGACCACCGGTATGCCGCTGATCGGGCAATCCAGCAGCGTCGAACCGCTGTCCCGCAATTTTTCGCCGAGCTTGAGCCGGTCGGCCAGGCGCGTGGTGCTGAAGTCTACCACGATGCGATCGCGGGCCTTCGAACTGAGGAAGCCCTTCGGACCGTTGACGACTTCGTCCAGCGCGGCATCGTCGGGCAAGCACGTGAAAACGATGGGCGCCTGGGCAAAAACTTCGGCCGATGAAGCCAAAATTTGGCCGCCCGCCGCGATGAAGTCAGCGGCGCTGGAGCGCTTATATCCGAGGACCTGAACGCCCGCACGGAGCAGATGCCGAGCTATGGGAAGGCCCATGCGGCCGATTCCGACCATGCCGACGCAAGTCATCGTATCCGCGGAGCGATCCGCGGAGGCAAAGTTCGGGAGCTCGCTTGACATGGTTCTCGCCTCGTGCAATTCCTAGCCGTGCGGTCCCGCAAAAATGAGCGCCGCGCCGGATCGTTCCTCGGCAGGCGCGCGCAACGCGCCCCCAATTCGGAAAGCACTTGGGAGCGCCCGGCAACTTCGCGCCATTCCGTGGATCTTTTTTCTTTGCGGGGCGCCCGATGCCGCGGCAACGCTTTCATCCAATCGTGAGGTGGACCGGGCCCGGGATACGATATCCCAAAATCGCACCTCCTTTGCGAACAAATTATTTGCCTCGGTTCGGCCGGTCTTTTTCCCGGAGACCGCGGGGCGCAATCCAGGCAACTGGCTGAACCGGTTGCGAAATAGAGATGATTGTGTTATTTCGCGCAACAGGAATCTTTCCCGGTTTCTGGCTAAGAATTGAAACTCAACTTCAGCGGCTAAAGCCGGTTGAAGAGGCGATCGTTACGCACGGGCTGAAGCGTGAGGGATGCCCCTGCGACAAGTCTAAAGGATGTCTTGGCGCTGAACACAGAAGCCCGGTCCTCCAAAGCGCGTTGAAAGGTGTCGAAGTACGTCGACACGTATCGACGCATTTCGATGTATAAGGGGTGTGGCCATGCTTGGTAGCTCGCGCGTCAATGTCCGTCATTCTCGCCCTTTTCGTTTGCCGCATGGATTGCGCATGCTGAGACCCTCGAGACCTGTTTTTGCTTGCCTCCTCGCCGTCGGGCTGGCGGCCTGCGCCATCGAATTCTGCCAAAAAGCGAATGCCCAGGACGCGTCCAAAGCCCCGATTTATGCCAGCTATACAAGGGCTCAGGCCACGCAAGGACAAGCCGCGTACAAGAAGAATTGCGCCCAGTGCCACGGCCAAAATATGGATGACGGCGAGTTTGGGACACCCCTGAAAGGCCTGGATTTCGCCGAAGGCTGGGCCGGCAAATCCGCCGGGGCGCTCATGACCTTCATGAAGACCAATATGCCGCCGGCCAATCCGGGCGGCCTGCCGGACAACACCTACGCGCAGATGATCGCCTATATGCTCCAGGAGAATGGCTTGCAGCCGGGCGAGAGCGAGCTGCCCTCGGAAGTCAGTCTGCTCGGTCCGATGATCCTGCTGCGGGGCAGCGCGATGCCGGCCGGAACGTTGTCCCCGGCGCTCTCGCCGTTCGGAGGGCGCCCGCCCGCGGTGAAGGTTCCGAATCCCCTGGATAAAATCACGCCCGTCACCGACGCCATGCTGCGGAATCCGCGGCCCGAGGATTGGCTGACCTGGCGGCGAACTTATGACGCCCTCGGCTTCAGCCCACTCAAGCAAATCAATAAGGCCAACGTGGCCGACTTGCGCGTGGCCTGGGCGTTCGCGCTGCCGAGCGGCCCCAACGAGGAGACGCCGCTGGTTCACGACGGCGTCCTGTTCATCGAGGGTTACGGCGATAAAGTGCAGGCGATCGACGCGGTGACAGGCGACCTGCTCTGGCAATACGCCAGACAATTGCCGCCCGACGTGAATAAGGCCCCGAAACGAAATATGGCGCTTTACGGCGATCGGCTCCTGGTCCCCACTTCGGACGCGCACCTGGTCGCGCTCGACGTGAAAACGGGCGCCGTGGTTTGGGATCGGGAGTTGGCGGACTACAAGAAAGATGCGCGAATCACCGGCGGACCCCTGGCCGTGAAGGGCAAGGCGATTCAGGGAACCTCGGGCCGCATGCTGGGCGGCAACTACATCGTGGCCTTCGACATCGCCACGGGCCAGGAAGCCTGGCGGTTCAAAACGATCGCGGGGCCGGGCCAGCCGGGCGCGGACAGTTGGAACGGCGTGCCGTTCGAAAAACGCAGCGGGGCCTCCGTGTGGACGGCGGGGAGCTACGACCCGGAGCTGAACCTGGCATATTTCGGGACCGCGCAGACGTACGACACGGGGCCGTTGCTGCATCCCGTGGGTCAGCCCGGCATTACCAATGACGCGCTGTATACGGACACAACCCTGGCGCTCGATCCCGACACCGGAAAGCTGGTTTGGTACTTTCAGCATTTGCCGAACGATCAGTGGGATTTCGATTGGGCTTTCGATCAGCAGTTAATTAAGTATTCTATTAATGGATCAGTTCAAAAGGCCGTGATCACGGCGGGAAAGCCGGGCCTGTTCGACGCCATGGATGCGGCCACCGGCAAATTCGCCTTTTCGGTGGACTCCGGCTTGCAAAATTTGGTGCTCGCCGTCGATCCCCAAACCGGCGCGAAGACCATCAACCCCGAGGTTATCCCGGACGGCAAGGTGCACCTGGTCTGCCCCTCGATGACGGGCGCGCGGAGCTGGATGCCCTTGGCCTACAATCCCGAAACAAAAATCCTCTACAGCCCTTTGACGGAATCCTGCATGGACATCATCCCCGTGGCGCCCGGCACGCATGCCTTCCTCTCGGCGGGTGTTCGCTGGGGGCTGCGGGCCAAGCCGGGAAGCGACGGCTTGTATGGCCGCGTCCAGGCCATCGACCTGGAAACCAAGAAAATCGTTTGGGCCGACCGGCGGCGCGCGCCGCAAACCAGCGGCGTGCTGGCGACGGCCGGAGGGATCGTCTTCGCCGGTTCCTACGACCGCAAATTCAGCGCTTACGACGACGTCAATGGAAAACTGCTGTGGGAAACGGGCCTGGACGACGTTCCCACGGGCACGCCCATTACGTACAGCGTGGGCGGGAAGCAATACATCGCCATAGCAGTGGGCAACGGCAACGCCCAAGCATCCACCTGGTTGCCGCTCGTTCCCGAAATTCACAACCCGCCCGACCATGGCGGGGCTTTGTGGGTCTTCGAGCTGCCCGAGAAGGATCGGCCCAAGGGGCAACGTTCCCGGTAGGCGGAAGGAAATGAAGTAATCGGATTTTCATTTTTGTGGTATTTTCCCTGCATTGGCGGCGATTCCATACGCAGTCTGATTCGTACCGAAATTGAAATCTGAGTTCTCTGCTTTCGGCGGCTGGGCCTAGCCAGCGCTCTGATACTGCGGCGTCACGGGAGGTTCCTCGAATGGCGGACGAATTGGCGGCGAGCGCGAAAGCGTGGTGGTCTCCGGCGCGCGGCGATGTGGACGCGACGGTCGCGCAAGTGGGATTCAATCTCGCGCAGATGGTCATCCCCGTGTTCCTGCTGCTTCCCTTGGGGATTCCCATGGATTTCGCGGTAACGCACTTTCTGCCGGGCTACGCGCTGGGACTTTTGGCCGGGGCGCTGGGGCTTACGGGCTTGGCTCTCGGTTTGCGAAAGCGCGAGAACCGCACGGACGTTACCGCTCATGTTTACGGAAATAACGTCCCTGCCATCATCGTGTATACGCTTGCGATTTTTCTGCCTGTTTATTTGCAGACGCATGATGTGGTGCGCGCCTGGGAAATCGGGGCGGCGGCGGTGATCTGGACCGGGGTGATCAAGCTGGCGGCTGCTCCGTTTGCCGGCGTGATTCGGCGCGTGATTCCCGTTCCGGCTTCCATGTCCGTGTTTGGCGCGGCCATGTACAGCTATCTGGCCTTGGCGCTGTTGCAGCGTCTGTTCGACCAGCCGATCGTGGGACTGGTTGCGTTTGCCATCGTCGGCGTTTGCGTCCTGGGCAATGTTCCCATCACGCGGTGGCGCATTCCGCCTTTTCTTGTGGCTTGGATCGTTCCCTTGGCGGTCGGCTTAGGGGTCGGATACGTTCATCCGCAGTGGCGCGGCTTGGCTGTGCAAGCGCCGCTCTCAGGCGTGCGCGGGGCCGTGGGGGCCATGGGAATGGCTTTGCCTTACATGTCGGTGATCGCGCCCATGGCGATCTATCACGTACTGCAAGCCATTGCCGCGGTCGAGGGCGCCGCCGCGGCGGGAGACAATTACGACGCGCGCGGCGTGATCTTCTCGGATGGGCTTGGAACGCTCGTATGCGGGCTGGCGGGAAGCATCGTCACGCCTGCGATTTACGCGCTCCATCCGCCCTACAAAGCGATGGGGGCGCGGATCAGTTTTTCCATCTGGACTCCCATTATTTTCATGCTCATTGTGGTTAGCGGGCTGACTCTCTACATTGCGCCGCTTTTCCCCTGGCCGATTCTTTCCGCCATGATTGCCTACGTCAGCGTGGGCGTCGGCACAGCCACGCTGCGCCGCGTGGACAGAAAATATCTGTCTGTCCTGTTGCTGAGCTTCATGATCCCAGGCAGCGCCGTGGTCCTGGCGGCGCTGAACTCCGCGCTGCCGGCGCTAGGCCTTTCCGCGGCGAATCCGGCCGTGCAGGAAGCGCTCAACCGTTCCGTCTACTTATCCTCTTTGAAGGGGCTGGGCAGTGGATTTTTGTTTCTGGTGCTGGTCGTCGCGGCCTTGATCACGGAAGTGATCGACCGGAATTTCGGCCGGGCCGCGATCTGGTGCTTGCTCGCCGCGGGATTTTCCTGGGTAGGACTGATGCATGCAGCGACTCTGCAATGGAAGGCCGAGCCATCTTACGCGTACGGATGGCTAGCCGCAGCCGTCATCGTTTTCTCGGCACAATGGTGGCGGGGCGATACGGCGCCGGCGCCGGAAACCGCCGCGCGAACTTATACGACTGCCGTACCCGCCGCGAAATAAAACCGGTCGGATGGAATCTCAAGGCCGATTGATGCCATCGGTCTTCACATGACCTGCGAAGCCTGCAACCCCGCCCGTCCGATTCCGGGACTTATTGCCA
>Ga0335078_10003651_pt1 | contig 22903 bp, 20 predicted proteins | sample Lox_Sample_32_FD_206711 | JGI IMG/M metagenome (GOLD analysis project Ga0335078, IMG submission 206711) | Soil microbial communities from Loxahatchee National Wildlife Refuge, Florida, United States - Lox_Sample_3.2 | ecosystem: Environmental > Terrestrial > Soil > Wetlands | place: USA... | reverse complement strand
TGCTAGGAAGCCCCTTTGGCTTGACGTTCGTTGTGAAATCGCGCCATGGCGCCAAAGAGACGTGGGACCGGAAGCTGTGCGGCTTCTGCTCGAAACTCCCGATAACAGGCATAAACATTCACGACGAGCCGCTCGGGATCGGTCCAATCGCGAAACGCGTCGAGCGAAATGTGGCGGGCGGCTTGCTCATAGTCCATGCCGGCTTCAAAGCGCTTTCGCGCTTCGGCTCGCACATATTCGAGGTAGTTTTTGAGGGCGCGTACACCGGACTTGTCCGTGATCGGACCGTGTCCCGGGACGACGGTCTCGACATCCCACTCGAGGATGGTGTCGCAGGCGCGAATCCAGTTAACAACGGGGCCAGCCCAAATCACCGGATGGCCTGACACGAACAAAATGTCTCCGGTAAATACAGTTTTGTCGGACGGAACGTAAGCGACGATATCGCCTCGCGTGTGCGCCGGGCCCAGCTCGACCAGGCGAATCTCCTTAGTTCCGACATGGAGGTTTAAGGAGCGGTCGAAGGTCCGAGATGGCAAAACCGGCACGATGTTGCTGAAATCGAAGCGACTGCCGAGCACTTCCTGAAAGAATGCGCCTGCTTCTCCGGTCATTGGATAGCGGGGCGCGGAGCTCTGCTCTTTCATTTCTTCGAGACACGAGGTGGAAGAGACGATCTGCGCACCCGCGACGAGCTGGTTTCCGTTGGTGTGATCGGGATTCGAGTGCGTATTGACGAGCGTGTCGATTCGGGCGGAGGCGGGCACTGCAGCGCGCATGCGATCGAGCATTTCGCGCGTGAGCCTCAAGTCCATGAGTGTGTCGACGAGAAGCGTCTGATCACCGTTAACGATTAGCCCGGAATTGCTGTAGCCCCAGGTGCCGTCCGGTTGGAGGTAGGCGTAGCAACCGTTGCCGAGATCGTGCAGTCCTTTTGTGTATTGCCACTTCGGCATAAACCGCGCCTCGATCAGATTGTCTGCACTACGGTCTGACCCACCTTGGCCATTAAGCTGGCCATATCCGCGGTTGGGTCGGGTCGCATTTCCCACTCACCAATTTGCAACGATGCCTGTTGGATGAACTTGCATCGCTCGCAGCGGCGACGCGCAAACGATTCCAGAGAATCCTGGACGGGCTTGTCGCTGGCGAGCTCTTCGGCCAACACCACCGCGTCTTCGATGGCCTGCGCGGCACCCTGACCGAGGTGGGGTGTAATCGGATGCGCCGCATCTCCAATGAGCACCACGCGGCCTCGATACCACGGGGCGGGAACGAGTACCGATTCGAGAGGGCGGTACACAACCATACCGGGATCGTTGATGCCACCCGTCAATTCGCCGATAGCTCCGCCGAACGGCTTCAAGCGGTTGCGCATGATGGCAGCGAGCTCACTCTGTGGGTAGCGGGGATTGCCGGGTTCCGCGCCGATTTGAAAGATGTAGGCCGTTTCTTGGGTCAGCGGGATGAGTCCCGCTTTCGGCCCCTCGCGGCTGGCGTAGATCGAACCGTAGTCGACGTCGGGCGGACGAGGGACGTTGTAGCGCCAGACGCCCTCTCCCGTGAATTTCGGCTTCAACTGATCGCCGAAAAGTATCGCGCGAATCTGCGAGTGAATGCCGTCGGCGCCGACAACCAAATCGTATTCGCTCGAACTACCGTCGGAGAATTGGGCGATCACTTTGTCCCCGGACTGAGAGAGGTTCGCGACCGTGAGGCCAAGCCAAACTTTAGCCCCCGCCTTTTTCGCCGCAGCGGAAAGAACGTCGTGCAAGGCGGGCCGCGTGAGCCCCAGGAACGCCGGATATCGGGGACCCGCGAGCTTCAATCCCGGCTGCTGCCCTATTACATTGCCATCCGCGTCGCAAAACCGCACGCCCTGATAAGCGAATCCTGCGGCGACACATTCGTCCGCGATTCCGAGCGCTACCATCGCTCGGATCAGATTACTTTGCGCGATGATTCCGACGTGGTAGACCGTCCATTGCTTCTTGATCTCGACGATTTCGACGTTGATGCCGGCCTTGCGCAGACCGATGGAGAGCGCGAGCCCTCCGATGCCGCCGCCGACAACAAGCACGTTGCGAACTTCAGGCATGCGCCTCCCTCAAATCAAGCGTTTACCGATGCATGAGCGTCGATGCCCAAAAGCCGCGCCGCATTTCCGCCAAGAATCCGCTCGCGATCTTTTTCTGCCAGGCCGGGCACAGCCGCAATTAGTCTTTCGGGCTCATAAGCGCCCATGTCGAACGGATAGTCGGTGCCGAGCAGAACCTGCGTGGCTCCCACTTGCTCGATTAGGTGGCGCAGCCCTTCGGGTGTATAGACCAAACTGTCGAAGTAGATATGCTTCAAGTATTCGCTCGGCTTGTGTTTGATCTTGCGCGCTTCCGGCCGGACCGCGAAGCCATGATCCGAGCGCCCGACGTAAGAAGGCAGGTAACCGCCGCCATGCGCCGCGCAGATTTTCAATCCGGGATAACGATCGAGCACCCCGCCGAAGATTAAGTGTGAGAGCGCGATGGTGGTCTCGATCGGCTGGCCGACAATGTTGCCGAGGTAATGGCGATTGACGCGCTCACCAAGCGAGGTGCCGAGCGGATGAATGAATACGAGGCAGCCTAGTTCCTCCGCCTTCGCCCAGAAGCGCTCGAAGCGAGCATCGGAAAGTTCGAGTCCGTTTACGGCGGAGGACATTTCGACCCCACGCAATCCGAATTTCTCGACGCAGTCGGTCAACTGCTCGATCGAAAGTTCCGGATGCTGAAGAGCTATGTTTCCCAATCCACGCAGGCGATCCGGGTAAGCCGCACAGAGGGACGCAATGTGCTCGTTCTGTGTCGTCACTATCTGCTTCGCAAGATCGACGTCTGCCCAGTAGTAATACTGGTTTGGGGAGGGGCTTATGACCTGGATGTCCACGCCCATCGCGTCCATCCGCCGCAGGCGCTCGTTCACGTCGGTCAGCTGAGGCATGAGGCCCGCGAAGAGCGTCCGGTTGTATTCGACGGATTCTGCTCCGTACATTTTTAGCTGAGCTGCGCCCTCGGCTTGTTTTTCCGGGCAACCGGAGACGAGCCGTTCGACGTCGGTGGTTAGTACGTGGCAGTGGACATCGACCGTCAGCGACTTGCCAGCGCGCGCAACCTGCACCGGCACGGCGTGTGTTTTCTCAGGAGGCATGCGCGCCTGTCCCCTCCGCAACGCAGGCGTTGCGAATCTCGCCGAGTCCGGTGATTGATCCCTCCATCACGTCCCCCGGCTTGAGGAATCGGTTGTAGTGCGTGCCATTGCCCGAGGGCGAGCCGGTGGCAATCAGATCGCCGGGCCAGAGTTGCACGTTGGCTGAAAGGAATTCGATGATGCGCGCGACACCGAATATCATGTCGGCCGTGCTTTCGTCCTGCATCACTTCTCCGTTGAGCTTCAGCGTGATCTGGAGATTTTGCGGATCGGGCACGAACGCGGCGGGAACGAGATAGGGGCCCATCGGCAAGTAGCTGGGCGATCCTTTCGCCGCAATCCAGTCCGCTCCCATTGCGCCCGTATCCTTGCGAAAGACCAGATCGCGATTGGTGACATCGTTAACGATGGTGTAGCCCGCAACGTAGGCGAGGGCGTTATCCCGGCTCACATGGCGCGCGGATTTGCCGATGATCACGGCGAGCTCCAGCTCCCAATCGGGCTGCGTGGCACGCGGTGGCAAAATAACGGGATCGTGCGGGCCAGCAACTGCCGACGCGGGCTTCGAGAACGCAAACGGGGCGCCTTTCGCGGCTCTCTCGTCCATGAGCGCGCTTGCGCGAGCCCGCCGTTCGTCGCGACTCAGAGCCGCGTCCGTTCCTGTCGCCTGATCAACGATTAAATCAATTACGTGTTTCCGGTAATTTGCCCCGGCGCAGAAAATCTGCCTCGGCAGATCGACGGGCGGATGAAAATGCAACTGCTTCTCCGGGAGAGAAATAAACTGCCATTGTTGGCTATTCGCCGGATTACTCAACAGATTCGCCGCTTGCTGGAGCGCGGCACAATTTGTGTCCCAGTCTTCGAGCAGCTGAAGCACTGATGACGCACGGAGTGGCTGAATTTGCAGTTCCTCGAATACCGGATTCAGCGCAAGAATCGGGGCGATTCTCCCGTTGAGAACCAGTCCGGGAAATCGTTGGCGCCGGTCGGTCGAAAACGTGCCGAGCGAAAACTTTGAATTGGACGAAGTTGGCATCAGTCAGGTGTGGTTGCCCGTTGAATATCTTCGTTTGCTCATTTCGCATTCTTGATAACGCTGGCCGGCGCGATATCCGGCTCTGGAAAGGCTGGCTCGGGCGCGGGAGGCATGGCTTCCATGAACGATTTCGGCCCGTAATCCAAATTCCGGAACATCACATTGGAACCCTGCGAGGGCTTCCATACTGTGGTCTGCCAATCCGGGATGTAGTTGCGATAGCCACCGGTATTGAGTTCGACGCGAAGTCCCACGGGATCGCGAAAATACAAGTAGCCCTGCTCGCCGATTCCATGTTTGCCGGGACCAAATTCAATCGGCGTGCCTGATTCGAGCAACAAGTCCGTGCCGCGCAACAATTCCTCGTGGGATTCAACCCAAAAAGCAACGTGATGAAATCGGCCTGGAATGTTCGAGAGGTCTCCACCGAATCCCAAGTCGTGAGATTTTTCGTTCGTGGTCAGAACACCGAAGACGGTAATGCTGGGATCGTGATCGAGAACCGTGCGGCCCATGAAACGGAATCCCAAAGTGTCGCGATACCATTCGCAGGTTTTCATCACGTCTTGCGCGTTGAGTGTGACGTGGTCGATCTGACGCGGCGCAACCCCGCGGCCCACATACTTCTGCGGCCGGTCCGGATAGCTGGATTGCAAATTCGCCGGGGCGTGGAAGCGATCCACGTTCCAGAACACTTCGTGGACATGCCCGCTGGGGCTGCGAAACCGGTAGGCGCGCCCATGTCCAACGGATTTCTCCCGCCACTCTCCGCGCACGCCGTTCGCTTCTATTCGCGTCACCGCCTGCTTGAGTTCGTCAGGCCCGTCGGTACGCCAGGCGGCGTGACCCAGGCCCGGTTGGTCAGCCTCAGTCAGGACGATGCTGTGGTGGTAATGTTCGCCCCAGCAGCGAAGATAAACAGATTTATCCGCGCGGCCAGTCTCGATGAGGCCGAGCGTATTCGTGAAAAATGCCGCCGAATCTTCGAGCTTCGGGGTCAGCAACTCAACATGCGCAAGATGCGAAAGAATCCGAGACATAGCACCTCAATTCGAGATGTAACTGCTGGGCACCTTTTAGAATTCCAGCCTCAAGCCGAATTGGATCTGGCGCGCGTTCGTCGCGGTCGTAGAGACGACTCCTGCAGCCGGATTCACGATTCCAGTTCCGAGGCCGGTTTGAATGAAATTCTGATTGTTCTCCGAGATTCCAGGAAAATTGAAGTTCGTGCGATTGAGTATGTTGAAAAACTCCGCTCGGAATTCGAGACGCCCTTTTTCACCCAACTTAGGAACAGCCGCATCCTTATTGAGTGAAAAATCCCAATCCACCAGTCCCGGTCCGATCAGCACGCCGCGAGGGACGTCACCGAGCGTTCCGAAAGCGGGCAAGGTGAACATGTGGGGGTTGTACCATTCGCCCGGTTTTCCCACAATTACTGTCTTTGGGTTATAGACCTGCGCTCCGGGCGAGATACCGGGGATTGGAGGATCAATCGCGAGCGCATCGGCGAGGTTCGAAGGAGTGACGAAACTTGGCCGGTCATTCGCTAACGCGATGCCAAGGTCCCCGAGCCCGAGCTCGGAATCGCGGTGACCGAGTCTGGCATCGACACACCCGTCGTGGAAAGACGCGCTCCGATTCGGACACGCCGGTTGAGCACCTCGGTCTTAGGGCTCTAGCTGTACCAACGCGACTCGCGCCTCCCGCGGAAGCTCGAGGTCCGCCTGGTTTGTACGGCCGCCGCGTCCTGTTTTCCAGCTGTATCCGCGGAGCGAAACCGCTAGCCCGCGCACGGCTAGTCCAAACGAAAACGGAGCGCTCGTGGTAACCTTCTGCCACCTAAGGTGCGATTCAGGCGCCGCTGTGCCGCGAGGGAATTATGGCGAGCGAATTCAAAATACGAGTGAACGAGCAGCTGCATAACGTCTCGGCAGATCCCGATACACCGTTGCTCTACATTCTCATGAACGATTTGCAATTGCAGGGCCCCCGCTTCGGTTGCGGTCTGGCGCAATGCGGCTCGTGCTCCGTGCTCCTCGATGGAGAGGAAATTCGCTCGTGCGTCACGCCTGTCTCAGCGGTGGCAGGCAAGTCGGTGACGACGCTCGAGGGCCTTCCCTCCTGGTACGCAAAGCAAAAGAAGCTCGGCAAGACGCCCGGCTTGCATCCCGTGCAACAGGCGATCATCGACGAGCAGGCTGTCCAATGCGGCTATTGCTTCAACGGCATGATCATCCAGGCCGCTGATTTGCTCTCAAAGAATCCTCATCCGACCGATGCGCAAATTCGCACAGCCATGAATGGCCATCTGTGCCGCTGCGGCAGCTACCCGCGCGTGATCAAAGCGATTCAGCGCGCTTCGCATAGGATGAATGCCGATATGGTCACGCCAGAGAACGAAATGCTCGCCGATGACACAGAGGCGGCCGGGGTGGCCCGATGACTAGCCATCAGACGGGCGAGCGATTAGGAATCATGGAAGAAGGCAAAGCGCCGTTAGATGGCACGCCTGCTTTGAATCCAGGCGCAGCAACCATCCCGCGCCGCGAATTCCTCAAAACCGGCGGCGCGCTGGTGATCGGATTCAGCATGCGCGGCGCCCTCGCGGCCGCTTTCACAAATCAAGAGGCAGGCGCGCCGGCTGCACGCGCGGCGATGGCGGGTCCGCCCGATCCAAAACAGATCGACACCTGGCTCGCAATCCATTCGGACAACACAGCGACCGTCTATATCGGTTACGTCGAGCTCGGACAGGGCTCGACTACTTCGCTCCTGCAAATCTCCGCCGAAGAACTCGATCTCGATATGAGTCAGGTGCACACGGTGCGCCTCGATACGAATCTCACTCCGAATCAGGGTGGAACCTATTCGAGCTCGTCGATCGCGCGCGGCAGCCCCGCAATTCGCACCGCCGCTGCCGAAGCGCGCAAGGCTCTGCTCGAAATGGCGTCGACGAAACTCGGCGCGCCCGTCGAGCGATTGATCGTTTCAAAAGGCGTCGTCACCGTCGGCGGCATGGCCGGCGAAGCGCAGTCCGTCACCTACGGCGAACTGATCGGCGACAAGCAATTCAACCTCGCATTCACCGGCGACGCGCCCGTGAAACCTGTTTCTGATTACAAGCTCGTGGGCACGCGCCCGCCCCGCAATGACATTCCCGATAAGGCCAGCGGAAAATACGTTTACCTGCAGCATCTGCGTCTGCCGGAAATGTTGCACGCGCGTGTCGTGCGTCCTCGCGGGCAGACGGCCTACGGCTCCGGCGCGAAGGTCGCCACGCTCGACGAAAATTCGATCGCGCATATTCCGAGCGCGCGTGTCCTGCGCAAGGGCGATTTTGTTGGCGTGGTCGCCGAACGCGAATGGGATGCCGTCCGCGCCGCGCGCGATTTGAAAATCACCTGGGACATTCCCGCAATTCTGCCCGGAAGCGATGGCGTCTATGACGCGATGCGCGCCGAGAAAACCGGCGACCGCATCGTGCTGCAGCGCGGCGATGTTGACGCGGTATTCAGCTCCGCCGCGCACACTGCCTCCGGCCACTATCGCGCACCGTATCAGGCGCACGCGCCCTTCGGCCCCAATGGCGCGCTTGCGGACGTCAAATCTGATTCCGCGCTGGTCATTTGCTCGACGCAGGATGTCTACGCCACGCGCAATACTCTCGCAGGCGTGCTCGGCCTCAGGCCCCCGCAGGTCCGCGTGCAGTATTACGAAGGCTCAGGCACGTACGGCCACAGCTGTTATGACGATGTAGCGCAAGCCGCCGCCATTCTTTCGCAGCTCGCCGGCAAACCGGTGCGCCTGCAATTCATGCGCTGGGACGAGCACGGCTGGGATTTGTACGGTCCCGCGCACGTGGGCGAAGTGCGCGCTGCCGCGGACGCGGGCGGCAAAATCGTCGCCTATCAGTATGACGGCTGGCATCACAACTGGAGCGCCGTTGAAACTTCCGCGCAACTCGCGCTCGGCACGCCGCCTGCCGAATGGCGCGACGGCGCTGCGCAAATGGTGAATCCCGCCGATTGCGGCGGCATGTATGACATCGCGAACGTCAAGCTCGTGAACCATCACGTTCCCGGAATGAATTATTTGCGTGGCGCGTGGCTGCGCTCGCCCCTCGACCTCTCATTCTCATTCGCATCAGAGCAGACGATTGACGAGCTTGCCCATCAGGCGGGCATCGACGCTTACGAATTTCGCAAGCGCAATATCACCAGCGACCGCTGGATGGGCGTGCTCGATGCAGTCGCAAAAGCCTCGAAATGGGACGAGACGCCGCGCCCGCCCGCCGCGAAACTCTCGAAAGAAAAAATCGCCACCGGCCGCGGCATCGGCCTCGGGACGCATCTCACGTCCTATGGCGGCGCCGTCGCCGAAGTCGAAGTGAACAAGGAAACGGGCAAGGTCCGCGTGAAACGCATGTACGGCGCAATCGATGCAGGCCTGGCCGTGAATCCCGCGTTTATCGAAAATCAAATCAGCGGCCAGCTCGTCCAGACCGCCAGCCGCATGCTCCTCGAGGAAGTCACCTTCAACAAAACGAACGTGACCAGCCTCGACTGGAACAGCTATCCGATTTTGCGTTTCGAGGAATGTCCCGAGGTCGTGCCCATCTGCGTTCAGCGCCTCGACCAAAAATCCACCGGCGCGGGCGAAGAAGTGATGGCCGCCGCTGCGGGTGCCATCGCCTGCGCATTCTTCGACGCTACCGGCGTCCACATCCGCGAATTCCCGCTCACTCCCAAGCGCGTCCTCGCCGCGCTCAAAACCGCTTAACTGGCTACCCGCCGGCGGACAACCACGCTCGGATCCGCAGCATCTTCCGATGTAGCACGCAAGCTTTGCCCCGGCGCTGCTTCTGTGCACACCTGACAGGGACAGGCCCGGGCTCCCAGCGCGCTGCATTTTCGGGCTGGGGTAGCGAGCGTCCCCCTTCCCGTCCGGTAATCAAATCCCACCCGGCCCAAGGAGAGAAGATGAAGGGCCTTTCTTTTGCTTTCTTAGTCCTTGCCGGTGTGTCTCTGGTCGCGCCGCGAGCTTTCTCGCAGAATCAGCCGCCCTATCAGGAGAAGGATCACCTCGAGCTCGGCGTCTACGGCGAATTCTATCGCTTCGATCAAGCCAACATTGATTTGGCCGGCGCGGGCGCGCGGCTTTCGGTGAACGTCAAGCCGCTCATTCAACTCGAAGCCGAAATGACCTACGATTTCTCCCAGGTCTTCACCGAAAAATTTACAAGCGGGGGCGGCATAACGTTTGCGAACACGGGCACACGCCGCATCGACGGCCTCTTCGGCCCGAAATTCGAAACGAATCGCGGGCCCGTGCGCCTGTTCTTCACCACCAAGGGCGGCGCTACGACCTTCGGCTTTGATCCCCGGCCGGTCACCTTCGGCACCTTCTTCAGCTCGGTCGATAATCTGCGCGCTCGAGACGCGATCGCCGAATTCTATCCGGGTGCCGGACTGGAAGGCTTCATCGGGCCGGTCGGGCTTCGTTTGGATGTCGGCGATGAAATGTATTTCGCCAACAACGTCTATCACAATCTCCGCGTAACCTTCGGTCCCACGATTCGGTTTTAATCCACGCCGCGCGCGGTGTCGGGCTGAACCCGCCCGCAGCCCGACCCCGCGCCGTTTCCTCCCGCATCATTCCCTCAAATTGAATCACTCGCTGGTGCATACTGTCGCGGTTCACTGCTGCTGTGGAGGCTGGGAGCAGGCGTATGAACGTTCAGGCCGCGGTTGCCCGCGAAGGGCGCGCACAATTTTCGATCGAGGAACTCGAGTTAACGGACCCCGGTCCAGACGATATTCTCGTCCGCATCGCCGGCGTGGGCCTTTGCCACACGGATGTGAAGGCGCTTGCGGGCGGCATGCGCGTCCCAAAACCCGTCGTGCTCGGGCATGAAGGCGCCGGCCTCGTCGAACAAACTGGCGCGCGCGTCAGCAAAATCAAGCCTGGCGACCACGTCGTGCTCACCTACGATTCCTGCGGCGCATGCCTCTCCTGTGCGGGCGGCAATCCTGCCTATTGCGAACAGACGGGCGCGCTCAATTTCCGCGACGCCCGCGAGCAAGATCCCGGGTTTTTCCGCAATGGAAGCGAACGCATCCACGGCCACTTCTTCGGCCAATCGTCTTTCGCCAATTACGCGATCGCGCCCGAACGAAGTGCGATTGTCGTGCGCAAAGACGCGCCGCTGGAAATCCTCGGCGTTCTCGGCTGCGGCGTCCAGACCGGCGCGGGCGCGATCCTGAATTCGCTCGCCGCGCGCCCGGGCGAAACCGTGGCGATTTTTGGCGTTGGTCCCGTCGGGCTGAGCGCGGTCATGGCTGCGGTCGCGTGCGGCTGCAAGGAGATCGTCGCCGTTGATGTGTTCGAGTCGCGCCTCGAGCTGGCAAAGCAACTCGGAGCCACTCATAGCGTCCTTGTCCGTCCGAAAAATAGCGCTGCCGCAGAAATTCGCCGGCTAGTTCCCGGCGGCGTGAATTGTGTGCTCGATACCACCGGTCACGCCGGGAGTTACAAAGAAGCCCTCGCCTCCCTCGCCACAAAAGGCCGCTTCGGATTTGTCACTCTGCCCGCGGAACCTTTCGAGCCCGATCTTGGTGCGGTGATGCTCGGCGGCCTCAGCATTCGCGGCATCGTTCAGGGCGATAGCGTGCCCGACACATTTATTCCGCGGCTGATCGATCTCTATATCGCCGACCGCTTCCCATTCGATCGGCTCATAACCAAATATCCCTTCGTGCAAATCAATCAGGCCATCGAGGATCAGCGTAGCGGCAAAGTCGTAAAACCTGTCTTCACGTTCGCCGGTTAGCGCCGCTCTTCACCGGTGTAACGCTCGGTTCATCTCACAAAACGCCCCTCGTGATTTACTGGAGTGCCCGATACGGCCCTTTTTGCGCACTCGCGAACGGCGATAGTTCACCGGGGTTTACTTTTTACATTAACCTCGTTTAACATACGCCTGCGAAAGCATCGATGAGACTGAAAAACGCCACCCCGAATGCCCTGGCCACGGCGCCCGTTCGCCGCTGGGTATCTCCCTGCATGCGCTTATTGGCTTGCGCCCTTCTTCTGTGCCTCGCCATGGCGGATTTGGCGCGGGCGCAAGACCAGCAAAGCTCGATCGAATCGCCGCAGCAGAGCCCAACTTCGAGCCAGACCGGGCCAGCAACGGGCGGCCCGGCCCCCGGCACATCCGATTCGGATACGTCTGATTCCGGCGACATTCTCACGGTTTTCCCGCATTCCAATACCGCGCGCTACTGGATTTCCGGTCAGGCCAATGTCGTATTCCAGTGGCACTTCGCTTTCCCGGCGCAGTATACCGGGCCGAACAGCATGACACCCGGCGCGCAGAGCGCCACCACGCACGTCCTCACGCTGTACACCGGCTACGAACTCACCAGCACGACAGAAGTGTTTCTGGACCTCGAATACGCAACCGGCGGCGGCATCGGCCGGGCTTTCGGCCTCGCCGGCTATGCGAATCTCGATGCCGTCCGCACCGTTTCAGGCGCGCAGCTCTCCACCGCACCCTATGTGGCTCGCTTGATGCTGCGGCAGATGATTCCGCTTACCGATGAACGCGTCGAATCCGAGCGCGACGAACTGCACCTCGCTACTTCTCTGCCCGTCCGGCGAATCGAATTTCGCATCGGCAAATTCGACCTCACCGATTTCTTCGATACCAACACCTGGGGCAGCGATAGCCATCTCCAATTCCTGAATTGGACCGTCGACAACGACGGCGCCTACGATTACGCCGCCAATACGCGCGGCTACACCGATGGCGCCATCCTCGAATACGACGATCGCTGGTTTTCAGCGCGCTTCGGGGAAACGCTCGAACCCAAGCAGGCCAACGGCATTCATCTGGATGCTGACATCGCTCGCGCCCGCTCCGAGAATCTCGAATTGGACGCCACCGGCAACCGCATTTTTCATCGCGCCGGCACTCTTCGCCTGCTGAGTTATCTCAATCATGCGGACATGGGCAACTACCGCGAGGCCGTCGATGAATATCTCGCCGGACCGCGAACTTCGCCTCCCAATATCATCGACACGCGTCGCCAGGGCCGCCACAAATACGGCTTCGATCTGAATTTCGAGCAGGCCGTCACTTCAGATGTGGGCGTTTTCGGGCGTCTGGGCTGGAGCGATGGCCACAACGAGTCCTGGGCCTACACCGAAGACGATCGCACTGCGCAGATCGGCGGCTTCGTCACCGGAAATCCCTGGCATCGCCGGAACGATCGCGCCGGCGTCGCCTTTGTCGCCAACGGCATCGCTGCCGTCCATCAGCAATATCTTGCTCTCGGCGGCCTGGGATTCTTGCTCGGCGATGGCGCACTCACCTACGGCTCCGAGAAAATCTTTGAAGGTTTTTACACCGCTCACCTTTGGCGCGGATTCTTCGCCTCCTTCGATCTGCAGCACGTCAATAACCCCGGCTATAATCAGGCCCGCGGCCCAATTACCGTCGGTGGTCTCCGCTTCCACACCGACTTCTGACAATCCAACCAGGATTGTCATCTCGTGCGGAGTCGCCTCACTTCTTCCCCGGCGCTTCACCATTCGGCGATTTCGGCGGATTCTCGCCTGCTGGCGGCGGCCCGAGCGGCTGCTTCAACACGTCCATCACGTCCGCCGGCAATTTATCCGCGCTTGCCAGCAGCGCGGCAACCTGCCACATCTGCTCATCATTCAGCACGCTGCTAAAGCTCGGCATCGCGCTCAGCCGGATGCCATTCTTGATTTTCCAGAAGGTGACGCCCACCGGATCGTCCGTCACATATCCATCCGGAGTAAAAAGCTGCGGAGGAGATGGAAACATTTTGATCTCGCGCTCCCTGCGCTCCTCCCCCGGCAGTCCATGGCAACCGCATCCGCGCCGGTACGTTTGCGCGCCGGCCATCAGGTCGTTCGCGTTGAAGCTCGCTAAATCCCGCTTCGGCGCCCGGCGGTGGATTCCCGCTTCGAGCGCCCCTCCGGCGATGTACTGCTCCAACGGAAATGGCGGGTCCGTCACAGCCACGGGCGCGTAGCCGCTGAAAAGATACGCGGCGGCCAGAAGCGGAAACACAATCAATCCGATAATCAGTCCAACGATAAATTTGCCCATCGCTGCTCCCTTCCTCTCGTGCTCAGGAAAAGTTCCATCTAGATAGCACGAATCCTCGACTCCGTGCTAATGGTCGAGCGCTGCACCTGCCAATGAGTAGTGTCCTAATTTCGCAGCGGAGCGTCGCGAGCGCGTTGGTGTTTAGGAGGTCGGGCCTTCAGGCCCGACGAAAGAATGGCGCTTTGTGCCAATCCTATGCGCCGGTTCACCCGCGGCAAGTATTCCGTTCAAGCTGTCACCAGCGAAGCTAGGACACCACGTGTCGATGCGGTCGCTGTCTTCCGCGGGGGTTTTGCGGTATAACGTGCCTCCGTTTCGAAAACAGCTGCGTCTCGGAGAAACAAGCAATGGACCTGAACTTATCCGGCAAGCTCGCACTCGTCACCGGCGGTTCGAAGGGCATCGGCCGCGCCACGGCTTCCGTCCTGGCGAAGGAAGGCTGCGACCTCGTCCTGATCTCGCGCGATGCCTCCGCGCTGAACGCCGCCGCGGAGGAAATTCGCCGTGAATCGCGAGCCACCGTGCGCACCGTCGCCGCGGATCTATCGAAGCAGCACGCGATCGAGCGCGTCGCCGCCGAGATCGACGCTCTCGACATCCTCGTGAACAACGCCGGCGCGATCCCTCCCGGAAATCTTCTCGCCATCGGAAACGACGCTTGGCGCGCCGCGTGGGACCTGAAGGTTTTTGGCTACATCAGCATGTGCCGCGCGCTCTATCCGGCGCTCAAGAGACGCGGCGGCGTGATCGTCAATATCATTGGCGCTGCCGGCGAGCGCCTCGATCCGAATTACATTGCGGGCAGCACCGGCAACGCCGCGCTCATGGCCTTCACCAAGTCGCTCGCCAAGGGTGCCGTCAAGGACGGCATCCGCGTCGTCGCCATCAACCCCGGCCCCGTCGCAACCGATCGCCTCGAAGTGATGATGCGCGGCCGCGCCAAAACGCAGTTCGGCGATGAATCGCGCTGGAAGGAATTTCTAAGCACCATGTCCTTCGGCCGCGCAGCCACGCCTGAGGAAATCGGCAGCGCCGTCGCCTTTCTCGCCTCGCCCCGCTCCGCCTACACCGCAGGCACCATCCTCACCATCGACGCCGCCGCCACCTGACCCTTTACGATGACGCCCGGACATGTTTGTCAGTTTGTCGCCACAACCCACGCCAATTCTTTACACCAACAAGCCAGTGAAATCCCCGCTGGATCGTGCTAGGTTAATTTCAGTTTGATCGGCCGCGAAATGAAGCCAAAATTTGACGGCCGTAACGATGAAAGCGAAGAAATGGACGCGAGAAGGTACACTGACCGGGCCAACGCCGCAGGTCCCGCTGCTCGCCTGAAATTTTCTAATCGCCAAATCCCGTTATTAGAAGGTAGCCTAAACCATAGAAAATAAAGAGTCGGCACCGGTCCTAATCGCCAAAAGTTCGGGACCGGCAAAATCGGCTCAACCCTAAAACAGACGATGGAGACGATTCACATCACGCTGCCGGATGGCGCTGTTCGCGACGTTCCCCGGGGAACCACCGCGGCGCAGATCGCCGGCCAGATTTCGCCGCGCCTGGCGAAAGACGCCCTCGTTGCGCGCGCCGATGGCGATCTTGTCGATCTTTCGCGGCCGCTCGATCGTGACGCGAAGGTCTCTATTCTCACCGCGAAAGATCCCGACGCGGTCCAGGTGTTTCGCCATTCCGCCGCGCATTTGCTCGCCGCCGCCGTCCTCGAACTCTACCCGGACGTCAAGCTCGGCATCGGCCCGCCCACCGACAATGGCTTCTTCTACGAATTTGTGCGCGAGCAGCCCTTCACTCCCGAAGACCTCGAAAAAATCGAGGCCAAAATGCACGAGCTCGCCGCCAAAGACATTCCCAACGAGCGCAAAATGATGCCCAAGCCTGAAGCGCTCGATCTCTATCGCCGCCACAACCAGGAATTCAAGTGCGAGCTGGTGGAGGAAAAAGCCACCGAGCCGATGGTTTCTTTCTACACCACCGGAAAATTCATCGACTTCTGCCGCGGCCCGCACATTCCTTCTACCGGCCGCATCAAGGCGTTCAAGCTGATGAACGTCGCCGGCGCCTACTGGAAGGGCGACGAAAAAAATCCGCAGATGCAGCGCATTTACGGCGCGTGCTTCGTCGAGCAGAAGGAACTCGATGACTACCTGCACAGGCTCGAAGAAGCCAAGCGCCGCGATCATCGCCGCCTCGGCACCGAGCTCGATCTCTTCAGCGTTCAGGACGAAGCCGGCCCCGGCCTGATTTTCTGGCACCCGAAAGGCGGCGCGATTCGCCGTTTGATGGAAGACTGGCTGCGCACCGAATTGACCAGGCACGGTTACGACCTGGTTTATACGCCGCACATCATGCTGCTCGATCTCTGGAAGACCAGCGGCCACGCCAATTTTTATCGTGAGAACATGTTCGGCGCGATCGAAGTGGAAAAAGCCGAGTACCAGCTCAAGCCCATGAACTGCCCGGGCCACGTTTTGATTTTCAAGTCGCATCTGCGCAGCTATCGCGAACTGCCCGTCCGGCTCGCGGAACTCGGCACCGTGTATCGCTACGAGCGCTCTGGCGTGCTTCACGGACTCATGCGCGTGCGCGGCTTTACCCAGGATGACGCGCACATCTTCTGCACTCACGACCAAATCGAAAAGGAAGTGCAGGATTGCATCGAGTTCGCCTGGGAAGCGCTGCGCGTTTTCGGGTTCGATGATTACGTGGTCGAGCTTTCCGCTCGCGATCCCTCGCGCCCGGGCGATTACGCCGGCACCATCGAGGAATGGGAACGCGCCGAAGGCTCGCTGATCAATACGCTCAAGCGCATGAACATCCCGTACAAATACATGCCCGGCGAAGCCGTCTTTTACGGGCCGAAGATCGACGTGAAAATGGTGGATGCGATCGGCCGCCAATGGCAGCTCACCACCGTGCAATTCGATTTCAACCTGCCGCGGCGATTCAAGCTCGAATATGTCGGCGAAGACGGCTCGCGCCACCAGCCGCTGATGGTGCACCGTGCACTGTGGGGTTCGGTCGAGCGCTTTTTCGGCGTCTTGATCGAGCACTATGCAGGAGCGTTCCCCTCATGGCTCGCGCCAGTGCAAGTTTCCGTACTGCCTGTCAGCGGAAAATTCGAGGAGTACGCGAAGAAAGTCACGCAGGAGCTCAAAGACGCGGGCTTTCGCGTTCACTACGATGATCGCAACGAAAAATTGCAGGCGAAAATTCGCGACGCGCAGCTCCAGAAAGTTCCGTACATGCTGATTCTCGGCGGCAAAGAAGCCGAAGCCGGCACGGTCGCCGTCCGCCACCGCTCGAAGGGCGATCTCGGCCCGCGCCCGCTCGCGCAGTTCGTCTCCGACTTGCAGCAAGAGATCGACTCCCGCGCCCGGCAATGATTCAAAGAAAGATTCAGATAAAGAGGAACGTCGACGATTGTTATCCCGAGCGCAGCGACGGATCTGCTCTTCACGAATGACAAGCGCACAAGAAAGGCGAATGATTGCGGTATTGCGGCTGCGCGGCTTGGCCATGCTATACTTTTCACCCTGTTCCTCGGCGGGAATTTCTGTGCGGCGCGGACAGGCCCTTTGAGCGTAACGCTCTCAGGGTAAGCGGGCGGCGGCACCGGCAGGGCCCCCGGGTCGACGGCTAGTTGAGCCTGGGGATAAAGTCACGCCCGGGAGGTGGGTTTATCGCAGAACGGGGTGGAAGTGGCGGTCTTCGGGTTAACGAGCGGATTCGCGCCCGGGAAGTCCGCGTAATCGACGACGCAGGGAATCAGCTCGGCGTGATGTCGCTCTTCGACGCGATGAAGAGCGCGCGCGAGGCGGGGCTCGATGTGGTGGAAATCTCGCCCAACGCGGTGCCTCCGGTTTGCAAGCTCGTCGACTACGGAAAATTCCTTTACGAGCAGAATAAGAAAGCGCACGAACAGAAGAAGCATCAGAAGAGTTCGCACATCAAGGAAGTGAAGTTCCGGCCGGCCACCGCCGAGCACGATTATCAGGTTCGGAAGAACCAGATCATCAAGTTTCTGGGCGAAGGTTACAAAGTGAAGGCGATGATCTTTCATCGCGGCCGCGAAATGGCCCACCAGGACGTGGGCCGCGCGAAGATGGAACGCCTGATGAAAGACATCACCGAGTTCGCGCAAGTGGAGTTCGGGCCGCGCATGGAAGCGAATATTTTGCTGGCGCTGCTGGCTCCGAAAAAGGGGGCTATTCCGGTACGCGCCGCGCAACCCGCCGCTGCGGAAGGCTAACTCGCCCGGCGAGTCAGCTCCTGAAAATTCCTAGAATGAGGAAATCGTGAAAAAGAATACGAAGATGAAGGCAAAAACGCATCGCGGCGCAGCGAAGCGCTTCAAGATTACGTCGACCGGGAAAGTGATGCGCTGGCGCTCGGGGAAGCGCCATCTGCTCGGCACCAAGAAGCCGCGGCGCATGCGCAACCTGCTCAACAAAGTGGAAGTGAACCCGGCGGACGTTCACAACGTGCGTCTCGCGCTTCCCTACGGAATCGAATAGCCGCCGTCAGGGCGCGAAGAGTTTCTTGCAGCATCATTTGTATTTTGAGCCAGGCAGAGCGTAACCGCCGCGGCGGGCCTGCCGGCTCTTAGGACGCTTCAGCGCGATTCAAGTGTCCTTGAGGCGCAACTCGCCTCATCGTCAATTAACACGCCGCGGAGACACTCGCCATGCGATTCGGCCTGTTTGCAGGCCGGGCGGCGCGTTGCGAATCCTCTCCGCGCAAACCGAAAGTTTCGAATTCGGCATTCGTCAGCAATCAAAGGGAGAACTGAAACATGGCTCGAGTGAAACGCGGAACGAAGCGGCGAGCGCGTCGCAAGAAGCTGCTGAGGCACGCCAAGGGATTTTTCCTCACCAAAGGAAAGCTCTATAGATCGGCAAAGGAGGCGGTAAATCGCTCGCTGCGCTATTCCTATCGCGATCGCCGCGCCCGCAAACGCGATTTTCGCACGCTCTGGATCCAGCGCATCGGCGCGGCGGCGCGCGCGAACGGCGCCACGTACAGCCAGTTGATTCACGGCCTCAAGGCCGGCGGAATCGATATCGACCGGAAGATTCTGGCGGACATGGCCGTGCGCGACGCCGAGGGTTTTGCGGCGCTGGTCGCATCAGCGAAGCCGCACATGGCAAAACCAGCCGCGCCGGCGGCGAAGCCCGCCGCGTAGTTTTCCCAGGTGCGCTCGTGGCGAAGGTTTCGTAGCGGCGGCCTTTTAGGCCGGCTGCTTTGATTGACCGCAGGTGCGTGCACATCCCCAACTGAAATGACGACGGATTCCACATTACAAACGCTCGTGGATCTTGGGGCGACAAGTCCCGATGCCGTGGCGGAGAAGTTCGCGGAAGTGCGTGCGCGCTTCGACCGAGATGTCGCACAGCACGGCAGTGATGCCGGTGCACAGCCAACTCTTATCGGCCACTGGACTTCTAGAAAATCCGGCATATTGACGCGGGTCGGCGACAACTGGCTCAAGCCTGCCACGCCCGAATTGAAGAAGATCGTCGGTCAAGAGTTTCAGAGGCTGAAAAGTCACGTTGAGACGACGCTCGCCGCAAAACAAAAGGAAATCGAGGCGACGCAAGACGCCGCTGCGGCGGCGCGCGATCGAGTTGACTTATCTCTTCCCGGCGTTGGGCGGTCGATTGGGACGCGCCACCTGATCCAGCAAACTTTCGAGGAGCTGGCTGGAATTTTCCACTCGATCGGTTTCAGCGTGGTGGAAGGGCCGGAGATCGAGACACCTTACTACAATTTCGAGGCGCTCAACATTCCCGAGCATCATCCCGCGCGCGATAACATGGACACGTTCTACATCGCGGGCGGGCGTGGCGAGCATCTGCTGCGCACGCACACTTCGCCGATGCAGATTCGCACGATGGAGAAGGAGCCTCCGCCGGTACGCATCGTCGTGCCGGGAAAAGTCTACCGGCGCGACAATCCGGACGCGACGCACGGCTACATGTTCCATCAGATCGAAGGGCTGGCCGTCGATACGGACATCACGTTTTGCGATTTCAAGGGCACGGTCGAATATTTCGTGCGCGCGTTTCTGGGGCCCAAGGTGCGGACGCGCCTGCGCCCGAGCTATTTCCCGTTCACCGAGCCATCGGCGGAAGTAGACGCAAGCTGCCACGTCTGCGGAGGGAGCGGCTGCCGCATCTGCAAATTTTCGGGCTGGATCGAACTTTTCGGCGCAGGCATGGTGAATCCCGCCGTCTACGGCTTCGTCAAATACGATCCGGAAAAGCTTTCGGGGTTCGCGTTCGGCATGGGCGTCGACCGGCTGGCGATGATGAAGTATGGCGTGACGGAGCTGCCGCTGCTTTTCCAGAATGACGTGCGCTTCCTCCGCCAGTTTCCATAGCGATGAATAGCTCCAGCATCGAGTCTGATCCGAAGCAGCGATTTTCGAATCGCGTCGAGGATTACATCCGTTATCGGCCGGGGTATCCGGCTGCGATCCTGAACGCGTTGCGCGAGGAATGCGGGCTGCGAGCCGAATCCGTCGTCGCGGATATCGGCTCAGGCACGGGCTTGCTCGCGCAGATGTTTCTCGAAAACGGGAATCTCGTGTACGGCGTCGAACCGAACGCCGCAATGCGCGAGGCGGGCGAACAACTGCTGGAGAAGCATCCGCACTTTTGTAGTGTTGCGGGCTCGGCGGAAGCGACAACGTTGCCTGCAGCGGGCGTGGATTTCGTGGTCGCCGGCCAGGCGTTTCACTGGTTCGAGCCGGCTGCGGCGCGCCGCGAGTTCAAACGCATCTTGAGGCCGAAAGGCTGGGTGGCTCTGATCGCGAACCGGCGAATCAGCGACGCAAGACCATTCGAGCGCGAGTACGAACTGCTGCTCCGCACCTGGGGAACGGATTACGCCGCGGTGGCCGCCACGTATCCAAATCGCGAGCGAATGGTGGGGTTTTTCGGCGACGGCAAGTTCCTGCAAAGCTCGGCGCCGAATCAGCAGCTTTTTGATTTCGACGGGCTCCGCGGGCGGCTGCTGAGTTCGTCGTATTCGCCGCCCGAGGGTCATCCGAATCACGCGCCGATGCTGGTGGAGCTGAAGCGGCTCTTCGACGCGCACCAAAGCGAAGGCCGCGTGCGCTTCGACTACGAAACGAGCATGTACTACGGGCAATTGCGGGAGGATTCCGGGCAGAAGGCGTGATCGAATCGCGATGAGGATCGTCTACAACTGGCTGAAGGAATTCGTCGACGTAAAGGCCGAGGCGGCCGATCTGCGTTCGCGGCTCTCGCTCGCGGGCATCGCGATCGACTCGGTGGAAGATTCGGCGGCGGGTCCCGTGCTTGATGCGGAAATCACCGCGAACCGGCCCGATTGCCTGGGCCACTGCGGAATCGCGCGCGAAGTCGCGGCGATCTATCGCCTGCCGGTGAAGCCGCTGCAGCCGAAGCTGAAGGAATCCGCGGAGAAAGTTGCGGACGCGACGAGCGTCGCAATCGAATCGCCCGATCTTTGCGGGCGCTACACCGCGCGCATTCTGCGCGGCGTGAAAATTCAACCTTCGCCGGACTGGCTGCGCCAGCGCCTGGAAGCCATCGGCCAGAACTCGATCAACAATGTGGTGGACATCACCAATTACGTGATGTTCGAGCTTGGCCAGCCGCTGCACGCATTCGATCTGGACAAACTTGGGGAGAAGCGCATCGTCGTGCGGCGCGCGCGGCCCGGCGAAAAAATCAAAACGCTCGACGGCGCCGAGCGCGCTCTCGCGAAAGACATGTGCGTGATCGCGGATGGATCTCGCGCGGTGGGAATCGGCGGCGTGATGGGCGGCGCCGAGAGCGAGATCGGGTTCGCAACCCGCAATTTGCTGATCGAATCGGCGTGGTTCGATCCGATTTCGGTGCGGCGCACGTCGAAGGCTCTCGGGCTGCGCACGGAGGCTTCTTATCGCTTCGAGCGCGGCTGCGATCCGGAAATGGCGGAGCTGGCATCGCGGCGCGCCGCCGAATTGATTCAGCAACTCGCGGGCGGCGAACTCCTCGCCGGGGTCGTCGACATCTATCCTCGGCGTGAAGCGCCGCTCACAATCGAACTATCGCGCAAAGAGCTGCTGCGAGTGATAGGCGCGGATGTGCCCGATCGCGACATCGAGGAAATTCTGAGCGCGCTCGGCTTTCATCCCGTTCGTAGGGACGCAAATCGCGGCAGCGCGGGGTCGATTCTCGCCGTGTGGGGGTGCACACAGCCATCCTGGCGACAGGACGTCACGCGCGGCATCGACTTGATCGAAGAAGTCGCGCGGCATTACGGCTACGATAAGTTTCCGCCGCGCCTGCCTCCCGCGAAAAAGCCCGCGAAGCGGCAGCCGCATGCGGAGGCGCTCGACCGGCTGCGCGAGCGCGTGATCGCGCTGGGCTATCAGGAAATTGTGACAATTCCGATCGTCGATGCGCGCCGGGACGAGATTTTTCGCGCGGAGGGTGTCGCGCCCGCCGAGATCAGCAATCCTCTCGCGGAAGATGCGTCGGTGATGCGCTCGAACGGAATCGTGGGCATGGTGGACGCGCTCGAATGGAACTTGAATCACGGCCAGCGGAATTTGCGCCTCTTCGAAATCGGCAAGGCATACGAGCTACGTGGCGGCGAGCCGACGGAAACGCTCGTCCTCACGCTCGGCGCGGCAGGCCTCGCCCGCGAGAAAACGATTCACGAACCTGCTCGCGAATTCAGCTTTGCGGATTTGAAAGGCGATCTCGATAGCATTGGCGTGCTAGCGGCAGGAAATCTGTGCTGGCTGCCGGATGCGAGAAGCTGGCTGAATCCCGCCCGTTCGGGCGAGATTAAGATCGCCGATCCCGTCACGCATTCGACCGCTTCGCCGGCGCTCGGCGTTGCCGGCCAGCTCGCGCGCAAGGTGGCGGACCGCCTCAAGCTGCGCCAGGAAATTTTCCTCGCGGAGCTGCAGCTCGAACCTCTGCTGAAGAGCATCGAAGCGGCGGAGTCGCTGAGGCGTTTCGAGCCGCTGCCGCGTTTTCCGGCTGTCGAGCGCGATTTTTCGCTCGTGCTTGCCGACGGAATTGCTTTCGCGAAAGTCGAGCAGACGATTCGCGCGCTTCAAATTGCGGAGCTGCGAAGCATCGAGGCTGCCGACCTTTTCCGCGGCGGGCAAGTTCCCGCCGGAAGATTCTCGTTGATGATTCGCGTGACGTTTCAAAGCGCGGAGGCAACGCTCACCGACGCGCAAATCGCGGAGTATTCCTCGCGCATCGTGAACGCCCTCGAACGCGACCTGGGCGCCAGCCTGCGGGCAAGCTGAACAGTTCTTACCAAACGGTTGGTACACACTCCCAAGCTGGGTTCAATCGTCCCTCCGGGACTCGGATGCCCCGAACTTGTTTCCCGGCACGTTGTGCCGGGCTAACTACAACCGCCGCTCCGCGGCTCAACCAAACAGGAGCAGCTCTGTGTCCCGTGGCAAAGTAAAGTTGCGCGAGGCGCGGCGATGGCTGAGAATGGCGACGGTCCAGCCGGCCACCGAG
>Ga0335078_10003650_pt1 | contig 22908 bp, 16 predicted proteins | sample Lox_Sample_32_FD_206711 | JGI IMG/M metagenome (GOLD analysis project Ga0335078, IMG submission 206711) | Soil microbial communities from Loxahatchee National Wildlife Refuge, Florida, United States - Lox_Sample_3.2 | ecosystem: Environmental > Terrestrial > Soil > Wetlands | place: USA... | reverse complement strand
GCACTTCGGCCGGCGCGCCCATGCTTGCTGGCGCCCACAAGCGCCGAGAAGAGTCTCGGCGCTGCAGGCACGAGTGCCGGCACGAGTGCCCGCGCCACGGGCTCTGCACAGTTATTGTTGCGGCGTCCCATAGCATGTTCCGATTTTCCCGCCGAAGCCGTCGCGCAGCCGGCAGGTGCCTCCGCCTGCGCTCACACCATCGAACAAGCCGCCGATAAGTAATCCAGGTGGATACTGCGCGTCAGTCAGGCCCGTGGCGCGCGCGGGAGACAGTCATGGATCAACCGGCACAGGAACGGGATGCGTCAGGAAGGCGGGTGACACTCCTCATCATCGAGGACAACCGCGACGATGCCGAGCTGATGGTGCAATGCTTGCGTTCGGCCGGGTTTGAAGTGACCGCCGACGTAGTGGCCAGCCGCGAGGAGTTTTCAGCGTTCATCCGGTCCCGCAGGTACGACGTGATTCTGTCGGATTATCGTATGCCTGAGGTCACCGGCTCGGAAATATTCGAGGCTATGAAAGAAAAGGGCGTGGACCTCCCCTTCATCCTGGTAACCGGTTCCCTGGGAGAGGAAAGGGCGGTGGAATGCGTGAAACAGGGGATGGCCGATTACGTTTTGAAGGACGACCTGGCGCGTCTTCCGATGGCCGTATGCCGGGCCGTTGACGAATGGCGGCTGCGCGACGAACGCGAACAGGCGCAGGAAGCTCTGCGCCGGTCGGAGGCCGGTTATCGCTCGCTGGTGGAGAGGTCCCCATATGGGATTTTTCGGGCTGGGCTTGAGGACGGGCGCTTCCTCGAAGTGAATCAGGCCGTGGTGGAGATGCTGGGTTACGAGTGCGAAGCCGATCTTCTAAAGATGGATCCGGCGCGGACGGTCTACGTCGGCGGGAACGGCGTGTTGGACAGGATTCGGGACCACGCACGCAACCGCCGGCCGTGGAGTATGGAAATCGCCTGGCGCCGTGAGGACGGAAGGATCATCACGGTCGAGCTGCGCGGCGGCGCGGTGCTCGAACACGAGCGGGGATGCTGCGTGGAACTGATCGCCAACGACATCACGGAGCGTAAGCTGGCGGAGGTGAGGATTCGACAGCTCAACCGTTTGTACGCGGTATCGACGCATGTCAGCCAGGCCATCGTGCGCATTCGCAACGGGATCGAGCTGCTGCAGGGAGTTTGCCGGATTATGGTGGAGGAAGGCGACTTCCGCCTGGCGTGGGTAGGGCGGCCGGATTCGGAACGGGGGCAGATCAAGCCCGTCGTGCAGTGGGGACCCGGCGCCGGCTACCTGTCCAGTGTTCAAGTTTCGGCGGCGGACGAAGCGGAGGGCCGGGGGCCGGCGGGGAGCGCTCTACGCCGGGGGGCGCATCACATCTGCCAGAATATCGAGACCGATCCGGAGTTCCTGCCCTGGCGCGAGCAGGCCAGGCGCTACGGCCTGGGCGGCTCGGCCGGCAGCTTCCCGCTGACCTTGAAGGGGCGAGCGGCGGGGGTCATCACCTTGTATTCAGGCGAGCCGCAGTTCTTCGACGAGGAGTGCCTGGCCCTGCTGGACGAGATGGCCGCCACCGTCTCGTTTGCGCTGGAGAACCTGGAACTGGCGCACCTCCGCCAGGAGGCCGTCGAAGAGCTGAATCAGTTCTTCGCGCTGTCGCGCGATATGCTTTCGATCAGCGACATGTCCGGGTACGTCTCGCGCCGCAACACCGCTTGCGAAAAGACCGCCGGTTTTGCTTCCGGCGAGCGGTGGATCGATGGGGTCCACCCCGAGGACCGGGAGGCCGCCATGGCGGCGCTCGCCCAGCTGCAAGCGGGAGTGGAAGTGGACTCGCTCGAGCTGCGGTTTGCGTCGAAGGAACACGGATACAAGTGGCTGGCCGCGAGCGCCACGCCGGTGCCCGGACGGGGCGCGGTATTCGCCGTGATGCGCGACATCACCGAGCGCAAGAACCTGGAGGAGCAACTGCGCCGTCAGAACCTGGCGCTGGAAGAGCAGAACCGCCGCATACAGACAGCCAATCGCATGAAGAGCCAGTTTCTGGCCAACATGTCACACGAATTACGCTCGCCGCTGAATGGAATCGTCGGTTTCGCCGAGATTCTCTATGACGGCCGGGTTGGCGTTCTGTGCGACCCGCAGAAGGATTTGATCGGCCGGATGCTGCGGAGTTCCAGACACCTGCTCCGGCTCATCAACGACCTGCTGGACGTCAGCCGGATCGAAGCCGGACGGATGGACCTGCGGCCGGAACCGGTGGTCCTCGCCAGCCTGGTGCAGGAAGTGACCGGGACTCTGGCGGGGCTGGCGGCCGAGAAGAGAATCGAGATGGAGATCCATATCTCCCCGGAAATCGGCGTGGTGACGACTGATCCGGCGCGCTTCAAGCAGCTTCTGTACAACTACCTTTCCAACGCCTTGAAGTTTTCGCCGGAGTGCGGGCACGTCCTGCTCGGAATAGGGCCCGCGGCCGGCGGCGAGTTTCGCCTGGAGGTTTCGGATACGGGTCCGGGGATTGCGGCCAATGACATCGGGAAGCTGTTCAGGGACTTTCAACAGCTCGATTCGAGTCCCGCCAAGCGCCACCAGGGGGCGGGGCTGGGGCTGGCATTGACGAAGCGGCTGGTGGAGGCACAGGGAGGAAGCGTGGGGGTGGAGAGCGCGCCCGGCAAAGGGAGCACGTTCTATGCCGTCCTGCCGAGTGAACCGGGCTCGGATCCAGGCCGGTCGCGACGGATCCTGGTCATCGAAGATGACCAGCTTCAACTGGCTGTGATCACTCACATTCTTCGCAATTCGGGGTTCATGGTGGAAGCGGCGGCCACCAGCAGCGCGGCGCTGGCCAAGGCCGGCATGCGCCGCTTCGAGGCGATCGCTCTCGACCTGTTCCTGCCGGATGCCTCGGGGTGGGACTTGCTGGCGGCCATACGCGCCACCGAAAATAACCGGGAAACTCCGGTCATCGTGATTTCCATCGTCGAAGACGGAGAACGGTGGTTGGGCCGATACGATATTCAGGGTTTCCTGACGAAGCCCGTTCGCCGGGAAGAACTGTTGGGTGCGCTGCGACAGGTAGGGGTATCAGCGGACGCCGGGGAGATGGTACGTGCCTGATTCGGTGCTGGTGATCGACGACAATCCGGACAATGTGGTTCTGATCCGAATCCTTTTGGAGTGCGAGGGAGTGGAGGTAGCCACGGCCGAGGATGCCCTGCAGGCGCTGGAGATCCTCAAGACCCGGCGCCCGACCCTGATTCTCATGGACATTCAACTGCCGGGAATGGATGGCCTGGAGCTGACTCGTCACCTGCGCCGAAACTCGGAGTTTGCCGGCCTGAGAATCGTGGCGCTGACGGCGTATGCGATGAAGGCGGACGAGGAGGAAGCGCGCGCAGCCGGCTGCGACGGTTTACATCACCAAGCCGATCGACACGCGCACGTTCTCCGGCCAGGTACTTGCCTACATCAAGGCCTCGGGAAGCCCGGATCCGGATTCCGCCGGGCTCGAAGGGTGACACAATAACAGGCCCTCGAACGGCACGGCTGATGGAGGGTCCAAACTGTGGACGCCCGGACCAGGCAGGCGGCTCGCAATTCATGGCGGAGCCGCAACCGCCGATAAGACCAGCATGGCATTGCATCCTCCCGAACATGTGCTGGTGCTGGAAGACGATGTGGATTACCGGCATCTGCTGGTCTCGATGCTGGCCGGCTGTCCGGACACGTTTCGCATAGAAGCCGCCGGCACGCTAAGCGAGGCGCTGGCCGCCGTGGGGCGGCAGCCGCCGCAGGTCATGCTGGTGGATCTGAACGTCCCCGACAGTTCCGGCTACGCAACGTTTCTCAGCCTGCGCCGCAGCGCCGGCGACGCCTGCATGATTGTGCTCACCAGCGTCGACGACGACGAAGTGGCGGTGCGCGCGCTGCATGATGGCGCCGACGATTACCTGGTGAAACAGTTGACGCACCCGGGCATGATCACGCGGCGCATTCGCCTGGCGCGGGAACGCCAGGAGGCCACCGGAGCCCCGGCCAGTAGCCATTGGAAGGGCCGTGCTTTGGGTTTCCTGGGGGGCAAGGGCGGGGTCGGCACGTCTACGATTGCGTTCAACGTGGCGGCGGCGCTGGCGTGCGGCGGCGTGCCCACCACCTTTATCGATCTGGATCCCGGTCCCGGAATCTGGTGGCACTACATCCCCGGACGGCCGGCGCGCGACCTGTCCCTGTTGCTGGAGAAGCCGGCCCGTGTGCTGACACGGTCCGATATCGAGGAATGCGTCGTGGAACCGATTCGCGGCCTGCGGCTGCTCGGGATGCCGGAATCGCGCAGTGTGTGGCGTCCGCTTCCCCGGGAGCATGTCGATGCCCTCGTCGCGCTCAGCCGGCAAACCGGGTCTTGCGCGGTCGTCGACCTCGGGTCGCGCTTTGATGATGCGGTGGCAGCGGCGCTGGGAGCTTGCCAGTGTCTGGTCCTGGTGGTCGACTCCGACCCGAGCTCGATCAGCCGCGGCGCCGCCATGTACAGCCAGGTGCAGGCGGTCATGCGGTCCAGCCCGTGCGATGTCCAGATGGTGCTGGTGGAACGAAATTCAGGCCGGGATCTTCCGCTGGAAGAGATTACCCGGACCATGAAGTTGGCGCCCATCGGAACAATCAACCCGGCAGTGGATGCGCTGGGCGCTTCGTACACGGCCCGTCTGCCCCTGGCTGCTCTCCACCCCGACGACGCATTCAGCCGCGACATTCAGGCGCTGGTGGATTCTCTCACCATGCGTCTGCGCGCCACTGTTTGTATGCCCGCCCGGCTGCCGGCGCCAGTCGCGAGAAGGACGTGCCGCCAGCAGACCTTCCGTTGTCCCTCCGCGTGACCGCACGGTAGGGCAACGGACAATCCGAGACTTGCCGGCCGGCGGATCGCCGGCGGCCTATCGGACCGTCAGCGGGCGGGCGCGGTTCAAGAGCCGATACAAAGTGGCGCGGCTGACTCCGAGCAATTGGGCCGCCCGCCGCTTGTCGCCGCCGCACCGGTCCAGCACATCCAGCACATGACGGCTCTCCGCCGCCGAACGGGAAAGCTCGCCAGCCAGGGGATTCGAAAAGGCGGCAGATCGCGTAACCGCGAGGTGCGCGGGCAGATCCTGCGCATCGATCCAAGGCGATGCGGCCATGACCAGGCCGTAATGCACCGCCTGTTCGAGTTCGCGGACATTACCCGGCCAAGAGTATTCGAGGAGGATCTGCTCGGCGCGGGCGGTGAATCCGGCGGCTTCCTTGCCCAATTCCTTTTTGAATCGGTCGACAAAATGGCGTGCCAGCAGCGGGATATCCTCGCGACGGCGGCCCAAGGGCGGCAGGGCGATCTCGAAAGCGCCCAGCCGGAAGAACAGGTCTTCCCGGAAAGCGCCTCGGGCGACGGCGGCACGGATATCCTGATTGGTGGAGGCCACGATCCGCACCTCCACGTGTATCGGCGAGGATGTCCCGAGCCGTTGCACCTCACCGAACTGGACGGCTCGCAACAGGACGGCCTGCGCGGCCAGCGGCAGGTCCCCGAACTCGTCGAGCACCAGGGTTCCGCCCGCCGCGCGGCCAAAGTATCCCGCCGACTCCCCGGCGGCGCCGGTGTAAGCGCCCCGTGCGCGGCCGAAAAGCTCCGCTTCCGCCAGCGATTCCGGGATCGCCGCGCAATTGCAAACCACCAGCGGTCCGGGCTTGGGACCACTCGACGCGTGCAGTGCCCTGGCGACCAGCTCCTTTCCGGTTCCGCTCGGCCCCGTTACCAGGGCAGTGCGAAAATGCGGCGCGATGCGGCGCACCATTTCGAAGACCTTCCGCATCGCCGGGCTTCGTCCAACCATGCCCTGAAAACCGGACTGTCCGGCGGCTTCGTCTTCGGCCGGCTGGAATTCCCGGTGAAGCCGCACCGCTTGTACGCTCCTCGCCAGGACCTCGGCGAACCGGGCCGCCTCCACCGGTTTTGTCAGATAATCCGCGGCGCCCGCTTTGATGGCCGCCACCGCCGAGGCCGTGGAGCAATCGGCGGTCAGGAGAATCGCCTCGATTCCGGGGCACGCGCCGCGCATTTTCCGCAGGAGGTCCAGGCCGTCGATGTCCGGCAGCCCGAGGTCAAGCACGGCAATATCGGGGATGCGCGAACGGATGCCATCGAGGCACTCCTGCCCGGTGCCATAGGTCGCGAGAGCGACCGCCTCGGGCATGAGCAGGCGCAGGAGGCTCACGGCCGCGGGATCGTCATCCACCGCCGCTATGCGAACCGGCTCCGCAGGCATGACTGACATATCGTCTCAAATGCGAGAAATCACGATCTCGGAATTGAGCCGCCGAGGCGGGAAGATCGACCGTCCCGCCGCCACAGCGGCGCCAAGTGGTATTCCGGCTGGTTGGCCGGCGAAATGCACTCAACCGGTGACCGAGAGCCTGCTGCGCATACGGCCAGACGCGGAGCTCTCGTGGAAAGGACACGTCATGAACATGGGATCGGGGTTCAACCACTGGAACCAGTTTGCGAACCCGCGTTGCGTCCGTGGAAGCGTCCCTCACGGGCGCCGCGGCGAGTGGAGGCCGGATTGGATTCCGGCGCCTGAGTCCCGGCCAGACTACCTGTACGAACTGGGAGAGCTCCGCCGGCATCTCTCGCGGGCGATCGCGTCTCTGGACAGCCGCGACCAGCAGATCCTGTCGCTGCGATACGTGGAGGATCTGAGCTTGAAGAATCAGCCGGCTGTTGGGAATCAGCGTAGCCCGGGTTGGCCAGATTCACCGGAGATCTCTGGAACGAGTAGCTGGCCAGATACCTTTCCGGAGAATGGAATCATTGGACGTCTTTTCCTGGCACACCGCCGGTTCCGGTTGCCGCGCGCGCTCTCCGGGGCCGGCGAGCGGTGACAAGCCGGCTCCCGGCGAGCCATCCGGCGCGGCCGCCAAACACGCCCTTGGGAAGCTGCCGGCGCCCGCTCCGCGGCCGCCACGGAGCTGAGGAAAAGGAGCAAGCCGATGCGGGCGGAAAGTGCCTCGCGGCTGCGACCGCAAGCAGTCTCGACACGGGTTCGCGACCGGATCGTGCTGGAACATCTTCCACTGGTCCGGGCAATCGCCGCTCGCGCTCGCAAGAGACTTCCGGTGCAGGTGGAGATCGAGGATCTGGTTCAGGCCGGACTGCTGGGCCTTTTTCAGGCGGCTATCCGCTACGACGCCCGCCGGAACGTGACGTTCCAGAGTTATGCCAGGCATCGCATCAAGGGCGCGATCCTGGACAGCCTCCGCCAGCTCGACTGGGCCCCGCGCGACCTCCGCAGAGACCTGAAGCGGCTGGACTCGCTGACCCAGGATCTCTGGGCCAGGCTCGGGCACGCTCCGAACCCCGATGAAATGGCTCAGGAGATGGGCGTCAGCTTCGGGAAATGCCAGCGCGTGATGGCGGAGCTGCGGCGGGCAGGCCTGGTCTCGGCCGTCGAGCGCGCCCCCCATGCCTGCCGGCCGCGGGATGTCGCCGCCGCGCAGGACCAGCAACCGGACCACATATGCGAAAGCCGGCAGCTCCACCAGACATTGGCGCGCGCCCTCGGCGGATTGCCGGCGCGTCCTCGCCAGGTCATCGTGCTGTACTACTCCAACGACATGACCATGAGGGAGATCGCAAAAGTGTTGGGCGTCAATCCGAGCCGCGTCTCGCAGATCCACAAGAAAGCGCTGCAGAAGATGGCCGGCTTGCTGGAATCCGAAGGTATCCGGTCGGCTGAGGCATTTGTTGCCGCCGGCCGGCCTGCGCGGCCGGGCGAATCAGCCGGCTAGCGTTTCCGGCGGATCATTCGGCGCACTCATTGACCAGGATCCAGTACAAGCCGAGGTGGCGCACCGCTTCCTGGAACTCTTCGAATTCCACGGGCTTGCGAATATAGCTATTGGCGCCGTTTCCGTACGACCTGTGCATGTCTTCCTGCTCTGACGATGTCGTCAGCACGACCACCGGCACCCGTCGGGTGCGTTCCTCGGTTTTGATCCGCCGCAATACCTCGATACCGCTGACCTTGGGCAGCTTCAAATCAAGCAGAACCAGGCAGGGGTTTTGGCCCGGTTCCCGCGCGCTGAAGTTCCCTTCGGCGAACAGGTAGTCGAGCGCTTCCTGCCCATCGCGCACCACGTGAACCGGATTGCTGATGCCCGCGTTTCGGAGCGCATCCAACGTAAGCAGTTCGTCATCCTGGTTGTCTTCCACCAGCAGGATGGTTTTAGCTCGTCCCATTAGGTTCCCCCCAAGTGAAATAGAAGGTGGCGCCTTCGCCTGGCTTGGCTTCCACCCAAACCCGCCCGCCGTGCCGCCGGATGACGCGCTGGACGGTGGCCAGGCCGATTCCATTGCCCTCGAACTCCGCGGTGCGATGGAGACGTTGAAAAGGCGCGAATAACTGGTCGGCGTGAGCCATATCGAAGCCCACGCCGTTATCGCGCACGAAGAAGGCCGGCTCATTCTGGTTGCGCATGGCGCCGAAGGCGATGGCGGCCGCTTCATTCTTGCTGCTGTATTTCCACGCGTTGCCCAGCAGGTTTTCCAGTACGACGCGCGCCAGCCGCGGGTCGGCGAGAGCCGCCAGCCCCGGCTCGATTTCCACTTCCACCTGGCGGGCCGGATCATTGCTCCGGTATTCGGCCAAAATGATTTGCGCGAGTTTGGAGAGATTCACGCGCTGGCGGACGATCTCGTGCCGGTTCAGGCGCGACAATGCCAACAGGTCCGCAATCAACTGGCCCATGCGCTGGGCGGCGGCGCTCATGCGGTTCAGGTAATCCAGGGCGGTCTCGTCCAGGATCTTGCCGGGATAGTCGCGAAGCAGGATCTTGGCAAAACCCGCGACGCCTCGCAGCGGCGCTCTCAGGTCATGCGACACGGAATACGAGAATGATTCGAGTTCGCGGTTGGCCTCCCTCCATTCCAGGGTGCGCTCCTCCACGCGGCGTTCCAGCGTGGCGTTCAGATCCAGGATGGCTTGTTCAGCCTGTTTGCGTTCGCCGATATCGGTGTTGACGCCCAGGAAACGGATGGCGCGCCGTGCGGTCCCTTCGCCTTCGAAAAAGACGCGTCCGTGTGCCGCCACCCAGTGGACCGACCCATCTGGCCAGACGACACGAAATTCCCCGTGGTACGCGCCATCCTTTGCGCCCCCGATGGCTCGGGCCATGGCGTCATCTATGGCGGCGCGGTCGTCCGCGTGAATTCTGGCGATGGTTTCGTCATAATCGAGCTGCCCGCCCGCCTCCACTCCCCACAAATTCCGGCAGCGTTCGTCCCAGAAGACCTCGCCCGTCTGGAAGCGATAATCCCAACAGCCAAGGTTGGCCGCATCCAGAGCCAACCCACGCTGCTCGGACGCGCTCCGGACCTCGTCCTGGGCGCGCTGCAGCGCGGCGATGGATTTCGCCAGCTTGATGTTAGCGTAGCTGAGCTGGCCCACGACCTCGCCGAACTTGTGGAGAAACGAAATTACGGTTTGAGCGGTTCGCCGGTTGATTCGAGGTACGGCATCCAGCGCAGCAAGGTATTCCTTTTCATCAAAGCCATGCCGCCGGGCCTGCGCCGAAAAGAGCTCCCGGTCCACCGGTTCGTCATCCAACAGGAATTGGCTGGCGACGAACCTGCCCAAAAGCCGGTCCGACACCGCGAAGGGGGTCGCCAGGTCGCAGAGATTGTTCTTGCATACGTTCAGCCTGGGCTCGCCTGAAGCGACGTCCCGAGCCAGGCAGGTGTTGCTCTCGAGGCAGTTTTGATTGGTATCGGGATGAGCGCGATGGAACCGCGTGCAGATCTCCTGCCAGCCGACATCGACCACAACCTGGCCTTGCCGATCGATCAGGCCAATCGGAACGCGCACCAGTTCGTAGAACTCGCTCAGCAGCGAGCGGACAGCTTCGGCGTCAATGATGTCCGAAATCTCGATCTCGCCGATCGTGACGTCCGGGGACAGGATGCTATTCAGTCTCCGGCGCACGCGCTGCTCGCTCTCGCGCAGGGCGTCCTCCGCCAGCTTGCGTCGAGTGATGTTGCTGGCTGCGCCAAACCACTCCACGAGGTTGCCCTGCGCGTCCTGGATAGGCACTGCGCGGGAAAGGGTCCAGCCCAGGCTGCCGTCCATCGTGCGGACCCTGTGTTCCAGCTCGAAGATGCTTCCGGTCCGGACGGCTTCCCGGATCGCCGCCATCACATGCGCCTGATCGTCAGGGTGGATGTATTCCTGAAGCCAGGCGCGGTTGGACGTTTCGGTGTCGGTCATGAAACCCTGGCCGCGGAGCTGGCGCATCTCGCTCCAATCGGGGCTCATGCGGTACACCACGTCGGAAGTCGCCGTCGCCAGGGCGCGGAATCGCTCCACGCTTTGCCTCAGTTCCTCTTCGGTCCGGCGCTGTTCGCTGATATCGGTATTGGTGCCGAACCACCGGACCGGCTTCCCTGCCTGGTCGCGCATCGGAACCACGCGCGTGAGGAACGGCCGAAAGACGCCGTCCGCGCCACGTAGTGGAAAGACCATGTCGAGAGGCTCCGCCGCAGCGAGAGATCGTTCCCAGCGCGCCAGCACTTCCGGCAGCACTTCGGGATCGTGCACCGATTGCCAGCCCCGGCCCCTCATCTGCTCCGGAGTGGTGCCCGTATACTCGTACCAGCGCTGGTTGTACCAGAAGATCGACCCGTCCGCATCGGCAGTCCAACACAACTGGGAATGGCGTTGGCCAAAGTTCGAAACTGCTCCGCGCTTTCGCGCAGAGCTTGTTCCGCGTTCCTTTGTTGAGTGATGTCCTCCGAGAACAGGACGATTCCGGCGATGCCGCCGTTCGGATGACGCCACGGCTGAATCTCCCAGCGGATCCACTGGACGGTTCCGTCCGCCCGTTCAAAGCGCTCCCCATCGCTGCGCTCGATGGCGCCGGCCAGGCACCTCTCGTGAATCTCCCGCCAGTGCCCGGAGATTTCCGGGAACACTTCATAGTGGGAACGCCCGATCAACTCTAACCCAGCGAGGCTATAGTCATCGTAGAAGCGCCGGCTGGCGGCGAGGTAGCGCATATCGCGATCCAACATGGCGATGGCGACCGGCGCCACGTCGGTGAACTGGCGCAGCGTCCGTTCGCGCTCGCGAACCGCTTCCTCGGCCCGTTTCCGGTCGGTGATGTCGGTCAACAACACCATGAGCTGCGGCGGGCGGCCGGGCTCCCCCGGCAGAACCGAAACGATTCTGTGAGTCCATGTCGGCTGGCCGCCCTTGTGCATTACGCGGCATTCGTCTTCCACCAGCTCCGTTTCCCCGTCACCCAACCGCTTATCCGCGGCCCGGGCCGCATCCAGGTCGCCGGCGTGGATGTACGAGCCAAGCGGAGTTCCGGCGAGTTCTCCCTCGGTCGAACCCAGCAGAGTGCACAGCGCCTGGTTGCAGTGCTCCACCCTTCCGTCCGGGGACGTTATGGAGATGCCAATCGGCGCGCGCGAAAAGATATCGCGAAAACGCTGCTCGCTGGCGGCGAGCGACCTTTCCGCCTGCCGGCGGCCGGTAATGTCTCGATTAATCTCCAGGAACCCGGTGACGGCGCCGCCCTCGTCGCGCAGGACAACGTGGCGGCTCTCGGTCACGATCTCGCGGCCGTCGCGGCCGCGATGAACCAGTTCACCCTCCCAGCGGCCCTCGCGAACGAGCATGCGCCTGGCCTCCGCGATCGACTGACGGTTTCCAGAAAGCAACTCGTCGACGGTGTGTCCGGCGGCTTCCGCTTCCGTCCAGCCGTACAGCTCGGCCGCCCCGGTGTTCCAGCTTATGACCCTATGGTCGCCGTCCACCATAATGATGGCGTCATTAGACAGGTCGATCAACTGAGCTTGCACTCGCAGGATGCCTTCCTTCCAAGCGCTTGCAGAGAGAGCGTCCCGCAGCCCGCAGATCAGGAGAGTCGTGACCAGGGAAATGATCGTAAATGCCGCTAGAGAGCCGGCCTGGACGAGGTCGGTGATGGCCAGGGAGAATCGCGGTTCGATGAAGAAGTAATTGGCGGAGAGGGCGCTCAAAACGCCAGCCACAAGCCCCGGGCCTCGCCCCCCGAATCGTGCCGCTACTACCACGGCCAGCAGAAAGGGGAGGTAAGGCGCATAGACTCCGAGAGTCGGCTCCGTGAGAAATCGGATCCCGGTGGCCGCCAGACACGCCCCAACTGCCAGGGCATAGCCCCGCCCGCGGGAACCCGCGGATGGAGCAGTCTGCCTTTTCTCTTGTGTTTTCAACATGCGGTTCTGGTCCGACGGACGCCAGTTCTTGGCCCTCTTCGGGACGGACGTTTTTGCGAGCTTTGAGAGAGCAGGTCTCTGACCAAAAGAGATAGTCGGACATGGTTGGATGAATTCTCAACTCACTACTCAAGCGTCTTGAAATCGTGGTGCAGGCTGCCAGCCAGGCTGCCAGCCTGCACCACAAAGGCACAGCTTCGGTTGGTCGTGGACCTGGTGCTTTTTCGGATATCATGCTCGTAATATGAACTCCGATCAGAACCGCCGCAGATTCCTGGGGACGGCAGCGGGAGTCGCCGCCTTCACCATTGTTCCAAGGCACGTCCTGGGAGGGCCCGGAGAGGTTCCTCCCAGCGACAAAATCACCTTGGCTTACATCGGTACCGGCACGCAGGGGCTGCGGGAAATGCTCAACCTTCTGCCCGTGCCCGAAATTCAGATCGTGGCCGTATGCGACCCCAACCGACGCGCCGCCGGCTACCGCGACTGGTCGTCCAACGGCATGCTGAATTCCATTCGCAAAACTCTGGGGAAGCCGGATTGGTGGGCGGGCGCCGAGGGAACCATTCCCGGCGGCCGGGACGTCGCCCAGGACTCGTGGACACCTACTACAAGGAGCAGCGCCAGGCCGACAGCTTCCGCGCCTGCGCCTCCTACGCCGACTTCCGCGAATTGCTGGAACACGAGAAGGACCTGAACGCGGTCAAGATCATGACCCCCGATCATCTTCACGGCGTGATCAGCATCGCCGCTATGCGGCGCGGGAAACACGTCATCATGCACAAACCGCTGGCCAACCGCCTCCAGGAAGCCGGCTTGGTGATCGACACCGCGCGCTCCAAAGGGGTGGCCACTCATTTCATCCCCTGGGATTCTAACGGCTCCATGGATGCCGTCATGGCGTGGATACAGGACGGGGCCATCGGCACGCTGCGCGAGGTGCACAATTGGACGAATCGGCCCGTGTGGCCGCAGTTTTCGGCTGTCCCCGCCGACACGCCTCCGGTGCCGCAGGGCTTCGACTGGGATTTGTGGCTTGGCCCCGAAGCCCAGCGCCCTTACCATCCGAACTACACTCACATGGTGTTTCGCGGGTGGTACGATTTCGGCGGCGGCTCCATGGCCGACATGGGCCACTACAGCCTGTGGACGGTGTTCCGCGCGCTGGATCTCGCCGGACCTGTCAGCATCGACCCCATGCTGAGTCACGATTGCGGTTGGAGCGAGAACGTCGCCACCACCATCCGCAACGACTACTCGTTTCCCGCGGCCGCCATCGTGCGATTCCAATATCCGGCGCGCGGGCAGCGGGCGCCCGTCGATCTGATCTGGTATGAAGGCGGCATGCGGCCTCCCACGCCGGAAGAACTGGGTCATGACACCGACCTTCCCGCCGAGGGCATGATGTTCGTCGGCGATAAAGGCAGGATCCTCGCCGGATTCCGTGTCGAGAATCCGCGCCTGCTCTCCGGGCCAAAGATGCAGGGCTCGCGGACCGTGGATTCGCCGGCCGCGCGCAACCAGGGCGACGCACCGCAGATTTCGGCGGGAATGAGGCAGTGGATCGAGTGCTGCAGGGGCGGCGCGCCATCGCCCGGGAGCTTTCTGAATGCCTGGCCCATTTCCGAGGCCGTGAACCTCTACGCGGTCGCGCTCCGCACACGCCGGCGGCTTCTGTACGATCCGGAAAACCGCAGAATCACCAACCTCGCCGAGGCCAATAAATACCTGTCTCGCGAGTATCGCAAGGGATGGGAGCCCGAAACCGTATGAACCGGCGCGAGTTTCTGCTGACTGCCGCGGCGGCCGCGGAAATTGCCAGCCGCCTTTCGGCCGATCCGCTGGGATTGCCCATCGGCTGCCAAACGTATCCGCTGCGCGCGACCATCGGCAGCGATTTCGAGGGCACGCTGCGCCAAATTAAAGCCGCCGGGTTCCAGGCCATCGAGATGTGCTCTCCGCCCGGCTATGTTTCCTCAGGATTCGGCCCGCTGGTGAATCGAAAGGCGGCCGACATAAAACAGGAAATCGAAGCGGCCGGCCTGCGCTGCGAAAGCTGCCATTTCCAGTTCCGCGAGCTGCGCGAGAATCTCGACGAGCGCCTCGCCTATGCCCGGGAATTGGGGCTGAAGCAGATGATCCTCTCGACCTTCGGGTTGAGGCAGGACTCGGGACTCGCGGATTGGAGCCAAGCGGCGGACGAGTTGAACGCCATCGGAGAGAAAACGCTGCGGGCGGGATTGCAATTGGGGTACCACAATCACAACGACGAATTCAAAACCATCGATGGAACCCTGGTCTACGACCGGCTGCTCAGCGTCTTCGATGCGAAACTCGTGAAAATGCAGTTTCAGACTTCGGTAGTCAGCCTGGGGTTTCAAGCGGCGCCGTACTTCCGCAAGTATCCGGGACGGTTTCTTTCCATGCACCTCGCCGACTGGTCGGTGGACCACAAGGAACAGGTGGCGCTGGGGAAGGGCGTCATCGACTGGAAAGACCTGTTTGCCGCGGCGCAAACCGCCGGAGTCAAAAACTATTTCGTCGAGATGAACATGGACCTGATGCAGGCCAGTCTGCCCTTCCTGCACACCTGCTGCCGGTAAGAACCGCGAGCGATGCCAACTTAGATTTCCCTGGTGGCCCAGACGTTCCGGACCACGTCCCAGGGTGCAATCCGTGGACGCGCGAATGTGCGCCGCGCCTTCTCGATGGGCTGGCCGCGGATTTCGATCTCGTCGAGCCGCTCCGGCCGTAGGCCGACCTTGTTCGCCCATGTGAACGTCGGAATCTCGGCGGGCTCGAAGCCCATCAGGCTGGCGGCAACCATATCCGTGGCGAGCGGATTGGCGCCGGCAACGATCGTCTCCATCGGGACGAGCGAGCCCTCGGTTGGCCCTTGGCCTTCCATGGCGCTCGACCCATCGATAACCACCAGACCGAGCTTGTTGGCGCGCACCATATCCACGATGGCGACCGCGGTTCCGGATGGCTCGATCTTCGCCGCGGCATCGTGCATGCGGCCGCGGACGGCCTGGTAGATGGCGCCGGGGTAAGCGCCTATCAGGTTTTTCATCCCCAGCGTCACGCCGGCGAGCGCGTGCGTCTTCATCATCGGGACCGAGCAAAGGAGGTCGGTTTCCAGGAGAGATCGGTGGAGGGTGAGTTTTTCGAACACGAAGGCGCGTGGCACCTTGACCTCCGCGAGGTCGCCGGTGTGGAGGTTGATCAGAGGCACATGCAAGGACCTGGCGAGATCGCTGTAGCCAAGCCGGTCGAACACGGCCTGTTGCATTCCGTTCAGAAGCTCCACGTTCGTGGTGCGGAAGATTTCGCTGCCCCTGACGTTAAAGGGTGCGGCTGCCGCCGAGCCTTCCCCGATCGCTACGTCCTTGTGCGCGGCCTGCATCAGCTTCGCCAGCGTGCGAATCACCACCGGCTTGGTTGTGGCGGCGGGCACGGGCGACACCAGATTCGGCTTAAGCAAGATGCGCTCTTTGCGGTGTGCGATGGCGGGTATGCCGCCCAGAAGGTCGATGGCCTCCTCGACTGCGGAGTCGACACGTCCGTCGCGAATCTTGACGATGCTGACGACCGGCCGCCCGGTAGCGGGTGTTGCGCACAGGCGCGGCGTGAGCGAGGCGGCTACGCCTGGCAGGAGCTGCCGGCGGGTGAGTTGCATTGAAGGCATACCGGAATCGCCTCCATGGAATACGCCTGGAAGTGGCTGACGGTTCCAGATAAGTCGATCTGAAAATGCCGATGATGACTTCCATCGGGATTCCGGGGGAGTTCTTTAATGAGGTATTTTCACTCTGATTATCGCTTTCTTTTTTTAGAAGGGAAGTGCGACTCGTATGACAAACAAACGGTCTTCCCCGTCCCGAATCCGCACGCTCGGGGTAATGGTAGTCCTCACCGCATTGGGTTGGCCTCTCGGCCGCGCCGCCTCGAGAGACAACCGCCCCGCCGCGAGGTTCCTGCGCGCGCCGCTGAGTTTCGAGCCGAACCAGGGGCAGGCCGCCTCCCCGGTGCAGTTTTTGTCCAGCGGCTCCGGCTACGCCCTGTTCCTGGCGCAAGGCCAGGTTATCTTGAAACTCGCCAGCCCGAGCGAGGTTCTTGCCGACACCCTGCGCATGAGCCTGGTCGGGGCCAATTCCAAGGCTCCTGCGGTGGGCGTGGCCCGGCAGACCGGCGTGGTCAGCTACTTTATCGGCAACGACCCCAGGCAGTGGCGCACCGCGATCCCAACCTATGGCAAGGTCGAGTACGCCGGCGTGTACCCCGGCGTGGATTTGGTGTTCTACGGCAACCAGCGAGAGCTGGAGTACGATTTCGTGGCAGCGCCCGGCGCCGATCCCAGCCACATCGCCTGGCGGATCGATGGCGCGCGCGCCGGCGTCGACTCCGAAGGCGATCTGAAACTGAGCACGCCCAACGACATCGCCGTCCTCCGCAAGCCGGTGGCGTACCAGATGGCCGGCGACAGGAAGATCGCGGTTGAGGCCGATTTCGCGGTGGCCGGCGGCCAGGTTGGTTTCCGCCTGGGCGGCTACGATCATTCCAAGCCGCTGGTCATTGATCCCGTGCTCAGCTACGTCACCTACCTCGCCGGCACCGGCTCCGATGAGATTGGCCAGTTCACCGGACCCGGCATTCTGGCGAACGGCTCCTCCCAGGGAATCGCGATCGACGCCGCGGGCAGCGCGTACGTCACCGGCCGCACCGCCTCCGCGGACCTTCCTATGAAGAACGCCTACGAAGCCGGGCACAACAAAGGGAGCGCCCCTTCGGCGTTCGTCACCAAATTCAGTCCGGACGGCAGCTCGCTGGTCTATTCCACTTACCTGGGAGGCAGCGGCTGGGATTACGCTTACTCGATCGCAGTGGATTCCAGCGGCAGCGCCTATGTCACCGGTACCACCAACTCCAACGATTTCCCGATTACCAGCGCGGCGTATCAAACCGTCTGCTCTCCAGGTCCCAACAACAAATCGTCGTCGGAGTCGGCCGCGCCCGCAAGCTGCAACAGCTCGAACTCCTCGACATTCGTCACCAAGCTGAATGCCGCCGGCACTGCCTTGGCCTATTCGACATTTCTCGGCGGCTATGGCTGGTCGTACGGGACCGCGATCGCTGTGGATTCGGCGGGCCGGGCGTACGTCGCCGGCATCGAGGCCGCGCCCTGTAACACTTCCTATCTTTTTCAAGCCTGCTTCCCCACAACTTCCGGCGCAACCATTGGCGCTAGCGCCGTCTCAAACAATCCGCAGTGGGCCTTCGCGTCGGTGTTCGACCCCACCGGCGCCAACCTGCTCTACTCCACTCTCTTCGGCGACCTGAACGGACTGAAGGGCAGCGCCACCATAAGCTCCGGCAATGGCCTGGCCACCGGAATCACGGTGGATTCCAACGGCTATTTCTATCTGATCGGCAATACCAACGCAGGCAAGCTGCCGACGACTCTGGGTGCGGTTCAGCCCAGCGGCGCTCCTCTCGACTACTCGGGCAGCAACGTGACCGCCTACCGCGGCTTCATCGCCAAATTCAATCCCGTAACCGCCGCCGGATCGTCTCTGGCCGCCTGCACGTATCTGGGCGGCAAAACCGGCAACACCGGCGATTATCTCAGCGGCATCGCCATCGACAGCTCCGGCTACGTTTATGTCGCGGGGTACACCAACTCCAACGATTTTCCGGTAACCAGCGGCGCATATATCACCGCGTGCGGGGGAGGCGGCACCTGTGCCGCGGGCCACGTGACCAAGCTCAGTCCGCAGCTTACCTCCATCGCCTGGTCCACCTACGTAGGCGGCTCACGGCAGGATGGCGCCGACAATCTGTATTTCACCGGCCCGATCCAGTTGGATGGGAAAGGGAACGTTTATATCACCGGACAAGCCAGCCCGAGCTTTCCGATGTTGAACTCGGTTGGTCCGGCGATGTGCTGCAACGGCGGCCAGGTGGTGGTGGAACTCGACCCGACGGGCTCAACGCTGCTGTTTTCCACGAGTCTCGCATCGGGCGTGGATTCCATGGAAACCGGCGGCCTGGCGGTCAATTCGGCCGGCGTGATCTACGCCGCCGGCAACAACCTCGGCGCGCACCTGGCTACCACGGCCGGCGCGTTTCAGACCACCAACCCCGCCCCATCCTGCTGCTATCACGGCTTCGTCGCCAAGATCGCGCCCTCGACGGCGCCGCAGATCACCGTGACCGGGACCGGCCCCGATGTCTACAACGCGGCCACCTTCCAGACGGGCGGCATCGCGCCCAATGAGTTCATCACCCTGAAGGGCGCCGGATTGGGTCCGGCGACCGGAGCCGTCTCGGGAATGACGACGCAGCTTTCGGGGAGCAGCGTGTCCATCGGCGGCACGCCGGCCTATCTGACGTACGCGCAGGATGGACAGATCAACCTGCTGGTGCCGTTCAATGTGTCGGGTTTGGGAAATACGACCATTCAAGTGACGTACAACGGGGTGCCGGGGAACAGCGTGACCGTCCCGGTGGTGCCGTCGTCGCCGGGAATCTTCACGCAGCAGTATGGGCCCGGCCAGGCGTGGGTGGTCAACGAGGACTCCACTTTCAATTCCCCATCCAATCCCGCCCCCCGCGGCTCCTACGTCGCGTTCTGGGTGACCGGGCAGGGCCTTGTCAATACCCCGGTCGCCGACGGCACCCAACCCTCCGGCCCGCCCTTTCCATCGCCTATGCTTGCGGTGGGCGTCAGCCTGGGAGGCAGCGCGGTTCCGGCCGCTAATATCATTTTCGACGGCCTGATCTATTGCGGAGAAGTGCAAATCAACCTGCTGATCCCGGCCAACGCGCCCACGGGGAGCGCGGTCCCGCTGGTGGTGACGATCGGCGGGGTGTCATCCCGCACCGACGCTACCATCGCCATCAAGTAGGAAGCCGGGTTCAGCGAGCTGTCTTCAACTCCACCCGGATGGCTTTCAGGGGTTTGCTGCCCTCCAGGTTCTCCATTTGGTGCGGAGGGCCGATGGGCAGGAAGATGACGTCTCCATCATCCTTGTGGCCACGATCCACCGCCGGCACGCCTGGCGAGTGTTCCTTCATATGGGCAGCGGAGACGTAGTACAGGACGCTCGGATACCGGTGGGCATGCAGCGGTTCGCGAACGCCGGGCGGAACGGTCACTTCCAACACTCTCACGTCATCGTTTTCGAAGAGAAGCTTGTGATTCTGCGGCGCTGCGGCGAGAGCGTCATTCTCGGGCGTCCACCACTTATCGAAGTTACGCGTGCTCTGCCCAAGCAGGAAAGCCGCGCCCAATCCGCCGAGCAATAGTGCAACCTTCACGACCCGATTCATATCGTCTCTCCGACAGTTAGTCTCGATTCAGTGGGCTCCGTCACAAAGACGGCATCCGCCAGTCACTTCGGATGCATGGTTAACACCGCCAGGTTCAATCCCCCGCACAGGACGTCGGCCTCAAAAGCCTGGCACCCTGTCACCAGGTCTGGGACCTCGATTCTGTGCCAGTGGGCTCCCAGATCAACTGTGTACACCAGCGCCCCTTCCTGAGCCAGCAATCCCAACCGCTCGGACAAAAAGTTCATCCAGAACGCCGGCCCATCGCGGAGTGCACCCGTTTCCTGGAGGGTCCAAGTCTTTCCGCCGTCGATTGTCGCGAAGAGATACGACCCATTGCCAGTCAACCCCTCATGGAGGTTGTAATCGGCGAGTAGCCAGCCGCGCGTCTTGTCGATGAAGCAGATGTCCGTCACGCCTACCGGGGGCTTGGTTGGGGTCGTCATTGTTTTATCCCACGTTTTTCCCCCATCGGTAGTCCGGAACACCTGAAAGCCACCCCCGGAAACATTCGTGGCCCAACCGACATCCCACGACAGGAAGCTCAGAACCGGAAAGTCGCCTGCCTCATCCGGGACTTGGGACCTCTGCCAGCTACGCCCTGCGTCTTCGGTTCGCAATATAGTTCGTTTCCAAAGTCGGCCGTCTGCCGGATGTTCGCGCGGCGCCATTTCAACACCCCACCAGTGTCTGGCATCCAGAATTCGGGGAAACACCGGGAACTTGCCGGTTACGTCTTTCCAATTCTTGCCAGCGTTGCGGGTCTCCAATAGAACCTCCTCGAAGAGGTAGCCCTTGTAAGTTCTGACCCAGCCGGTTTTCGCATCGAGAAATGTGACGGAAGGGGCTGCAGCATAATGCTCGGTATGCGGCACTTCGGTCCACGTCTGGCCTCCATCGCTGGAATGGAGGAGCACCCGATCGCCACTACCCTGTCCGCCAGGCGGAGGCCAAGACTCGCCGACGGCCCAGACCTCCTGCCGCGAAGTGAACACAGTGCCGCCTAAGGCCCAAGGCGCAGTGCAGCCGATGCACTTACCGTGTACCCAGGCGAGTGTGAAGGGCGAGTTGGCCGCCAATTGCTGAACCCGCGCGGGGGGCGCGAAACAACCAGCCAGAAAGGCCGCGATTACGGGCCGAAGCGTCACCGCTGAGATAGTAACATGCCGCGGTGTTTCGGCCAGATGCGGTCTTCGCCGGGCCGCAAGCGTCAACGGAATCGTCCCAGGCGTCAAACGGCAGGGGCGACACCTGGGCGTTCGCCCCAGTGGGATCAGGTTGAAGTGCAGAATATGTTGCGCGTTCCGTAGCATCCACGACGCTTGCCTGCCGCGCCGTCCGTAGAGCCGCTGCGTCCGGGCCGGGATGAGCCGCACTTTCAGACTTCGCCTTGCCGCTTACGCTCCCTGCCGGCTCGTCTTTGGGACTTGTTTCGCGGAGCGAAGCCAGTTTTCGAAGCGCGTCTCGCCGAGCTGCGCGCCGTCGTTGGGAACCAGCGTCCTCTCGCTCACCTGGATGCCGTAGTAGCGCGCGTGCGGATCAGAGATTACCTCGCGTGGATCCTTGCGCGCCGCCAGGTCCCGCCGCACGAGTTCATCCAGACGAAACTGTTCGGGACCGCCTACTTCCACGGTGCCGTTGACCGGTGAACCTACGGCGATTCTGTCGATCGCGCCGGCGACATCATCGGCTGCCATCGGCTGGAAGAGCACTGGAGGCAGACGCACCTTGTCGCCGTCCACGGAAAGATCGGCAATTTTGTTCACGAATTCAAAGAACTGCGTCGCTCGGATGATTGTGTATGGAATGGAGGAGGCTTTGATCAGGTTCTCCTGCGCGAGTTTCGCGCGGAAGAAGCCGCTTTCGAGCAGACGTTCCGTTCCTACGACCGACAACGCCATGTGATGCCGCACTCCCGCGGCCGCTTCGTGCTCGAGGAGGTTGCGGGTGGATGTCTCGAAGAAGCGCAGCACCGCCGCATCCTCCCACGAAGGGGAGTTGGTTACGTCGACGGCCGCCGAGGCGCCCGTCAGCGCATCCGCGAGCCCCTTGCCTGTAAGGGTGTCGACGCCCGTGGCGGGCGAGGCTGCGACTGCTTCTTGCCCATGCTCGCGAAGCTTCTTGACCAGCCTCGATCCAATGAGTCCAGTACCGCCGATTACTACGATTTTCATGATTTGTCCTTTCGTGTTTTTCCGGGCAATTCTGAATTGCCGGTTAGTTGCTGGTAGCGGACTTAATGCAGAGAGTGCCCGCGCCCGGATTCGGACCGGCAGAAGGTAAAGATGTGCGGGATCTTTCGATGGCAGTGGGTTGGGTACGCGCGCTTTGGAGGGCCTCTGTCATTAGCGGCCGCGCCTCTGAGTTGCGATAAACAGCTATAGCTCGATTATCGGCCCGGGCTTGGCCGCGGCACAAGGGGCGCGTTCTCTTCAATGTCTCGGGAAGTACCGGCGTCGAAATGTCGTCCTCGTAGCGTGCCTTTGCGGGAGATTCTACTTCTCGCGGTCCCGCAGCTTGGCCTTGACGAATTCCATTTCCGTCTGCTTCGGAATGCCGGGTTCGAAACAGCGGCGGCACCGCGCTTCGTACATGTCCGAAGCGCCCACCACGATCAGGTCATCCGACCCGCGCAGCCGCTGCGTGTGCTTGGCCGGATTGCCGCAGCGCACGCAGATCGCCAGCGTCTTGGTAATCGATTCCGCGTGCGCCAGCAGCTCCGGAATCGGCGCGAAGGGCCGTCCCATGTAGTCGGTGTCCAGTCCGGCGATGATCACCTGTTTCCCGCTGTCCGCCAGCCGCTGCGCCACTTCCACCAGCCCCGGACCCATGAAATTCGCCTCGTCGATGCCGACTACCTCGCTCCGCCAGTCGATCTTCTCCACGATCTGCGAGGCGTCGTTCAAGACCTGCGAATTCATGCGCAGGTCGCCATGCGAGACGATTTCATCGTTCGAATAGCGGTCGTCGATCGAAGGCTTGAACACTTCCACGCGCTTGCGCGCGATCATGGCGCGCCGCAGGCGCCGGATCAATTCTTCGCTTTTTCCCGAAAACATCGGGCCGCAGATCACTTCAATCCAACCCACATTGCCGGTGATGATGTCCATACGAACCGTAACAGCATGGCATGTGGTGCGCTTGGATTCAACTGGCGGCGAACCGGGCGCAGTGATTCCGTAAACGGGGGAATGATTCTTCGGCAGCCGACTGATTTGGCGTGAGTTGTTGACGAAGGCGATGAACGGCGACAGTTGTATCGGCTTTTGAGGGCTCCACGGGGTTGACGAA